>ENA-ORKV01002052-ORKV01002052.1-human-gut-metagenome-genome-assembly--contig:-NODE-2052-length-12961-cov-7.549829_pt1 | contig 12961 bp, 10 predicted proteins | sample MGYA00243058_ERZ508805 | MGnify/ENA primary metagenome ERZ508805 (study PRJEB26277, sample SAMN04329770) | human gut metagenome | biome: human-associated habitat | host: Homo sapiens | place: USA... | reverse complement strand
TGGTGTACAAGCATACCGACATCGACCGCCACCATATCCACATCGTGGGGTTGCGGGTGGACGAGAACGGCAAGCCGCTGAATGACAAGTTCGAGCATCGGCGCAGCAAGCAAATCACCCGTGAACTGGAGCAGAAATACAACCTGCACCCGGCAGAACGAAAGGAACGTGCCGAACGCCCCGAACTTAAAAAGGTGGACTATGCCGCCGGGGACGTGAAGCACCAAATCGGCAACACCGTGAAAGCGGCTTGCTATGGCTACCGCTTCCAGTCGTTCGGGGAGTACAAGGCTTTGCTTGCCGCTTACAACGTGTGCGCCGAGGAAGTCAAAGGCGAGATAAACGGCAAGCCCTATCAGGGCATTGTCTATTCCGCCATGAACGACAAGGGCGAAAAGGTGGGCAACCCGGTAAAGGCTTCCCGCATCGGCAAGTCGGTAGGTTATGAAGCGGTGCAGCGCAGAATGGAGAAATCGGGCGAAGCAATTAAGAACGGGAAACTGAAAGAGCGCACCCGGAAGATTGTAGCCACTGCCATGCAGACCGCCCGCAGCCGCAAGGAACTGGAACGACAGCTAAAGAAGCAGGGCATTGATGTGGTATTCCGTCAGAACGACAACGGGCGCATCTATGGCGTTACGTTCATCGACCACGACAGCCGGGTGGTGCTGAACGGTTCACGCTTGGGTAAGGAGTATTCGGCGAACGTGTTCAACGAACGTTTTTCGGGCGAAACCGGAAAGATACACCAGTCCGAAGTGGCAGCACCGCAGCAAGACCAGCCCACGCATCAGGAACAGCCGGGCTTCACGCCGAAAGCCGACATCGTTTCGGGCATGGCTTCCGTGCTGGGTGCTTTCGGCGGTTTGCTGGGCGGCGGTGCATCAGGCGGTGACGAGCCGCAGGACACCGACCGCCAAAAGAGAAAGAAGAAAAAGAAGCGCACAAGGCGCATCAACTAACTTAAAAACATTACAATCATGCAACAGGAAGATGATTTGAGAGGGCTTGCAAGGGTCATGGACTTTATGCGGGCTGTCAGTATTCTATTCGTGGGAATAAACGTGTACTGGTTCTGTTACTCCACCCTGAAAGAATGGGGAGTGACGTTTGAGGTGATAGACAAGATACTGTGGAACTTCCAGCGCACCACCGGGCTGTTCTCGTCCGTCCTTTGGACGAAACTTTTTTCGGTGGTGTTCCTCGCCCTGTCGTGTATCGGCACTAAGGGCGTGAAAGAGGAAAAGATAACGTGGGCGAAGATACATTGCAGCCTTGCGGCGGGTGTCGTGTTGTTTTTCCTGAACTGGTGGCTGCTGGAACTTCCGCTGCCACATACGGCGGACACTGTGTTTTATATCGCCACGCTGTCGGCGGGCTATATCTGTATGCTCATGGCGGGTACGTGGATGTCCCGGTTATTGAAAAACAACCTCATGGATGATGTCTTTAATACCGAGAACGAAAGTTTCCAGCAGGAAACAAGGCTTATCGAGAACGAGTATTCTGTAAATCTGCCTACCCGGTTCTACTATAAGAAGAAGTGGAACAATGGCTATATTAACGTTGTAAACGTTTTTCGTGCGAGCATCGTGTTAGGAACGCCGGGCAGCGGGAAGTCATACGCAGTAGTAAATAATTACATAAAACAGCAAATCGAGAAAGGTTTTGCGCTCTACCTGTATGATTATAAGTTTCCTGACCTTTCGGAAATCGCTTACAATCATTTGCTTAACCACTTGGACGGCTACAAGGTCAAGCCGAAATTTTACGTTATCAACTTTGACGACCCACGCAAGAGCCACCGATGTAACCCTATAAACGCCAGCTTCATGTCGGACATTGCGGATGCTTATGAAGCCAGCTACACGATTATGCTTAACCTCAATCGAAGCTGGATAAGCAAGCAGGGCGACTTCTTCGTGGAAAGCCCGATTATCCTGCTTGCAGCCATTATTTGGTATTTGCGCATCTATCAAGGCGGCAGGTATTGCACGTTTCCCCATGCCATAGAACTGTTGAACAAGAAATACGCTGATGTATTCACGATTTTGCGCAGTTATCCCGAACTGGAAAATTACCTTTCCCCGTTCGTGGACGCTTGGGAAAGTTCGGCAGTTGAACAGTTGCAGGGGCAGATTGCCAGTGCAAAAATCCCGCTTTCAAGGATGATTTCACCCGCCCTTTACTGGGTAATGACGGGCGATGATTTTTCACTTGACATCAACAACCCGAAAGAGCCTAAAATACTGGTTGTCGGCAACAATCCTGACCGCCAAAATATCTACTCGGCAGCACTGGGATTATATAATTCCCGTATCGTGAAGCTGATAAACAAGAAAGGTCAGCTTAAAAGTTCGGTGATAATAGATGAATTACCAACTATATATTTTCGGGGGTTGGATAATTTGATTGCCACCGCCCGAAGCAACAAGGTTGCGGTTCTGTTAGGCTTTCAGGATTACAGCCAGCTTACCCGTGACTACGGGGACAAGGAAAGCCGGGTGATACAAAATACTGTGGGCAACGTGTTCAGCGGTCAGGTGGTCGGTGAAACGGCAAAAATACTGTCGGAGCGTTTCGGAAAGGTGTTGCAGAAACGGCAGAGCATGACAATCAACCAGCGGGAGAAGTCCACCTCGATAAGCACCCAAATGGACAGCCTGATACCCGCCAGCAAAATATCCAACCTCACGCAAGGTATGTTCGTGGGTGCTGTGGCGGACAACTTCGATGAACGGATAGAGCAGAAGATTTTCCACTGTGAAATCGTGGTGGACAATGAAAAGGTGAAGCGGGAAACCGCCCGTTACGTGAAGTTGCCGCAGATAATCGACTTCACCGACAAGGACGGCAACGACCGGATGCAGGAGGAGATACAAGCCAACTATGACCGCATCCGTCAGGAAGTCCGGCAGATAGTCGAGGACGAGATAACCCGGATTAAGAACGACCCGGAGCTATGCCACTTGATTAAGGAGGAAGAATAGCTGTATATAATAATGTATGGAGTGAAGAACAGCCGATGTAGCTTTACGGTTGTTCTTCATTTTGCTTTTTGGTGCGGTAGGCTTCAAAACGCACTAATATTTCGTGCAGGTTCTTCAATGCTTCCACAGCCTTGCCTATCGGCGGCATCTTGCTTTTGTCGAAAGTCAGTTTCTTCAAATCGGCAGTGTACGCCGTAGCCACTTCGGGCAACGCCATGACCGCTTCGGCATCCTTGAATATCGGAGCATCAGCCAGCGACAAGTGCGAACGGGAGTTTTTATTTAGTCCGTCCTCTATCGTCACCCGGTACATGGCATCCAAGAAATCTTCCGAATGTAGGTAATCGTTATATTCCTGATTGTGGTAGAGTGCCGACAAGTCGTAAACGTCACGGATATGCTTTGCCAACAGTGCGGCTGCATCCTCATTGTAAGACAGCTTTACCAGCCTTGAAACCTTGTCGCAGATAGTCTTTCGGGGGTTGATACACTGCGTTTCAAAACTTCCCAGCCCGTAGGTGCTTATCAGTTCCTCTTGCCCGATGCTTTCAAGAAAGGCGGTCACAATCGGTTTGATAACCCGCTTGTCCGCCGGGTAGAACATCAGTTTTTTGTCCGGCAGGTCACAGGATTTTATCTCTACTTCCAAATGTTCTTTCAGTCCCACGCCTTGAAATACATTGTCATACGAGAAATACAGTTTGCGGTAATTACCGCCCGTTTCCGACAAATCTTCCTTGTATATGTCACTATTGAGTTCGGCTATGTATTTGGAAAGTTTCTTGTTCAATGTCTTTTCTGCCTGCTTGGACGCACCTTTATCACCCGTGAACACGAACAAGTCCAAATCTTCCGAGAAACGTTCTATCAGCCCGTAGGCTTTGGAAAGTGAAGTTCCGCCTTTGAAGTAGGTCTTATCCGCATATTCGGACATGGAAATATCCCGCAGTATCTTCGATACCCAGTAATCCTTTTCCACGTGCGACTGCTCGTAGCCGAAATGTTCAGCCGCCAGTGCGATGATTTCCTTGAACGCTTCCTTGTCCGAATGTAAATTCATATTTCTGTCCTATGCCGTTTTATAATCCAAGTTGAACCGTGTCGTGGGAAGAATGGTCTTTGCCATTTCTGTTTGCAACACGGTTTGTCTGATGTCGCCCAGTATGTCCGCCACCACCTTTCTGACACGTGGCGGGTAACTTTTCGCCAAAGATACGATTTTTTCCAGTTCCGGCAGGCTGTACCCGTTGAAATATTGGCTCTTGACCCGGTTGTAGATGTCCTGCCCGGTTGTTCCGGGTATGCGCTTCATGTCCTTTATCGCATCGAGCAGCCGCAAGTACGGGACAAGGCTTTCATCCGGGTAGTCCATGCAGTAGGCTTTCACGCACTCTATATCCAAGTTCTTGAAACGGAAACGGCGAACCGGGTTAGGAGTGGCTATCGTTATGGTTGTGGCTACCTGTTCGGTCAGCCCCATTTTGTTATAGATGTAAGCCCCCGTGATATAGCCGTTCAGTTTTTCAGTCAGGTAGCGGAACTGTTCATCCTGATAGACAGGCAGCTTTCCCAGCCCCAGCACTGATTTCTTGGGACGGTAGTACGCCCCCTTTTCAACCCGTACCAGTACCCCTTTGCGGCTCTGTTCGGAAAGTAGCACCGCAACATTGGCGGTCTTTTCCGTTTCAAACGACAAATCCCGGAACGTGAATATACGCCCGGTATCTATCCGTTCAATCTGCCCAAGTATCTCTTTTCTGAATGAAGCCATATTTATGTCCTTTGTTTCTATATGCAAAGATAGTATATTATGTAATCACCTGCAAAAACATAACAAAGATTTTGCCGAAGATGTTTTCTTTTTGTCGTGTCACCTGATAATAGGAGAATAACGGAAACTCAATCAAAGGCTTGCCATACGCTTCATAAACGCTTCACAAATGGCTCACAAGTATAATGCGATTTTTGTAAAACTGTTGATTATAAGCCGAAAACAATATATACAAATGGCTCACAAATGGCTCGTTTAAAGCAAGCGATTAACTTCGGTCTGTACCCGTTTTAAATCTCCAACCAACAGTTGGAGATTTACCGCACCCGGATAATTTCAAGCTCCGCAGGACAAATTCGGGCATCCCTTGCCCCCGTTTTTAGTCGCTATCTGTAGACTGGACTATTATTATACCATTCAATAATCAAATCATTATCGTTATTATGGACATTTAAAGTGAAAAAGATATTCCTATAATGATTAAAGCAATAGATGCAAATATGTATCTATATCTTTTTGTAGAAAACATTGCTCCTATACAAGAGATAGATACAGCAAATTGCATACATTTTAAACTTAACTCTGTAGTCTTAAATATACACATAGACAAAAAAGATAATGCCAAAACAAATAGTATAGCATTCAATATATATTTCAGTTTCATATTCCTTTGATTTACATTGACCTTATTAGCAGTAGCATATAAATTGCTCATCCTAACCCAATAACCAATCCTATACAAAAGAACAAGGTGAATCTCTTTTCCTTGTGTTTCAGCCCATAGACCAGCCCGATAATAGCACATAAAGGAATATTAGATGAATCTGCATTTTTTCCTTTATTTACAAGGTATTTATGACTTTCTTTGCTCAATTTGCAAATCTCACGGTTCTCATTGTTCTGTTGTAGCATACATTTATGCAACTTAATGTTCCCATGATTCAGTTTAATCTATTTTCTCTAATTCAATTGTAGCTACTTTCTCTTTATCTGGACTAATTTCATTCTGTATAATGGTTATATGTTTTTGGGTATAGCTTTTGATAATCCAAGGGGCTCCACCCAAATATAAAGCATTGCTATTAAATGTGATATATTTCCCTTCTATTGTATAAGTAATATCAATTTCATCGTAACCTTCCCAATTTACTTTCCCTTTCCGAGTATCTACAAATTGCATACCGACCCCCATATTTTGTACTGTCCAAGCCTCACAATGCCCTGTTCCACGCCATGAAGTCTGATAAAGTGCTTCGGGGGTTAATTCATTTGTCTGTTCATTATCATCGTCGCAGCTTATAAAGCTGAATGTACAGAGGAATAGCATAAGTATTCCAAGAATTTCTTTTGTTTTCATATTCTTTTTTTTAATCTCTTGTTTAACTCATTCAATCTTTATTTTGTCTCTTCGTTGAACCAACCAAAGATAAGACAAAGATAAAAAGAAGAATTCTTTGGCAGATTAAGATACTCTTGGAATATTGTTATAATGTAAATTTCTAAACCTATGTTTATTTTTTGTTGTCAAAACTTTGCTTGCGTCTGATTCGGCTCATGTGTATGGGTGTAATTTTAAGGTAGGATGCTATTTCTTTTAGTGATACCATTTGAAGGATTGCAGGGCATTTTTTTAAAAGTTGGAGGTAACGCTCTTCCGGTGTGAATCTGAATAAATCCAAATAACGTGAATATGATTGGAAAAACATCTGTTCGGCTGCGATACGGGCTATCCGTTGGTTTTCATTATTTTCCTTGAATTTTTGCTGTAAGAATGTAGAAGAACAGATGTAAATCTCGCACGGGATTATCGCCTGTATATTCAATTCTGATTTCATGCCATATAAGCAAGTGGGATAATCGGCTATAAATTCATTTGGAAAGGAAAAACCGACATTATACGGCTTGTTTTCTGTCCGGTTGGTGCAACTGTATTTGACTACGCCTGATAAGATAAACCCGAAGAAAGAACAGGCATCACCTTCATGGAGAATAAACTCATTCTTTTTATAATGTCGTAACTCTCCATGTTTCAGACACAACTCCTTGAAGAAGTCTATGTCTATGTTACTCATATATGAATTGAATTCGGCTATCATTTGTATATAAGAGAAATGTATAAAAAATATCTGAATTTCCATGTTTGGAGTTTAGTCTGTTTTTTGTCTATATATCCAAACCGTACTAAACTTTTTTCTGTTGACTGCAAGATATAAGTACTGGCGAAAAGAGTAAGAATAAAAGGTATTTCTTTTTGACAGTATTACTTTTAATAATTTGAGGAGGAAATAATACTCTAAGTAAAGGCTTATTCTACCGTCCGAGAGCTTATTTTGCTCCAGCTTGGGGTTTTCTTTCGTTTTATTTTCTAACATTGCCATTGTTTAGAGGTTTTATCTCGATTTAGGTGCCGTAACCGGGTAATTACACTAAATAGTTGATTTTCTTTTGTTTTTTGCGGATGCAAAGGTACAAAAGAAAATGATATTTCAAAGTGTACTGAATAACAGAAAATGGCAAAAATAGAGAAAAACAGAAAATATTCAAATGACTGATAATAAGAAAGATGAATTATTTTTATTCTATAATCTCCATGTCTTGTATCGGCATTGGCATTGGGTGGTAAAGAAGCAATAGATAACATCCATATTCTAAAAACTATTCCCTACATAGAAATGTCACTCCAATCTATCGGGGATTTGAAACGAGTGCAATAACAGATTACTAACGAAGCGCGATGACGCTTAAACAGTGTTCCCCGCTAATCCATTAAAGGGTTCACATATGGTTCATACTCGAATGATTTTCTTTTGCAAAATATGCAAATTACTTGAGTTTTAGCTATTTCAAAAAACGACCAAAGGGTTCACAAAGGGTTCATCGAAAGAGAGTGAAATCATTCACTCTCTTTTTTTATGCCCTTTTCAATTCTGCAACCAATGGTTGCGGAATTTCATCCCACCCGGACAAATCGGGACACCGCAGGACAAATTCGGACAGCCCTTGCCGCCCGTCCAAATATAGCATATTTAGTCGCTACCTTTGGGCGGGACTATTCCCGTAACCGCTAAAATTTCAATTATTTATGGCAAACAGAATGACCCCGCCCGCAGAGGGGCAGGAAAAAGACGTGCTGCTGGTCTTGGATAAACAGCAGGGAAAAGTGAGTGCCGTTAAAGGCTTCGACAAGGAGGGTAATTTGCAGACTGTATCGCCCACCGCCGCACACGGCGGCGAGTTCATGCAGGTGGACAAGAACAGCGATGTGTTCAGCAACTTCCTTTCCAACTTCTACCGCAAGTATCAGGACACTTCCGGGCTGGAACTGTTCAGCGTCAAGGCTTCCGAAGCGGAGCGGGACGCAAAGGCAATCGAGGAAAACCACCGCAACCCTACACCGGAGGGCGACAAGCGGGCTGAAATGCTTCGAGTTCCGAAGCCCGACTTCCACGAGTTCAAGCAGGGTTACCGCTTCGACCCGGCAAAAATCGACTGGGAGAACCTGAAAAAAGTCGGCATCACCGCCGACACCCTGAAAAACACGAAGGACTTCGACCGGGTGATGCGTGGCTACAAGTCCCGAAATACCTACACCGTTTCGGGGACGGTGGGCGGCTTCTACCTCAAACCTACCGATGTCAAGCTCTCTTTCTATCAGGCAAAGGACGGCACGGTAGTACCCAAGCTGCACGGCGTGCAGCAGGACGAGAAACTGTTGCAACGCCCGTTCCATGAACACGGGTTCACCAAGCAGGAACAGGGCAACTTGCAAGGCACTGGCAACTTGGGCGGCATCGCTGAAATCAAAGACCCGAAAAGCGGCGAGCAAATCCCCGTGTTTGTCAGCCGGGACAGGTACACGCACGAACTGGAATACATGCGGGCTGACAAATGGAAATGCCCCGATACAATCTGTAACGTGCAAGTCAGCCCGGAACAGAAAGCCGCCTTTGAAGCCGGGCAAGCGGTGAAAATGGAAAACCTGCAATTCAGGGACGGCACGAAGCGCAGTGCCTATTTGCAGGTCAGTGCGGTGGAGCGTGGCTTGGAGTTCCTGCCCCGTGCCGCCGTCCAGTTCTTGCAGCAGGGGCAGCAGCCCGCAGAACAGCAGGTAGCCGGGCTAAAGGACGGCAAGGGCGTTGAGTTCAACGGTCATGTACAGCCCGGCGCACAGGGCAAATCCCACGACAAGGTGCAGCCGAAAGACGTTACCCCCGCCGCCGAGAACCGGACGCAGGTAGCGGTCAATTCCGGGGGCAAGACCAACGAAGCCACCAAGCAGGGCAAAGAGCCGTTGAAACAGGGTCAGGACAAGCCCACCCCCAAGCAGAAAGAGAAGCAGGAGAAAGCGCAGGACAAGAGCCTGAAAGCTGACAAGCCCAAGAAGTCCAGAGGAATGAAAATGTAATATCCACCATTAAAAAGTAAAGAATTATGATTGCATTGATAGCAGAAAAGCCCAGCGTGGCAAAGGACATCGCCCGCATCATCGGTGCGACCGGGCGTAATGACGGTTATCTTTCCGGCAACGGGTATATGGTGACATGGGCGTTCGGCCACTTAATCCAGCTTGCCATGCCGGAAGCCTACGGCGTGGCGAACTTCCGCAGGGAGAGCCTGCCCATACTGCCGCCCGATTTTCAATTAATCCCCCGTCAGGTGAAAGCGGAGAAAGGTTACAAGGCAGACCCCGGCGTTCTGAAACAGTTGAAAGTGATAAAGGAAGTGTTCGACCAGTGCGACCGGATTATTGTCGCCACCGATGCCGGGCGTGAGGGTGAGTTAATCTTCCGCTATATCTTCCATTACCTGAACTGCCGGAAACCATTTGTGCGCCTGTGGATAAGCAGCCTTACCGACAAGGCAATCCGTGAGGGGCTGGATAACTTGCAGCCGGGAGAGCGTTACGATAACCTCTACCTCTCTGCCAAGTCCCGCAGCGAAGCGGACTGGCTGATAGGGATAAACGCCACCCAAGCGTTGAGCGTTGCCGCCGGGCAGGGGGTGTTCTCGCTGGGCAGGGTGCAGACACCCACGCTCGTGATGATATGCAGCCGCTATTTGGAGAACAAGAATTTCGTACCCGCCAAGTTTTGGCAACTCAAAGCGGCGACTGCCAGCGGGGGAATAAATTTTACCGCCCAATCGACCGCCAAGTGGGAACAGCAGCCCGAAGCCATAGCCGCCCTGCAACGGGTAAAGGATGCCGGGCAACTTGTGGTTAAATCCGTTGAGAGGAAAGAAGCCTGCCAAGAACCGCCGCTTTTGTACGACCTTACCACGCTGCAAAAGGAAGCGAACACGAAGCTGAACTTCTCGGCTGACAAGACGCTTTCCATAGCGCAAAGCCTGTATGAAAAGAAAGTGATGTCCTACCCAAGAACCGGAAGCCGCTATATTCCGGAGGACGTTTTCGATGAAATGCCGGAACGTGTCGCCCTGCTGGGGCAATACCCCCGCTTTGCCGGGTATGCCGCCGGGCTGGACGGCACACCCCTGAACCGCCGCAGCGTGAATGACGGCAAAGTGACCGACCACCACGCCTTAATCATTACCGAGAACCTGCCCGGCGAACTTTCCAAAGACGAGCGGGCGGTTTACGAGCTGGTAGCCGGGCGTATGCTGGAAGCCTTTTCGGGCAAGTGCGTGAAAGACGTTACCACCGCCTTGCTGTCAGGGGGAGATACCGACTTCACGGTGAAAGGGTCTGTGATGAAAGAAGCCGGGTGGCGTGCCGTGTTCGGCGAGCAGGAAACGGGCGGGGATGAAGAAGCCGCCAGCCTGCCGCCACTCCAAGAGGGAGAATATTTGCCACTCTCCGGCGTGGATCTGCTCGAAAAGCAGACCAAGCCGAAACCGCTGCACACGGAAAGCAGCCTGTTGGCGGCAATGGAGAACGCAGGCAGGGAACTGGAAGATGCCGAACTGAAAGCCAGCCTGAAAGATGCCGGGATAGGCACGCCCGCCACCCGTGCGGCGATTATCGAAACGCTGTTCGCCCGCCAGTACATCGTGCGTGAGAAGAAGAACCTTGTGCCTACCGACAAGGGGCTTGCCGTTTACAAGATAGTCAAGGACAAGAAGATCGCCGATGTCGAAATGACGGGCATGTGGGAAACCGCCCTTGCCAAGATAGAAGCGGGCAGCATGGATGCGGACACGTTCCGGAAGGGCATCGAGGTGTACGCAACGCAAATCACCGCAGAACTGCTATCGGTGCAGCTATCTGTCGCTGCTGGTGAAACCTGCCCCTGCCCGAAATGCGGCAGCGGGCGCATCCTGTTCTACCCGAAAGTGGCGAAGTGTTCCAACGTGGACTGCACGCTTACCATATTCCGCAACAAGTGCGACAAGCAGCTTTCCGACAAGCAGATTGTCGAGCTGGTGACGAAACGCAAGACCGGGCTAATCAAGGGCTTCAAGGGCAAGAACGGCAAGGCTTTCGATGCTTCGCTGGTACTGGACGAGCAGTTCAATGTCGGTTTTTCATTCCCCGAAAAGAAAGCGAAACCGAAGAAATAGCTTATCTTTGCCGCTGAAATTTCATTGTGATAGGTTTTACAGCTTATAATAATTGAAATTTTAGTGGTTGCGCCCGGAGGGAAACCGGGCGCATTTTTTTATATGTTCCCGCCAAACAGGTAGGTCGAACAGACCACCCCGTTATCCAGCACCCTGCTTTCCGAGAGCTTCCACAGCGAGCCGGATGTTTCCCCGACAAAACCGATGCCTTTGCCCGCCATGACCGGGACGGTGTAGATTGTCAGGCTGTCCAGCAGTCCGGCTTTAATCAATGAAGTAAGCAGCTTGCCGCCACCCACCACCAGCATGTCGGTTTCCTGTTTCAGTTCATAGACCCTTTGCAGCGGTTCTTCGGTCAGGAACTCCACCCCGCAGTCCGGCGTCACGTTGGTATCGTAGTGTGACACCACAAAAGACCGTTTGCTTTTGTGCGGCCACCCGCCCCAGTGTTCAAAGATGTAGTTGTAGGTGTTCGCCCCCATAAGCAGGCAGCTTGCGGCGGCGTGTTCCCTTGCCGCCAGTTCCTTGACATCACGGGGCATCCAGTCCAGTTCATAGTCCGGCGTGGCGGTATGCCCGTCCAGCGATACGGCGATGTGCGCTTTGATTTGTTCCATATTGTCAGGTATTAAAGTGATATAAATCCCTACTGTCTTGGCACGTTAGCCGCCACCCCAAAAAGAAAGCGTGGCATGACGCTGTTTCAAAGTAGAGGTACTGGCATACCCAAAAGAGGAAACAGTGCAGCCACGCTATGACAAACGCATAGCATATCCTGCGCTGAATATCCCCTCTTTTTGAAAAGTGCCAGTTTTCTACTTTGGGACGTTCGGCGAACGTATATGTTATATATAAAGGCAATATTCCGGCAACCGCCGTCCAACTGCCGTTACTTTTCCGTGTAACTTCTGCAAAGTTAAGCAAATACCCTGAAAAATCACGTGCAAACAGAAAAAATCCTGCCGTGTTATCACAACAGGGCAGGACACAAGCACCTAAAAATACACAAGTTCAGCCCATACGCCTACGGGCAGCTTGCGTTCCTTTGAAGATGATATGAACCGATGACAAAACAGCTTTGGTTCGCCGTGTCTTTGGTGATGATGTCCCTTTCCCGCATGAAGCGGATATAGCTCTTTGCGGTGCGCTCCTTGATGTCCAATACCTGCTGCAACTGCTCGCAAAGGTCTATGTAGGTGATGCGTGTCTGCCGCCCGAAGATGTCATGTGCGACATTCACCAGTTCCCTTTCCTTGCGTTTCTCCTTTTCCTCACGGGGCTTCTCGCCCTTGTACACGTGCATCCCGGCTTCCTTGTCCCATGCAAAGAGCATCAGCGGCACGTCCAGCGGGCTTCCGTCCCTTACTTTCAGGGCTTTCACCACCGACTGGGCGGGTTCATCGTCTTTCTCTATCGAAAGGATTGTAGCCGCCTTGCGCTGCAACTCGCTGCCCAAATGTCCCCGCAGCTTCAAACCGTTGGGGACGAAATGCAGCACGCACAGAATACACGTGTTGTAGATGCCAGCCAGCCGATAAAGTTCATCTATCACCGCCACGCTTTCCGCTTCATCGTTGGCACTCTTAACAAGGTCGGCGATGCCGTCAATGACGACCAACTGGATGCCGCCGTACTGGTAGTAGAACTTATCCATGCTCTGCACAATGGCGTTCAGGCGTTC
>ENA-ORKV01002051-ORKV01002051.1-human-gut-metagenome-genome-assembly--contig:-NODE-2051-length-12965-cov-2.992008_pt1 | contig 12965 bp, 11 predicted proteins | sample MGYA00243058_ERZ508805 | MGnify/ENA primary metagenome ERZ508805 (study PRJEB26277, sample SAMN04329770) | human gut metagenome | biome: human-associated habitat | host: Homo sapiens | place: USA... | reverse complement strand
CAATGAGTGAGATCGTGGCATCTGTCTATGATTGTATGGAGAATACAGGCAGGAAAGAGGGAATCCTGTTTATTGATGAGATCAACTGTGTGTCTGAAACCCTGGCACCGGCAATGCTGGCACTTCTCCAGAATAAAACCTTTGGAAGTCATAAGATTCCGGAAGGCTGGATTCTGGTAGCAGCGGGAAATCCACCGGAGTATTATAAATCTGTCAGGGAATTTGATATTGTCACACTCGACCGTGTCCGTAAGCTTACAATTGAGCCTGACTGCGATATCTGGCTGAAATATGCAGGACAGCAGAAGGTGCACCAGGCGATCATTTCTTATCTGTCTGTGAAGAAAAACAATTTCTATGCGGTGGAGAATACAGTAGACGGTAAATTCTTTGTGACTGCCAGGGGATGGGAGGATCTTTCAAGACTTCTGCAAAGCTATGAAAAGCTGGGGATCGGGATCAGTGAGGAACTGATGGAGGAATTTCTCCAGAAAGAGGAAACAGCCAGAGATTTTGCAGGTTTTTATCAGTTATATACAAAGTATGGGGAGGATTATGAAATCCCGTCGATCCTGTCCGGAAATCTGAGCCGGGAGAATCTGGCGCTGAAGGAGAAGATGGCTGCAGATGGAGCTTTTGAGGAGCGTTTTGCAGTTGTAAATCTGATCCTGGGGGCATTGAGAGAAAAAGCGGAAGAATATGGACAGGCAGATCATCAGCTTGAGGTACTCTATGAGATGCTTCTGCATCTGAGAACTCAGGTGAGAAAGAATGCTGAGGAAGAGAAGCTGGGAATTTCATTGCTTGAAGAATTTGTGCAGGAACAGGAAAACAGTCTGCAGATCAAAGTAAAGATGGAACTGATCTCAGTAAGAGAACAGAAATATCAGGAGACGGCAATCCGCAGGCTGAGGGAATATATTCTGACAGCAAAGAAAGAACATGTGCGGTCAGCTGAAAATGGATTTAAGCGGATCAGTAAATGTTTTGAAAAAGAAGCAGTATGCAGAGAAGATGTGATCCAGAAACTCCAGGGAGAACTGCAGAATGCCTTTTTATTTATTAAAGAGAGCTTTGGCGAAAATCAGGAAATGCTGCTTTTCGTGACAGGGATCACAGCGGATAAGTCAATGACTTCGTTTATTGCCGGAAATGGCTGTCCGGCATATTTTGAACACAGCGAGATGCTTTTATATAATAAAGAAGAAAATGAACTGCGAAAAGCGTGTCTGGAGGCAGTGCATGATGGATTACAGGAAGAATGATGTGACCGGGTATAATAGTCTGTCACAGACAGCGGTTGGAATCGGATGTCTGTGTATTATATAGAAGTCTATCAGACAGCTGCTGTTACATAGCAGCATTGTGCTGCGGAATTGGAGGAAGAATGTCAGAAAAACAGCCTAAAAAAAAGAAGACAGCAGGGGATGTTGTGTTGACGGTTGTTCTGATCGCAGCAATCTGTGTATTCTGTTATGCAGGATATAATCTGTTTCATATTTATACAGAATATAAGAAAGGTACGGATGAGTACAATTCGATCACACAGATGGCGGTAACAGAACGAGATCCGGATGGAGAAGCGGCAGGACCGGAAGCCGGCAGTGAGCTGAAAGCACCTATGGATATTGACTTTGCATCTCTTAAAAGTGTAAATAATGATGTAGTGGGATGGATTTATGTGGAAGCAGTGCCGGATATCAATTATCCCATTGTGCATGGCAAAGACAATGAAACTTATCTTCACAGAACTTATGAGAAGAATTACAATTTTGCAGGTACTATCTTTGTGGACTATGAAAACAAAGGTGATTTCAGTGACTGTAATACGATCGTGTATGGCCATAATATGAAAAATGGTTCCATGTTTGCTCAGCTTAAGAAGTTTACACAGGATGAAGAGACTTATAAGAAGAGCAAATATTTCTGGATCTTTACACCTGAGAAAAACTACAGGTATGAGATTATTTCTGCGTACACCACAGGTGTGAACAGTGATACCTATACACTGTTTAAGGGACCTGGTGAGGAATTTGAAAAATATCTGGAGAAGATCAGAGGATATTCCGAGATCCGGACAGATGCAGAAGGAATGAACATAAAGGACAAGATCATTACTCTGTCTACCTGTACAGGAAACGAGGCAACCCGTTATGTTGTCCAGGGAAAACGTGTGGATACACTTGATGTCGGGCAGTAGAATTATGAAGAGCAGTTACCTGAATCAGAAGAAAATCGTATTGCTGTAAAAGCAGACGATAAAAATTCAGATGATAAAATTTCAGTAACAGTGTTTGGAAAAAATAAAGGAGGAATTCTAAATGGCAGGAGAAGTTGAGAGATTACAGGAACTTGTAGACAAATATGACAATATTGTCTTCTTCGGCGGAGCAGGTGTTTCCACAGAGAGCGGAATCCCAGATTTCAGAAGTCAGGACGGACTTTATCATCAGAAATATGACTATCCTCCGGAAACGATCTTAAGCCATACATTCTTTATGAGAAAGCCGGAAGAATTTTTCAAATTCTACAGAGACAAGATGCTTTGTGACACTGCAAAACCAAATGCAGCACATCTGAAGCTGGCAGAACTGGAACAGGCAGGAAAACTGAAAGCAGTTATTACCCAGAATATCGACAATCTGCATCAGATGGCGGGTAGTAAGAAAGTGCTGGAGCTTCATGGAAGTGTATACCGCAATTACTGCATGAAGTGTCACAGATTTTATGATTTTGCCCACATGAAAGCATCCACAGGTGTTCCGAGATGCGAATGTGGTGGAATTATCAAGCCGGATGTGGTATTGTATGAAGAAGGTCTGGACAATCAGACGATCAATGAAGCAGTGAAGGCAATCTCAGAGGCACAGGTGCTGATCATAGGGGGAACTTCCCTGGCTGTTTACCCGGCAGCAGGACTGATCGATTACTTCCGGGGAGAGCACCTTGTAGTGATCAACAAATCCCCGACTCCGAGAGACAGATATGCAGACCTTCTGATCCAGGGGCCGATCGGACAGGTATTTTCACAGATTCACTGTTAGTGTCAAAGTTATATAAGAGGAGTAAGAGATTATGGGACTTCCCTATGAAGTTGGTGATATTGTTACATTAAAGAAAGTCCATCCCTGCGGAAGCAGAGACTGGGAAATCTTAAGGGTAGGTGCTGATTTCCGCCTGAAATGTACAGGATGCGGACATCAGATCATGGTACCGCGCAAGATGGTTGAGAAAAATACTAAAAATTTGATAAAAAAAGAAAAATAGTACTTTACAGACACGAAAAACTATGTTAGAATCAACACTCGTGATATATTTTATATCCTTGCTCTTTGACAGGCAAAGGGCCAACAGACCATAAGGAGGTAAAGCAAGACATGAACAAGTACGAGTTAGCATTAGTTGTTAGTGCAAAAGTTGAAGACGAAGTACGTGATGCAGTTGTTGAGAAAGCAAAAGGATACATCACACGTTACAACGGCACTATCACAGAAGTAGAAGAATGGGGTAAGAAAAAATTAGCTTACGAAATTCAGAAAATGCATGAAGGCTTCTACTATTTCATTCAGTTTGAAGCAGACGCACAGTGTCCGGCAGAAGTAGAAAGACATGTACGTATCATGGACAACGTATTAAGATACTTAGTCGTTCGTAAAGACGCATAATCTTTTTACAGATGGATTTTAGAAAGCACCATTAAGAAACCCGTTCACTCACTATGAAGAAAGAGGTATTTTAATGAACAAAGTAATTTTAATGGGACGCTTAACAAGAGATCCTGAGGTGAGATATTCCGCAGGAGAGAATGCATTGGCAATTGCCAGATATACACTGGCAGTAGACAGAAGATTCCGTCGTGACGGGGAAGCGACAGCAGATTTTATCAACTGTGTATCCTTTGGACGTACAGCAGAGTTTGCAGAGAAGTATTTCCGTCAGGGACTTAAGATTGTTGTTTCAGGACGTATTCAGACAGGTAGCTATACCAACCGTGACGGACAGAAAGTCTACACGACAGAGGTTGTAGTTGAAGATCAGGAATTTGCCGAGAGCAAGGCAGCAAGCGATAATTACGCAGCTTCCCATCCTCAGGCAGCAGCACCTGCACCTTCCATGCCGACTCCGGGAGCAGCCAGTGCAGACGGCTTTATGAACATTCCGGATGGAATTGATGAAGAACTGCCGTTTATTTAATACAAACTGATAGAATAAAATAGGAGGAAAGCAATCATGGCTTACAATAGAGGCGAAAGACCAGACTCTCCAATGAAGAGAAGAGGCGGACGCAGAAGAAAAAAAGTTTGCGTATTCTGTGGTAAAGAGAATAACGAAATCGACTACAAGGATGTAGCAAAATTAAGAAAATATGTTTCTGAAAGAGGAAAAATCCTCCCAAGAAGAATCACAGGAAACTGTGCAAAACATCAGAGAGCACTGACAGTTGCTATCAAGAGAGCACGTCATATGGCTATGATGCCATACATCCAGGACTAATCTGATCTGAAGATGAATGTTAAGGAAGCTGTTGCTTCTGCAATGAAAATTGCGGAGCACGGCTTCTTTTTTGTTTAACAGTAAGTATGGTAAAACTCATGGAAATCTGTTATAATACATACCAAAGGGCGTTTTTGCGCCCTGCCAAAACGAAACTGAAAAAGAGAAAAGAACGGAAAGAAAGACATGAGTGATAAACTGAAATTAAAAGGGCACATGAAAGCATTCATGCGGTGGCCTTTGATTCTCTCCGTGTTACTGATCGTGCTGAATCTTCTGGTATACTATATCAGCATAAAAGCAGGTATTGTTGTATCAGTGGGGATTCTCATTTACGTTGGGATCGCAGTTGTGGTATTGCGCTGTCACCGCCCGTTTATTGTAAATGGTCTGATCGCATTTGCCAATCAGTATGACACACTGGAAAAGAGAATCCTGGAAGAGCTGGCTCTGCCCTATGCCATTATGGATATGAATGGCAAAATGATCTGGTCCAATAAAGTATTTGCAGAGCTGACAGGAAAGGATCAGTTTTACAAGAAAAATATCAGCTCCATTTTTCCTGATGTGACAGCCGACAAGCTGCCTGTTTCAGAGAAAAAAGAAATGAGTGAAGTCTGCACACAGTTCGGAGAAAAGGTTTACCGGATCTCCATGCAGAGAGTTTCTCTTGAGGAAGTGGTTGCGAGAAGTGAGCTGTTTGAGAAAACCGACCGTAAAGTCAGCCTCATTGCCATGTATCTCTATGATGATACGGAACTGAAAGAATATATCAAGAAAAATGAAGATGACAAGCTGGTTGTGGCACTGGCTTATCTCGACAATTACGAGGAAGCTCTGGAGAGCGTGGAAGATGTACGCCGTTCTCTGCTGATCGCACTGATCGACCGAAAGATCACCAAATATTTTTCCAATTTCGACGGTCTTGTGAAGAAGCTGGAGAAGGACAAATATTTCCTGATCATGCGCCAGAGTTCACTGGAAGCTCTGAAAGAACAGAGATTCCACATTCTGGAGGAAGTCAAGACCGTAAATATCGGAAACGAGATGGCGATCACTTTAAGTATCGGTGTCGGTCTGAATGCTTCCACTTATATTCAGAATTATGAATATTCCCGTATTGCCATAGAGATGGCACTTGGGCGCGGCGGTGACCAGGTGGTAATTAAAAATGGCAACAACATTACTTACTATGGCGGTAAGACACAGCAGGTAGAGAAGACGACCCGTGTAAAAGCGAGAGTGAAGGCTCAGGCGCTCAAAGAGTTTATGAGTACCAAAGACCGTGTCGTAGTCATGGGACATAAGATCACAGACGTGGATGCCCTGGGTGCTGCCATCGGTATTTACCGTGCAGGAAAGACCATCGGAAAGACCGTCAATATCGTGGTGAATGATCCAACTGTGTCCATCCGTCCGTTGATGGCAGGATTTATGAACAATTCGGATTATGATCCGTCTATGTTCGTAAACAGTGCGCAGGCGAAGGAGTTTGTGGATAACAATACCGTAGTTGTGGTTGTTGATACCAATAAGCCAAGCTATACAGAGTGCGAAGATCTGCTTCATATGACAAAGACAATCGTAGTGCTCGATCACCACAGACGCGGAAGTGAAGTAATTGATAATGCAGTGCTTTCCTATGTGGAGCCTTACGCATCTTCCGCATGTGAAATGGTTGCTGAGATTTTACAGTATTTTTCAGATGATCTCAGAATCCGCAATATGGAAGCAGACTGTATTTACGCAGGTATCATGATCGATACCAATAACTTTACCACAAGAGCCGGTGTGCGTACCTTTGAGGCCGCTGCATTCTTAAGAAGAAGCGGCGCAGATGTGACCAGAGTTCGCAAGATGCTGCGTGACAATCTGGAATCCTATCAGGCCCGTGCAGAGGCAGTGCGTACGGCACATATTTACAGAGACTGCTTTGCCATAGCAAGATGCCCGAGTGAGGGGCTGGACAGTCCGACAGTGTTAGGAGCTCAGGCTGCCAATGAACTTCTGAATATCGCAGGAGTCAAGGCATCTTTTGTACTGACAGAGTACAATAATGAAGTTTATATCAGTGCCCGCGCAATTGATGAAGTCAATGTGCAGGTAATGATGGAAAAGATGGGCGGCGGCGGTCATATGAACATTGCCGGTGCTCAGGTCAAGGCAACTCCGGATGAAGTGGAGAAAATGCTGAAAGACATCATAGACGAGGATTATCAGGAGGAAAAAGCAAAATGAAAGTAATTTTACTGGAAGATGTAAAATCCCTTGGAAAAAAAGGACAGATCGTAAATGTAAGTGACGGATATGCAAGAAACATGATCCTTCCGAAAAAACTGGGACTGGAGGCAACTCCTAAGAACTTAAATGACCTCAAACTTCAGAAGGCAAACGAAGAAAAAGTTGCCAAAGAAGTTTACGAGGCAGCGCAGGCATTTGCCAAAGACCTTGAGACAAAAGAAATCATTCTGACTCTGAAGACAGGAGAAGGCGGAAGAACTTTCGGTTCCGTTTCTTCCAAAGAAATTTCAGAAGCAGCCAAAGAACAGCTTGGATACGACATTGACAAAAAGAAAATGCAGCTGCCGGAGCCGATCCGTACCTTTGGTGTGACAGAAGTTGCAATTAAGCTACATCCGAAGGTAGTAGGAAAATTTAACGTACATGTAGTAGAGGAATAGGAATGGAAGAAACATTGATCAACCGCACGATGCCGAACAGCCGCGAGGCAGAACAGTCGGTCATCGGCTCTATGATCATGGACAAGGACGCGATCCTCACTGCTATGGAAATGCTCATCAGTGAGGATTTTTATTATAAGCAGTACGGGATACTGTTTGATACCATGATCGAATTATACAGCAAAGGACTTCCGGTCGATCTGGTCACTTTGCAGAATAAATTAAAAGAAAAAGATGTGCCGGCAGAGATTGCAAGCTTAGAGTTTGTAAGGGATCTGTTAAATGCAGTCCCAACCTCGGCAAATGTAAAATATTATGCACAGATCGTAAAAGACAATTCCATGCGGCGCAAGCTCATCAAATTAAATGAAGAGATCGAAAACGAGTGTTACATGGGTAAAGAGAGTGTTGAAACAGTCATGGATATCACCGAGAAAAAGGTGTTTGATCTGCTTTCCACACGCGGCGGAGGCGGTGATTACGTGCCGATCCGCCAGGTCGTTATGAATGCGCTCGAAAAGATCGAGAATGCGGCCAAGACATCCGGCACCGTTACGGGAATCCCGACCGGCTTCATTGATCTTGATTACCGCACAGCAGGCTTACAGCCGTCCGATCTGATTCTGATCGCGGCGCGTCCTTCTATGGGTAAAACGGCGTTTGTTCTTAACATTGCGCAGTATGTGGCATTTCATGAGCATATGTGCACGGCGATCTTTTCACTCGAGATGTCAAAGGAGCAGCTTGTAAACCGTCTGTTTTCCTTAGAGTCAAGGGTGGATGCACAGGCACTCCGAACCGGTAACCTCTCAGATTCTGACTGGGAGAAGCTGATCGAAGGTGCCGGAACGATCGGTAATTCGGAGCTTATCATCGATGATACGCCTGGTATTTCCATCGCGGAGATGCGGAGCAAATGCCGGAAATATAAGTTAGAGCATGATCTGAAGCTGATCATCATTGACTACTTACAGTTGATGTCCGGTTCCGGCAGGGGATCTGATTCCCGTCAGCAGGAGATCTCAGATATCTCCCGTTCCCTAAAAGCACTTGCAAGGGAGCTTTCCGTGCCGGTGATCGCATTGTCCCAGCTGTCACGAGCCGTAGAGCAGCGTCCGGATCACCGTCCGATGCTTTCTGACCTGCGTGAGTCCGGTGCGATTGAGCAGGATGCCGACGTTGTTATGTTTATCTATCGTGATGATTATTATAATCATGATTCTGAGATGAAAGGAATCTCAGAGATCATCATTGCCAAACAGAGAAATGGTCCGATCGGTACCGTCAACCTGGTATGGCTGCCGCAGTACACGAAGTTTGCGAATATGGAAAAATAATAAGAAAGAGGCTGTAAAAAAAGAAAGAGGTTTTCTTCCGGTTGAAATACCACATGACTGGCAGATTTATGACGCATCTTTTTTTTATGAAGATTGTTCCGGATGGTATCGAAAAAAAGTAATCTGTAAAAAAGAGAAGAATCTTCGGTATCTGCTGCGATTTGAGGGAATTTATATGGATTCTGAGCTTTATGTGAATAGCCGAAAGGTGTTGGAATGGAAGTATGGATATTCTACTTTTGAAGCAGATATAACAGATTTTTTGGAAAATGGTAATAATGAGATCATGGTTGGAGTGCATGTGAAGCATCCAAACAGCAGATGGTATGCAGGTGCAGGCATTTATCGAAATGTATGGCTTAAGACGGTTCATACGGAACATTTGGTTTCTGATGGAATATATGTTAGTACGGAAGAACAAAAGGATGGTTATCAGGTATTAGTTTATGTAGAGACATCCCAGGCAGCAGGGACAGAGGTGCAATGTAATTTGGAAGGAATAGAAAAAAAACTGCCGATTAGAAGAGATGGAGATAGAGCAGAATTTTCTTTTTTTCTTAAAAATCCTAAACTATGGGAACCGGAAACGCCAAATCTCTATATGATAACAGTTCGGCTATATAAAAAAGGGAAGCTGTTAGAAGAGGAGCATGTAAATTTTGGATGCAGAACAATTGAAACGGATCCACAACAGGGATTTCTTTTAAATCACAAGAAAAGAAAGTTAAAGGGAGTCTGTCTTCACCATAATCTCGGTGCGCTTGGCTCAGCAGTAAAAAAAGATGCAATAAAGCGTCAGCTTACGTTAATGAAGGAAATGGGGGCGGATGCAATCCGTACCGCACATAATATGCCGGCGGTGGAATTGATGGAACTGGCAGATGAAATGGGCTTTTTAATCGTTTCCGAGGCATTCGATTGTTGGGAAAGACCTAAAAATCCATATGATTATGCAAGATTTTTTACAGATTGGTGGAAAAGAGATATTGCAAGCTGGGTAAGAAGGGACAGAAATCATCCATCACTTATTTTCTGGAGTATTGGAAATGAAATATACGATATGCATGCGGATGAGCGTGGACAAACATTTACCAGACTTTTGATGGAAGAGGTATATCGTCATGATTTTAAAAGAAATGGAAGGGTTACCTTTGGTTCCAATTTTATGCCATGGGAGAAGGCACAGAAATGTGCCGATATTGTTAAAATTGCAGGCTATAATTATTCTGAAAAATATTATGAAGAACATCACAGAGAGCATCCGGACTGGGTTATATATGGTAGTGAGACAGCTTCGACCGTGCAGAGCAGAGGTGTATATCATTTTCCATTAAAGCAGTCTGTTCTTGCGGATGTGGATGAACAATGTTCGGCACTTGGAAACAGTACGACCAGCTGGGGGGCAAAAAGTGCGGAGGCTTGTATCATTGCAGAGCGGGAGCATCCATATTCTATGGGACAATTTTTGTGGAGTGGGATAGATTATATCGGAGAGCCGACACCGTATCATACAAAAAATTCTTATCTGGGTCAGGTAGATACAGCAGGTTTTCCAAAAGATTCTTATTATATTTATCAGGCAGAATGGGTAAGTTTTCAAAGGAAACCAGTACTTCATCTATTCCCGTATTGGGATTTTAATAAGGACCAGACAATTGATGTACGCATCTGCTCTAATGCGTCTGATGTGGAATTGTTTGTCAATGGCGTTTCAAAAGGACGAAAACAAATCGATCATTTACAGGGAAGAAAGCTTACGGCAGATTATCAGGTTCCTTATGAAGAAGGAGAAATTGCTGCAGTGGCTTACGATGAGACAGGAAAAGAAGTATTGCGTGAATGCAGACATTCTTTTGGAGATTCAGCTGAAATTATAGTCAGATGTGTAAAAGCAGATGGGACAGAGTATCAGTATTATAAAGTGAAACCTGTTGTAGAAGAAAATAGAAGAAACAAAAGCTTATATTTTGCAACAGCTAAATATATGGAAATATGGACAAATAGGAAAGAATTGCTTTTTTTGGAAATCGGTATGACAGATCAGGAAGGAAATCCGGTAGAAAATGCAAATAATCGTATTAAAGTAAAGGTGACAGGGGAAGGCAGATTGATTGGTCTGGATAATGGAGACAGTACAGATTATGATTCTTATAAGGGAAGCAGCCGGAAATTATTCAGTGGGAAGCTTCTGGCAATGATTGAGACTTCGGGGAGAGAAGGCATTGTACAGATAGAATTGTCAGAAATCAGTCAGAGCGAAGGAGTGTTACAGAAAGAAAATAATGCTGTTTCAGTTGAAGAAGAAAGAATGAGTAGGGAAGAGAATAGTCCCTGGGTTCGAAAGATTGAGTTGATCTGCGAGGAAGAAAAGAATTTCTCAGAAGAACACAGGCAGGCAATAGTCGGGGTAAAAGTTTTACCAAAAGAAGCTGCAAACCGTAAAATTATGTGCGAAATTACAACCAATGCAGGAATTCCGTCAGACTTGGCAGAAATGACCGAAATTCCGTCAAACGAACTATCAGAAAACGAAAGAAATGATGGAATTGTAAAGAAAATCTGTATTCGTGCCAGAGGAGATGGAGAATTCAGACTCCGGGCCTGTGCCTCAAATGGACAGCAACAGGTAAAGGTTATTTCATCTTATGATTTTGTGGCAGAAGGTCTTGGAAAAATGTACTTTGATCCATATAAACTGGTGGCTGGAGGACTGTATAATGATTCGGTTGGAGATGTTGGAAATGGGAATGAACATGGGGTCTCAACTGCAAGGGACGGAAAAACAATTGTGGGATTTCGGGGAATAGATTTTGGAAAAATTGGTTCAGATTCTATCACACTTCCGATTTTTGAATTAGGCGGCGTAGAAACTCCTATTGGGATCTGGGACGGAAAACCCGGAGAAAAGGAAAGCAGGCTTTTGATCACAGCTGTTTATCAAAAGGCTTCTATCTGGAATACTTATCAGGAGGAAACATATCTTTTGCCGGAGAGATTAAAAGGAATTCATGATCTGTATTTTGAACTGCATCAGAAAATACATTTGAAGGGATTCGTATTTCGAAAATATCCAAAAGCATTTGAATGCCTATATGCAAATGAGAGCGAAGCAATTTATGGAGATCAGATGAGAGTAACAGAGAAAGGTGTTATGGATATAGGAAACAACGTAACACTGGAGTTTTCAGATATGGATTTTGGAAGTGACGGAACAGATAAAATATGTATTTGTGGAAGAACTCAAAACGAGAAAAATACAATTCATATACGTTTCTTTGATGGAGAAAAAGAAAATCGTCAGATCATTGAGTTCCCACAGGAAGATGAATTTACTATGCAGGAATTTAAAATAGAATCGGTATTTGGCCTGCAACAGGTGTCTTTTATTTTTATGCCGGGAAGTCAGTTTGATTTTTATTCATTTCAATTTTTAAAGAAAGAAGGAGAAGAAGGATGAGTGTAAAATTTCATTTGCCGGGATTACGAAATAATTTTCCGCTAAATATGCTACTTGTTGATCTGATGGAAAAATCTCCGGAAATGTTCCGGGAGGGAATAAAAATTGCATCTATGTTTGGAGAATTTCCAACCTCCAGATGGAATGGAGGAAGATTTAATCAGGGAGATCAATGTAATGCAAAATATATTCGTGGCGTAATTGCTGCAATTAATGGCAAGGGAATTCCAATTCGCTATACATATACGAATCCCCTTTTGACAGAGGCAGATCTGTCAGATGAATACTGCAATTTCTGTATGCAGGCAGCAGATAATGGCATGAATGAGGTGATTGTAGTTTCTGATATTTTGGAAGAATATATCAGAAAAACATATCCGGGTTTTAAAATTATCAGTTCTACGTGTAAAGAAATTAAGAATATGAATGTTTTAAATGCAGAGCTTGCAAAGGATTATAAACTGGTAGTTCTGGATTACAATCTTAATAATCAATTTGAAAAACTGGAACAGATTAAGGATAAGGATCGCTGTGAGCTGCTGGTAAATTGTTGCTGTAGACCGGAGTGCCCACGTAGAGGTGAACATTATCGTTTTATGGCAAAACAGGAGCAGATTGCATTAAAAAACAGAAAAATGCCATTGGATAAACAGATACCGATTCCGAGATGGTATTGTGAATATGGAGAAAAGACATCCCTGTATACCCTGAAAAATTATAGAACCCATATTTCTCCGGAGGCAATCTGGGATGTGTATGTTCCGATGGGCTTTTCGAATTTTAAATTGGAAGGAAGAACAGCAAATATTTTCCTGTTAATTGATACCTATGCATATTATTTTGCAAAACCGGAATATCGGGACGAGGTACGTTTTCTTTTGACAACCAATTTAGAAGCAAATAAAGTAATTGTAGTAAATAGCGCCTGCTCATTAACTAAAAAACACAGATAAATAGTGGATTTTATATAGGGTTTGCGCTATAATAAATGCATAT
>ENA-ORKV01002050-ORKV01002050.1-human-gut-metagenome-genome-assembly--contig:-NODE-2050-length-12966-cov-2.657150_pt1 | contig 12966 bp, 8 predicted proteins | sample MGYA00243058_ERZ508805 | MGnify/ENA primary metagenome ERZ508805 (study PRJEB26277, sample SAMN04329770) | human gut metagenome | biome: human-associated habitat | host: Homo sapiens | place: USA... | reverse complement strand
GGTTCCGGAAATCAGGCTGAGGCGGTGGAGACGGACAAGCCCCGGGCGAAGGGCCTGAGCCGAGAGGAAAAGTACCTGCAGGGGTGCACGCGCGATTTGAGCGCGGCAGCGGCAGGAGGGGAGCTTGATCCTCTCATCGGACGCGACGCCGAGGTGCTGCGCATCTGCGAAATCCTCTGTTGCAGGCGCAAGAACAAGCCGCTGATCCTCGGTGAGACGGGCGCGGGCAAGACGGCGCTGGTCGAAGGGCTTGCGCTTCGCATCCATGAGGGCCGCGTGCCTGCGGCACTCAGGGGGCTCCGCATCTTTGCGCTCAACGCCTCCTCCATGTCGAGCCGCTACAAGGGCGCATTCGCCGAAAAGCTTTCGGAAATCGTCTCCGTCATCAAGAAGGTGCCGGGAGCCGTGCTCTTCATCGACAACCTGCATATGCTGATCAACGGCACCGACGGCAACTCGCAGGAGGAGTACAACGCGCTCGGTCATCTGGCGGGCGACGATTCGCTGCGCCTCATCACGACGTCCACTTTCCGCGCCTGGCGCCAGACCTTCAGCAAGGACGATCTGCTCACGCGTCGTCTGCAGACGGTGGAGCTCGCGCCTGTCTCCAGAGATGAGGCTCTGCGCATCGTGACGGGCGTGCTTCCGAAGTTCGAGCAGTACCACGGCGTGCATTACGCGCCCGAGGTTGCAGAAAGGGCCGTGGCGCTGGCCGATCGCTGGATTACGGACAGGCCCTTCCCCGACAAGGCGCTCGATCTGGTGGATGAGCTTGGCGGCGCAGCCCGCATGAACAGGGAGGCGGGGAATGAGACGCCCATCGAGGTCGGCGTGCAGAAGCTCCCCGAGCTCGTCGCGCGCATGGCCCGCATTCCGGCCGAGCAGATTTCCGAGAGCGAGCACGGTGAGCTCGCCGCGCTCGACAAGGTCATTCGAAGTGCTGTGTTCGGTCAGGACGAGGCGATCGACAGAATCGTTTCGGCGATCCGCGTCTCCCGTTCGGGGCTCGGCAATCCCGAGCGTCCCGTGGGCTCCTTCCTCTTCACGGGGCCGACGGGCGTCGGCAAGACCGAGGTGGCCCGCAGGCTTGCGGGAGCGCTCGGCGTACAGCTTCTTCGTTTCGACATGTCCGAGTACGCGGAATCGCATACGATCAGCCGTCTCATCGGCTCGCCTCCAGGCTATGTCGGACACGGCGAGGGCGGGCTTCTCACCGAGCAGGTGACGAAGCATCCCTACAGCGTCGTGCTGCTCGATGAAATGGAAAAGGCGCACCCGTCGCTCTTCAACCTGATGCTGCAGGTCATGGACCACGGCAAGCTCACCGACGCCTCCGGCCGCGAGGCGGATTTCCGAAACGTGGTGCTCATCATGACCAGCAATGTGGGCGCCCGAGAGATGGAGCGCAACACCATCGGGTTCGGCGGAAGCAGGACGGGAGATGACGGCGCGGCCATCAGGATGGCCTTCACGCCCGAGTTCCGCAATCGACTCGACGCCGTGGTGCGCTTCGCGCCGCTTTCGGTGGATTCCATTGCGTCCGTCGTGGACAAGTTCCTTGCCGAGCTTTCCGATCAGCTCAGAGCCAGAGGTGTCGAGCCCGTCTATTCGGAGGACTTCCGCGCCTGGCTGGCCAGAAACGGTTACGACCCGCACATGGGGGCGCGTCCGATGCGCCGCCTGATTGCCGACAAGGTCCGCCGTCCGCTGGCCGAAGAGCTGCTGTTCGGCCGCCTGGCGGGTGGTGGAAAGGTCGTCTTCGACATCCGAACCGATGCGGGCGGTGAGGAAGTGGTGTTTGAAATCCCTGCTGCCGACTACAATGACCAGAAGCCGTCCCGTTTGTCGGAGGACGGTCCTGAAGGAGAAGCCTGATGACTGAAATCAACGAGCTCTGCCGCGACATTCAGATGAAGCTTCCGGACGAGATCTGGATGCTGGATTCGCTCGAGCGCTACCGCCGCGGCGCCGTCCATACCGATGACTTTGCCAGAATGGACGGTCGCACCTATCTTTTCGGCGTGGTTGAGGTTCCGCTCGCCTACGAAGACGATGCGAGCTTCACATGGGGCTGCTGGATTGAGGTCGACCGTTCTCTGCACGACGCATATCTCGAGGCTTTCCAGAGTCCTGCCGCTGACCGCCTGACGGGCGATGGGAGGCTTGCCAACGACATCCCGGGGTATGAGGATGCTGCAGGCGCCCGCGTTGAAGTGATGTTCTCGTCCGAACGCCGCCCTGTCTTCGTCGTGGACGCGGGCAACTCTCTCGGGCGGGACCAGAGGAGCGGTCTTTCGCTTGAGGATCATCAGGCGCTCGACGACATCCTTTTCGGCGACGATGAGGATGAGGACGACGAACAGGACTGGAACGAGCGCGACTGACGTTTGTTTGAGATCACTGAAATGAAAGAGGCTTCCGTGTGGAAGCCTGTTTCATTTGGAGAGAGGTCAGCCCCTGCCCGTGGATCCGAAGCCGCCTTCGCCGCGTTCGCTTTCGTCGAACTCATCGACCACGCGGAAGTCCGCCTGCATGACGGGCACGATCATGAGCTGAGCGAGGCGTTCGAAGGGTTCGAGCGTGAAGGGTGCCTGACCGCGGTTCCAGGTCGAGATCATCAGCTCGCCCTGATAGTCGCTGTCGATGAGACCAACGAGATTGCCGAGCACGATGCCTTTTTTGTGACCGAGCCCCGAGCGTGGGAGGATCAGGGCGGCATAGCCGGGATCTCCGATGTGGATGGCGAGGCCTGTGCGCACCAGCACGGTTTCACCGGGATTGATGACGAGAGGCTCGTCAAGAAGGGCACGGAGGTCGAGGCCTGCGCTGCCGGGCGTGGCGTAGGCGGGCATGCGTTCGCGCATGCGTTCGTCGAGGATTTTGACGTCAATCTGCATGGTTCTGAATGAGTGAGGTTTGAGAATTGAGCATGGAGGCGATGCGGCTGACGATTTTCAGTGCAACCTCCCGCTTGGAGGCAGGCCCGAAGGCTTCGGCGCTCTCTGGCGTTACAAGGAGCACGCAGTTGACGGGGCTGCCGATGGCTGTGCGTGCAAGGTTGCCCACGATCAGGTCCGCGTGTTTTGAGATGCACTTGCCTCTGGCATAGGCCTCGAGGTTTTCAGCCTCGGCAGCAAAGCCGACCTTGAGCTTTACGTCGCTGCGCGTCCCGACAGTTCTGAGAATGTCGGGGTTTTCTTCAAAGCGAAGCTCAGGGGGGCGGCCGTCCGTTTTCTTCATTTTTCCGCTGACGGCGGTGGCGATGCGCCAGTCGGCCACGGCGGCGACGCCGATGAAGACGTCCGCGCCGTTTGCCTTGAGGGCTTCTTCGACGGAGGCGAGCATTTCCGCGGCCGTCGTGACGTCAACACGCTTGACGCCGAAGGGCGTCGGAAGGTGAACGGGACCCGAGACAAGCGTCACGTCGGCGCCCGCATCACGGGAGGCGCGGGCGATTTCGTATCCCTGAAGTCCGGAACTTTTGTTGGTGATGCCCCGAACGTCGTCGATGGGCTCGAAGGTGGGCCCCGCCGTGATGACGACGCGTCTTCCGCTGAGGCTTTTGGGTGCAAGCAGTCCGGGGAGCAGGTCAAGGACTTCCGAAGGCTCAACCATGCGTCCTGCACCGACGTCGCCGCAGGCCTGAAAGCCGCAGGCGGGGCCCGCAAACAGGGCGCCGTCCCTTCGGAGCTGCTCGACGTTGCGCAGATTCGCGGGATTCTCCCACATGAAGCGGTTCATGGCGGGCACGAACAGGACGGGCTGGCGTCTGGCGGCGATCATGGTGGAGACGAGGTCATCTGCGATGCCGTGAGCGGCCTTGGCGATGATGTTCGCCGTAGCGGGCATCACGATGAGGAGGTCGTTCGAGCGGTTGAGCTCGATGTGCGGCATGGAGCCCTGAGGACCCGGCGCCCATTCCGTGAGGGCGACGGGATGGCCCGTCAGCGCCTCGAAAGTGATGGGGCCGACGAAGGCGGCGGCATGCTCCGTCATGGCGACGTGTACGTCGATGCCGGCCTTTTTCAGACCGCGCACGAGTTCGCAGCACTTGTAGGCGGCAATCCCGCCCGTTACGGCCAGCGTGACGCTTCGCAGTGTCGTCATGAGAATCTCCATAAGAAAAGGCGCGGCCTTCACGGATGGTGAAGGCCGCGGCCGTTCATTTTAGCGGAAGCGACAGGGAGCAATCAGTCATTGCTTGCGACGCAGGAAGCTGAAGATGCCGGGACGATCCTTCGTTTCGCCTGCTGCCTTCTCTTCCGTCGGCACGGCGGTTTCGGCTCCCGATCCTTCGGAGAGGGAAACGGATTCGACTGCTTCGGCGGAGGGAGCGGAAGAGGCTTGAAGCTCAATGGAGGCATCGGAGGGTGCTGCGGGCGTAACGCCTGTAGTCTCGGACTGAGGTACGGAGACGGAAGCCTGTTCGGGAGCGGCGGTTTCATCCCTGTCCTTGTCTTCGGTGTTCTCGGTTCGTTCCTCCTCACGGGCCGTCGCCTCGGCGAGCTTCGTGTTGATGATGGTGCCGATGGGAGCGTTTTCGGCGAAGGCGGTGTTCACGTCGACGGAGATCTTTTCGGCGGCGCTTTCATAGCTGCTCACGAAGCGAACGCCGTCGATGCCGGGCACGTCGGTCCAGATGCCGGGATCGGGAGCCACGATCGTGATGGGCGTGTCACCCTTGACAGCTCGGGCGGCTTCGGCGATGCGCAGCGAAGTGGTCGAGTTGTCGAGGATCATCAGCATGCCGGCGTTCTTGAGATGCGCAGCGACCATGGCCAGCGGATCGGCGGGGATGCCGACGATGACCGTGACGTCGAGCTTGTCGAGTTCGGTGGCGAGGTCATGATCCTGAACGATGGCGACGACGGCCGCGCCTGCCTTGTGAAGCTCGGTGGCGAGCGGCGGCAGCAGGCGGCTCTTGCCCGTGATGACGATCTGGTTGTGAAGCTTTTCGGCGGGCGTTTCGTTGGAGACGCGTTCGAAGGGTGCTTCACGCAGCGCGGCGGCGCGCGCCCAGGCCCAACGGGAGGTCAACTCCCTGCCGATGGCGGGGATGAAGCTGAAGACGACGGGGTTGAGTGCGATCGACAGAATGGCGGCGCCCACGATCAGATTGACCGTGAACGAAAATTCGCCGATCTGTGCGAGTGAGGCGGCGACCGTGATGGCCGTGTGCAGCGGGTAGCGCAGCACGTAGACGAGGCCGAAGGCGGCGAGTCCCTTGCCGAGCATGATGATGAGCAGCACGGTGAGGACGGAGAGCGGGGCCTCGATGATGATGTGCCAGTCAAAGAGCATGCCCACGCCGACGAAGAAGAGCACGGAGAAGGCGTCCTGGAGCGGGAGCGATTCGGTGGCCGCCCTGTGGGCGAATTTCGACTCGCGCATCACCATGCCTGCGAAGAAGGCGCCGAGGGCGAAGCTCACGTTGAAGATGGCGGAGGCGCCGTAGGCGATGCCAACGGCTGCGGCAAGCACGAAGAGCGTGAAGAGCTCGCGGGAGCCCGTGCGGGCAACCTGAGCCATGATCCACGGGAGGACGCGGCGGCCGACGAGCATCATCACGGCGATGAAGGCGATGACGTTGCCGATCGTGATGGCGATCTGGATCGCAATGTCCTTGCCCGTAATGCCTGGCGCGGCGTCGGAGCCGAGAAGGCCGGCGAGCGGCGGCAGAAGCACGAGGATGAGCACGGTGGCGACGTCCTCGACGACGAGCCAGCCGACGGCGATCTGGCCGTCCATGCTCTGCAGGATTCCTCTCACTTCAAGCGCCTTGAGAAGCACGACCGTCGAGGCGCACGAGAGGCACATGCCGAGCACGAGCGCATCCCCCCAGTGCCAGTCCCAGATGAAGTGCGCGACGAGGCCGCCGAGCAGGGTGGCGATGAACATCTGCAGCACGGCCCCGGGCACGGCGATGCCCTTGACGTTCATCAGGTCTCGAACGGAGAAGTGGAGGCCGACGCCGAACATCAGCAGCATGACGCCGATTTCGGAGAGCTGCTGGGCAAGGGCCGCGTCGGCGAAGACGCCCGGCGTGTACTTGCCCGCGGCAATGCCTGCCAGAAGGTAGCCGACGAGCGGAGGCGCCTTGAAGAGGCGCTCGGCGAGAAAGCCGAAGACGAGCGCCAGACTGAAGGCGATGACGAGTGTTGAAATGAGGGGAAGGGAGTGTTCCATAGGAGGCGTTGACGCGTGTACGGGTGGCGGGGCAGGAACGGGATATTCGAGCCGTGTGATTGTACTTTGGGCGCCGTTTCCATGGGGGTGAAAAAGGTGAAAAAAACTTGTGCGGGATGCGTTTTCGGGAGGGGAAAGGTAAAAGGAAAGGGACTGGAATCCGTTTGGTTTCCAGTCCCTCATTGAGGAGTGGTGATGCCCGAAATGACTTATCTGCGTCCGCTTCTCAGTTCGTCGACGATCAGGAAGAAGGCGCCGCCGCAGATGGCGACGTCCGCGATGTTGAAGGCGGGCCAGTGCCAGCCCTGCCAGTAGAAGTCGAGAAAGTCGACGACGTAGCCGTAGACGGTGCGGTCGATCATGTTCCCGAGCGCACCTGCCGCGATGAGCGTGAGCGAGAGGCTCAGCAGCTTGCGGTGGCTGTTGCGCACGAGAAGCACGATCATCGCGACGATGACGGCGGCGGCGAGGGCCGCGAACGCCCAGCGCTGCCAGCCGCCCGCATCGGCCAGGAACGAAAAGGCCGCGCCCGTGTTGTGCGCCAGGACCAGATTGAATCCCGTGCACACGGGCAGGACCTCGCCGAGCGAGAAGTTCTGCTCGAACCAGATCTTCGTCGCCTGATCAATGCCGAGGACGAAGAGTCCGAGGCAGAGCCGGGCGGCGAACTTCGCGGGGGTCGGGCGGGCGGAGGCGTCCGTCATGAGGGCTTCCTCAGGCCGCCGCATCAGGCGAAGAGGCGCTTTTCACCGGCGCCGAAGAGGTTGGATGCGCAGCGCGGGCAGAGCGTCGGATGCTCGGCATCGCTGCCGATGCCGGCGACGTAGTGCCAGCAGCGCTCGCACTTGCCTTCCTTCGAAGCGGAGACGGCGAAGTGCGTCTCCTCGTCGGCGGACTTCACGAGTTCGACGGCGGAGACGATCATCACGAAGCGGAGCTCGTCGCCGAGGGACGCCAGAGCGTCGTAGACGGCAGGAGCGGCCTCGATGCGGACGACGGCCTGAAGCGAGGAGCCGATCTGGCCTTCGCCGCGGAGCTCTTCGATCTTCTTCTGAAGGTCGGCGCGTACCGTGCGGACGGCGTCCCACTTGGCGAGGAGGGCCTCGGCGCCGGCCACTTCGGGCAGCGGTTCGAAGCGTTCCGTGAAGATCGTTTCGCTTTCGTTGGGCGAGAAGACCTTGAAGGCCTCCTCGGCCGTGAAGGAGAGGACCGGAGCCATCAGGCGCAGGAGCGTCTTCGTGATGTACCAGAGGGCCGTCTGAGCGGAGCGGCGGGCCTCGGAGCCGGGAGCCGTCGTGTAGAGACGGTCCTTGAGCACGTCGAGGTAGAAGCTGCCGAGGTCGGCGGACGCGAACGTCTGGAGCATCGAGACGACGTTGTGGAAGCGGAATTCTCCGTACTCGGCGAGGACTTCCTTCTGGAACCTTTCTGTATAGGCGAGGGCCCAGCGGTCGAGCTCGAGCAGGTTCTCGACAGGCACGAGATCCTTCGAAGCATCGAAGTCGGACGTGTTGGCGAGCAGGAAGCGCAGCGTGTTGCGCACGCGGCGGTAGCTTTCGACGACGCGCTTGAGAATCGTCTGGCCGAGGCGGAGCTCGCCCGAGTAGTCGGTGGAGGCGACCCAGAGACGGAGGATTTCAGCGCCGAACTTCTCGCTGACTTCCTGCGGACGAACGACGTTGCCCTTGGACTTGGACATCTTCTCGCCCTTTTCGTCCACGACGAAGCCGTGGGTGAGAAGCATCTTGTACGGCGAGCGGCCGTCGATCATCGTGCCCGTGAGGAGCGAGGAGTGGAACCAGCCGCGGTGCTGGTCGGAGCCCTCCAGGTAGAGGTCGGCCGGCCAGGCGAGTTCGTCGGCATGGCTGCCGCGCATCACGGTGTAGTGCGTGACGCCGGAGTCGAACCACACGTCGAGAATGTCGGTGGAGCGGACGTAGTCGGCGGCCTCGTCGGCAGGGAGGAAGTCCTCGGGTTTGGCGGTGGCCCAGGATTCGATGCCCTTTTCCTCGACCATCTTCGCGACCTCTTCCATGATCTCAAGGGTGCGCGGGTGCAGCTCGCCCGTTTCCTTGTGCATGAAGAAGGGGAGCGGAACGCCCCAGTTGCGCTGACGGGAGATGCACCAGTCGGGACGGTTCTCGATCATCGCGTAGAGGCGGTTGATGCCCCAGGTCGGGAAGAACTTCGTGGCCTTGACGCATTCGAGGGCGGCATCGCGAAGGGATCTTTCGCTCGCCTCTGTGTCGAGCACGCCGCGCGTGTCGGCGTTCGGAGCGTCCATGCGGACGAACCACTGGTTCGTGGCGCGGTAGACGAGCGGGGTCTTGTGGCGCCAGCAGTGCATGTAGCTGTGCACGATCGAGCCGTGGGAGAGCAGGTTGCCTGCAACGGCGATCGTCTCGCAGATCTTGTCGGCCGCAGCCCAGATGTTGAGGCCGCCGAAGAGCGGAAGCGACTCGGAGTAGGTGCCGTCGCCCATCACGGGGGTGAGGACCTGGTCGTTCGTCATGCCGTGCTTCTTGCAGGAGATGAAGTCGTCCACGCCGTAGGCGGGAGCGGAGTGCACGATGCCCGTACCGGCCGTCGCGTCGACGTAGTCGGCGAGATAGACGGGCGAGAAGCGGCGGAAGCCCTCGTGGACGTGCCAGAGAGGATGACGGAAGCGCACAAGCTCGAACTTGTCGCCCATGGCGGTAGCGATCTTCTCGCCCTTCATGCCGTAGCGCTCAAGCGCGGCTTCGGCGAGGCCCGTGCCGAGGATGAGAAGGCGGTCGCCCACGTCGTAGAGCCCGTATTCGAGCTCGGGGTTCATGTTCAGGGCCTGGTTGGCGGGAATCGTCCAGGGCGTCGTCGTCCAGATGACGTTGAAGCAGGGCTTTTCAAGGCTGCGGCCGAAGATTTCCTCGACGCGTGCGCGGTCCTCGTCGGCGAGCTCGAAGGCGACGTCGATCGTGTGGCTCTTCTTGTCCTTGTACTCGACTTCGGCTTCGGCCAGGGCGGACTGGCAGTCGAAGCACCAGTTCACGGGCTTGAGGCCGCGGTAGACATAGCCCTTTTTCACGACGGCGGCAAGGGCGCGGATTTCCTCGGCCTCGTTCTTGAACTTCATCGTGCGGTAGGGGTTGTCCCAGTCGCCGAGAACGCCGAGGCGCTTGAAGTCGGCGAGCTGGAGCTTGCTCTGCTCGAGGGCGTAGGCACGGGCAAGGCTCTGCATCTTGTCGACGGGGAGGTTCTTGCCGTGCATCTTCTCGATCTGCACTTCGATCGGCATGCCGTGGCAGTCCCAGCCCGGAACGTACGGGGCCTGGAAGCCCTCAAGGGTCTTTTCCTTGAGGATCATGTCCTTGAGGATCTTGTTGACGGCGTGACCGACGTGGATGTTGCCGTTGGCGTAGGGAGGACCGTCATGAAGGATGAACTTCTTGGCGTCGCGGCGGGCGTCGATGATGCGTTCGTAGATGTGCTTTTCATCCCACTCCCTGATCCATTCCGGTTCGCGCTTGGGCAGGTTGCCGCGCATCGGGAACGGCGTGTCGGGAAGGTTGAGCGGGTATTTCTTGGTGTCGGCGGCCGATCCGGCTTCTTTTGCCATGGTCAGTACTCCTGGCCCCCTCGGGCTCTTCAGGTAAGGGTTAAGGATTCATGCCTTGAAGGGGGACGTCCGCCTGAGGACGGACGCACCCGAGAATCCGACGGGCATGATCGGCGTCGGACTCGATGGCGGCCTTGAGCTCGTCAAGACCGGAAAACTTCTTCTCTCCCCTCAGGCGCTCGACGAACTCGACCTTGACGATGCGGCCGTAGGCGCTGCCGCTCCAGTCAAAGACGTGCGTCTCGAGAAGCCAGCGCCCGTCGGTTGCGACCGTGGGCTTGACGCCGATCGAGGCGACGCCGTTCTGAACGGCCTGTCCGAGTCCGTGGATGCGGACGGCGAAGACGCCCGTGACGGCGGGACGGGAGTGGCTGCCCGGCGGAATCGGCGCCATGTTGAGCGTGGGGAAGCCCAGCGTGCGGCCGAGCGCGGCGCCGTGGATGACGCGGCCCGTCATGCTGTAGGGACGACCGAGCATCAGGGCGGCCTCGTAGAGGTCGCCTACGGCGAGGGCCTCGCGGATGCGCGAGGAGCTCACGCGGGCCTCCTTGTGATAGAAGGTCGGGGAGACGTAGAGCTCGTAGGGCAGTGTGCGGGAGAGCTCTTCAAGAAGCTCGACGCTGCCCGCGCGGTCGCCGCCGAAGCGGAAATCCTTGCCGACGCTCATCCAGCAGGCGTCGAGTCCCTTGAGAAGGACGTCGCGCACGAACGTCTCGGCCGGCATGCAGGCCAGACGCGAGTTGAATGGCAGTATGTAGATGCGCTCGATGCCGGTTCCAAGGATGGCGTTCACCTTGTCGTAGAGCGTGGAGATGCGCGCGACTTCGCCGCCGCGGCCGAAGAAGTCCTTCGGATGGGGCTCGAAGGTGACGACGGAGGGAACGAGTCCGCGCGCTTGCGCGGCTTCCTTCACGTATTCGAGAAGCGCCTGATGACCGAGGTGGACGCCGTCGAAGTTGCCGATGGCAACCGCCGACGGACGGCGCTGGAGCGGAGAAGGCAGACCGCGGAAAACGTGCATGACTTGAACGGCCTTTTGCTGGATTGGGGAAAGTTCCGATTATACGGAAAATTTCTTCTGCCCCGCCCGAAGCGTGCACGGTCTTTGGTTTAGAATGACGCCACTATGCAGAACATCGTAATTCTTATCTCCGGCCGCGGCAGCAACTTCGAGGCGATCCTTCGAACGAGCCGCGAGGAAAACTGGGAGTCCGCCTGCAATGCACGCATTGCGGCGGTGATCTCCAACCGCCCTCAGGCGGCTGGTCTTGACATCGCGCGCGCTGCGGGCATCGAGGCCGTGGCCATGGACCACAAGGCCTACGACTCCCGCGAGGCATTCGAGGCCGAACTCGCCGACATCATTAGCCGCTATGATCCGGCCGTGATCGTTCTGGCGGGCTTCATGCGCGTTCTGACGGAGGGCTTTGTCTCCAGGTTCGAGGGGAAGATCCTCAACATTCATCCCGCCTTGTTGCCGCTTTTCCCCGGCCTCAATACGCACCAGCGCGCCATCGATGCGGGTTGCCGCGTGCACGGCTCGACCGTTCACTTCGTGACGGCCGTGCTTGACGGCGGTTCGATCATCGGCCAGGCCGTCGTGCCCGTTCTGCCGTCCGACGATGCCGATGCGCTTGCGCACCGCGGCCTCGTCTACGAGCACCAGCTGTATCCGAAGTGCGTCCGCGCCATTCTCGAAGGCCGCGTTCGCTGTGAGGACGGCCGCACCGTCTGCAACGACGAGACCGCCCGCTCGCTCACGATCTTCGGCTGCTGACCGTTTTTTGACAACACCGCGCCGGCGGACGGTCCGTTCGCCGGCCTCATGGAGGAAGCGCAGGCCCCGCAGGGGTTCGGGTCGCTTCCTTTTTGCTTTAACTACCGCTGAATACATATGGCTGAAACCAAGTTCCCGAAGCGTCGCGCGTTTGCGATGCAGAAGCCCCGCAAGACCGAGCGCACTGAGTCGCCCCGCCGCACGGAGCGCCAGCGCGCCGCCGACAAGCGCCGCCGCGAGGAGGCCCGCGCCATGGGCGGCTACGCGAAGGGCCCGAAGACGCCCGAAAAGCGCATGACTGCGCTCCAGCCGGGCCAAGTCCGCATCACGGGCCTGATCGTCGACGAGCTCACCCGAGCGCTCGGCGTCATCCTGAAGCTTGATGGTCCCGCCGACGTGCTGATGAAGCTCTTCTTCCGCAGCAACCCGCGTCTGGGCATGCGCGACCGCGGCATTATCGCCGAGGGCATCTACTATGCGCTTCGCCATCTCGGCACGCTCTCCTGGGCTATGCATCCCGTGCCTCCCGCCCGTGCGCCCCGCCTTGTCGCTCTCGCGACGCTTGCACGGCAGCACGGCATCGAGTCCCTCCCGCCCGCTTCCATCGGCCGCGAGGAAGGCCCCCTCAAGAACGTGCTCGCCGCAGACTTCTCGAAGGCGCCCCCCCACATTCAGGCCGAACTGCCCGAGTGGATCTACAGCCTCCTCGAAGCCCAGTACGACGACACGAAGGAGCTCTATGCCTCGATGCTCGAGGGCGCTCCGCTCGATCTGCGCGTCAATCTCCTGAAGGCCAGCCGTGAGGAGGTTCTTCAGGAGCTCGCCGCCAACGGCGTCGAGGCCTATCCGACGCCCTTCAGCCCCGACGGCGTTCGTCTGCCGACGAAGCCCGGCCTCACCCAGTGGCCGATCTACAAGGAAGGCAAGGTGGACGTTCAGGACGAGGGTTCCCAGCTCATCGCCCGCCTGCTCACCCCGCGCCGCCGTGAAATGATCTGCGACTTTTGCGCGGGTGCGGGCGGCAAGACGCTCGCCATCGGCGCCCTGATGCGCTCGACGGGCAGCCTCTATGCCTTTGACGTCAACGAAAAGCGCCTTGCGGGCCTTACGCCCCGCATGCGCAGAGCGGGTCTCTCCAACGTGCATCCGATCGCGATCCGCAGCGAGCGAGACGAACGCATCCGCCGCTTGCAGGGCAAGTTCGACCGAGTGCTCATCGACGCGCCGTGCACGGGCACCGGCACCTTCCGTCGAAACCCCGACCTGAAGTGGCGTCTCGCCCCGTCCGAACTTGATCGCATCAACAAGATCCAGAAGGATGTGCTCGAGCACGCCTCGCGTCTCGTGAAGAAGGGCGGCCGCATGGTCTACGCCACCTGCTCGATGCTCAGGCGCGAAAACCAGGAGG
>ENA-ORKV01002046-ORKV01002046.1-human-gut-metagenome-genome-assembly--contig:-NODE-2046-length-12982-cov-3.073227_pt1 | contig 12982 bp, 8 predicted proteins | sample MGYA00243058_ERZ508805 | MGnify/ENA primary metagenome ERZ508805 (study PRJEB26277, sample SAMN04329770) | human gut metagenome | biome: human-associated habitat | host: Homo sapiens | place: USA... | reverse complement strand
AATCTGCATACGTCAGATACGAAACAGACTCTCATATTTCACAAAAATGCTCGTGAATACATCAAGTATTCACTCCGTTTTTTGTTTCATCTGACGAAAAATTTGACGACGCATCTGTCGCACAATCTTTGTGCGGTATTGCCAAAAATATATTCCAGAAAGGAAGTCCATATATGCAGGTAAAAGAAAAGAAACTCTCTGTTTTTGAAATTGACTCTGTCCCCAGGGCAGTGGCAACGCTGGCGATCCCCTCTGTCCTGAGCATGCTGGTCACCGTGCTGTACAACATGGTGGACACGGTTTTCGTGGGACAGACCCACGATCCCTACCAGATGAACGCGGTTTCCATGGCGACACCGGTGTTTATGATCCTTATGGCATTCGGAAATTTGTTCGGCATCGGCGGCTGTGCCTTTATCTCCCGTTCGCTGGGAGCGAGAGAGTACGACCGCGTGAAAAAGATCAGCAGCTTCAGCTTCTGGGGTGCCGTTGTGGTGGGACTGCTGGCAACATTTGCCCTGACACTGGGTGTCAGCTGGATCCTGCCGCTGGTAGGAGCCGATGCCGCTTCCAACATCGCCAATATTTCCAAGGATATTTCCGGCGAAGCCTATGATCGTCTGGTCAGCAACTATCAGAATCTGGAACAGTACACCCGCGACTATCTGTTCTACATCGGCATCGGTGCCATTCCCACCGTGCTGAGCAGTGCCATGAGCAATCTGGTCAAGGGCGAGGGTGCTGCAAAAGTATCTATGTTCGGCATGATGATCGGTGCTGTGACAAACATCATTCTGGATCCCATTATGATTCTGGCAATGGGCATGGGTGTCAAAGGTGCAGCCATTGCCACCAGTATCGGCAACACGGTTGCGATGCTGTTCTACTTCGTTTACCTGAAAGTCAGCCACACCATGCTGACGGCAAATCCCAAGCACTTCGCCATGAAAGGCGGCATTTTCACCGGCGTGTTCTCCATTGGCATTCCCATGTTTTTCACCAACGTGCTGATGAGCCTTTCCAATCTGGTACTGAATCGCCTGCTGAACAACATCGACGTTCTCGCCACCGGCGGCATGGGCATTGCCATGAAAGCCAACATGCTGGTAGTGTTCCTCCAGCTGGGCATTGGTATCGGTATCCAGCCGCTGGTCGGCTTCCACTACGGGGCACGGAATTTCACGAAGATGACTAAAGTCGTGCGGTTCAGCATGGCTTGCACACTGGTCATCGGCACGATAATGACGGCACTGTATTTCCTGTTTACCGAACCGATCATCAGCATTTTCATGACAGCCGGTTCTTCCGGTTCTGTGGCAGATGTCACTGCCCAGCAGGGTTATGCCGTGAAAATGCTGCGGGCACTGATGGTTTCCGGACCGTTCCTCGGCATTATCTTTGTCAATAATAACGCATTCCAAGGCATGGGACACGGTCTGGCATCGTTGATTCTTTCCGTCAGCCGTCAGGGGTTTGTTTTCCTGCCGGTGCTGTTTATCGCCAATGCGTTGGTCGGACTGGACGGTCTGATTTTCGCACAGCCGATCGCAGACATCTGCTCGGTGATTATGGCTCTCGTGATGATGGAAATGATTAAGCATAAGGATAAAAAGCTTTTGACTCCGGGAATTCGGAAAGCTTGAACTGCATCTGAAAAAACAAAAACAGCGTCAGGAAACTGACGCTGTTTTTTATGATTCATCTTCCGGTGGATTTTTGTTGGTGGAAATCTCCTGTATAATCTTCGGGTGATGCTTAACTCTTACCGTACAAGTGAAATGCGAACTCTTTTCTTTTTTTGCCCTAAAGGGGAGCCTTATATACAAGCTTGCAAACGCCATAAAAATAAAGTTACCCACCTGCACAAGCAACATCTCAAAAAATCAACATTACCGATACAGGCAAGGGCAATAATCGGCGTTGGCAAGCCCCAGGCGGACAGCGAGATACGAGCGAATTCCGCCGGACGGTTTCGACACGGCTGCCCTAGAAATCATGCAAAGAACTCTTCCTCGTCATTTTCATCTTCTCCGACACACGGAAATGCACCGTAGCCGATATATACGGCTCCACTTTTACTAACGATTTTTGCCCTGTGTCCTTCAATCAAGTCAATTTTCTGTTCCAAATCGCATCTTTGAACGGGCTCATTTTCGCTCTTACCTTTCCATTCCGATTGCCGCATCAACCGCCCGCAGTTCTTCCTCCGTCAGCGGTTCCTGTCCGACGATCTGGAGCGTATCGATAAGCTGTTCCGGACGGGACGCACCTACCAGCACGCTGGTCACTGCCTTTTGCCGCAAAATCCAGCAGAGTGCCAGCTGTGCCAGCGTCTGTCCCCTGCCCTGTGCGATTGCCTGCAGCTGCCGCAGCTGGGAGAGCCGTTCTTCCGTCAGCTGGGATTCCTGTAGAAATCTGCCGTCAGTCCGAATCCGGCTGTCCTCCGGAATGCCGTGGAGATACCGGTCTGTCAGCATGCCCTGTGCCAGCGGACTGTAGATGATCACGCCCTTTTGCAGCTGCTCACTCGCTGACAAAATGCCGTTTTTCTCCGAAACACGATCGAGAATGGAGTACCGGTTCTGGTTCATGATGAACGGGCAGTGCAGCTGTTCCAGAATCGCCGCCGCACGGCTCATGGTTTCCCCGTCATAGTTGGACAAGCCCACGTACAATGCCTTGCCGCTTTGCACTGCCTGTGCCAGTGCTCCCATGGTTTCCTCCAGCGGTGTTTCCGGATCCGGACGGTGGTGATAGAAAATGTCCACATAGTCCAGCCCCAGCCGCTGCAAACTCTGATCCAGACTTGCCAGCAGATATTTCCGGCTGCCCCATTCACCATAGGGGCCTTCCCACATGTCATAGCCTGCCTTGGTGCTGATGACCAGTTCGTCACGATGTCCGGCAAATATGGTTTTCAGCAGCTTGCCGAAGTTCCGTTCCGCAGCACCTGCCGGCGGACCGTAGTTGTTTGCCAAATCAAAATGCGTGATGCCGCCGTCAAATGCGGTTTCACAGAGCTGTGCCATGTGCTCCAGACTGTTGGTATCGCCAAAGTTATGCCACAGTCCCATCGAAAGCAGCGGCAGTTTCAGACCGCTTCTGCCGCACCGGCGGTATTCCATTTGGGTATAACGTTCTGCATTCGGAATGTATGCCATTTTTTACTCCTCCTTGGAATTCTCGTTCTCATCTGAGAGATAGGTTTCTACAATATATTTCGGGCGTTCCTTGGTTTCCAGATACACCTTTCCGATGTACTGCCCGATCACGCCGATCGCCAGAAGCTGTAACCCGCCGATTGCCCAGATCGACACGATCAGCGAAGTCCAGCCGGTAGTAGTGGCTCCCATAAAGTGCCGCACTACAGAATAGATCAGCATGCCGATACTCACCAGAAAGATCAGCATGCCCAGACGGGTAATCAAAGTAATAGGCTTGGTGGAAAGGGACGTGATCCCTTCCCATGCAAAGGAGAGCATCTTTTTCAAAGGATACTTGGACGTACCGGCGAGGCGTTCCTTGCGGGCATACTTCCTTGAACGACTCTAGCCCGTCCAGTGCCCGCCGGCTCATCAGCCGATAGTCAGCATGGTTGAACACCAGATCTGCTCCCATGTGCTTCATCACTTTATAAAAGCCCTCCGCGGTACACTTTTTGAACAGGGTATCCGTCTTTCGGGCACTGCGGACACCGTAGACGATGTCGTTTCCGGCTTCATACTTTGCAATCATCTGATCGATCGCATCAATATCGTCCTGCAAATCCGCGTCCAGCGAAATGGTCATGTCGCAGTGTTCTTTCACCGTCATCAGCCCTGCCAGCAGAGCGTTCTGGTGTCCGCGGTTGCGGGAAAGGGAAATTCCCTGATAGATCGGATTTTCCGCGTGAAACTTCTGGATCAGTTCCCATGTCCGGTCTTTGGAGCCGTCATTCACAAACACGATCCGGCTCTTTTCCATTATTTTTCCGGCAGTCATCAGCGACTGCATTTTTTCCAGCAGCTGCCTTGCGGTTTCCGGCAGCACTTCTTCCTCATTATAGCAAGGAATGACCAAGTATAGCGTATCCGTTTTGTGTACCTCCCTGCGTGATTCAGCGTTTCTTAATTGTATCATATTTTCGGCAAAATGTCAAACAAAAAAGCACTCCGGAGAAGTTTCCCCGAAGTGCCCTATGGATAAAATGATTTTACAATCCGAAATATGCTGCGATCACAGCTGCTTCTGCATCTGCCAGCCGCTGTAGGTTGGTATCACTGAGCAGCCAGTTGGTTGCCCGCAAATTGGTGTGGTAACTGTGCTCCAGCAAGATCGCCGGTGTTCCCACAGAAGTTGCCCCACGGAGCACTCCATAGTAGTCGCCGTTGTTGCCCACACGCTTCCAGATCGTACCGCCCTGTGCAGTACTCATTACCTGATGCACGGTATTTGCCAGCTGCTGTCCCAGCACGTCCATGGTGCCGGTCACGGTACAGCATGCCAGCGGAGCATCTACGGAACTGTTGCCGCAGGCGTTGCTGTGCAGGCTCAGGAACAGGTCACAGCCTGCGGAGGTTTTTCCGCGGGTTTCCAGTCCCAGATCCCCTGCCTGTGTCGGTCTGGTGGTAATGACTTCCATGCCTCTGGCTTCCAGAGCCGATTTCAGCTTCAGATGCAGCCGCCAGCTCATATCAGACTCATAATAAGCTCCGTTTACCGGACTGCGGTTATACTTGCCGTAGTGTCCTGCGTCCAGACAAATCTTGATTTTTTTCTGTGTACCGTCGGCATTGAACCGATACTTCTTGCCGTCAATGACTTTTTCGCCGGTCACCATTGTGCCGTCTGCGTTGAAATAGTATTTCTGACTGCCGAAAGTCTGCCAGCCGGTTTTCATGACACCGTCTGTGCCGAAGTAGTACTTCTTGCCGCCGACATTCTGGAAACCGGTCTGCATGGAACCGTCTGTGGCAAAGTAGTATTTTTTGCCGTCTACCGTCTGCATGCCGGTCTGTGCGATACCATCGTTTCCAAGATAATAGTTCTTGCCGCTGATATTCTGCATACCAGTCTGCATGGTGTAGCTGTCATTGAAGTAATAGCGGCTGCCATGATCCTCCACCCAGCCGGACACCGGAGCACCGTTCTGGTCGTAATACGATACCGTATCATCGGAGAACTTGCAAAATCCCAGCTTCTGGGTACCAGTTTCGCTGTCGCTTTGATAGCGTACCCCGTCTACGGTGAATTCTCCGGTTGCTTTTCCGGAATCCGCACTGACATAGTAGCGGTAATCGCCGTAGCTGACCCAGCCGCTGTCCGGCTTTCCGGTTTCCGGATCGTAGTACCGCCGCACACCGTCTACCGTCCGCCAGCCGGTTTTCTGTGCCCCGCTGTAGTCGAACAAATACGCTGTGCCGTCGATCTGCTGGGCACCGACTGCTGCCTCATAAGTCACGCTGTCGTAGTAGTGCCACGTTTCGTCGATTTTCTGCCAGCCGGTCAGCTGTGTACCGCTGGAATCGAACAAGTACAGCACGCCGTCCACTGCGGTAGCATGTACGGCAAACGAACCGTCGCTGTACTGATACTTCCGGCAGCCGTCCTCTATGACCCAGCCGCCGGTAATTTCCGGTGTTTCCGTCTGTGGCTGGAACTCCGGACCAGTTGCCGTTGCCACCACTGCCGAAGCGGTTTCTGCGGTTTGCAGAGCCTCCGGCAAAGCCGTTTCTGCCGAAGCTGTCACACCGCCGAACAACAGCATGCCGCCTGCCGCAGCACCCATTGCCAACAGAGACAGCCATTTGGGATAATGCATTTTCAAACCTCTTTTCTAAATTGGAAAAACACTTTAAGGATAATAATTATCCAGACATTCCCAGAGAGAATTTCAAAAAGAACTCCCTCTTTTTATCGATTTCAAACCGATATTTTATATTATACATGAATTCGGCACAATTGTCAAGAGGTTTCTTGTGATTTTCACAAAAAGCTTTCCTATGTGGTCATGCTTTTTAGCTTTTCCGCATATAGTAGCCACAAACAAAAACATCATTTGGAAAGAGCTTGGACAACAACGAACAAAGCTTGGGAAACACTGCATAAAGCCCGCCTGACGGCTTTGCACGCAATCTGCTTGCAGATTTTCCGTCATATTGCCCAGAAATCCCTTGCCATACATCAAGTATGCCTGCGGAATTTCTGTGCAATCTGCCGAAAAATCTGGCTACGCATCTTACGCACAAGCTTTATTCGGTGTTTCCCTTGTATGATGTTGTCCTTGCAAAAGAAAGAAGGCATAACATGAACGGTCTGACAACCAAAGCCGCACGGGAACGGCTGAAACAGGACGGCGAAAACGAACTGGCGGCGGCAGCGAAACGCCGTCCCCTACGCATGTTTCTCGGGCAGTTCCGAGATGTGATGGTATTGATTCTGCTGGCAGCCACAGGCATTTCTGCATTTCTGGGGGAGATCACCGATGCGGTCACCATTATCCTCATTGTCCTGCTCAACGCGATTCTGGGCTTTTTGCAGGAATACCGCACCGAGCAGACGCTGGAATCTCTCCGCAATCTGACGGCTCCCACCGCCACGGCGTGTCGGGACGGCAAGTGGCAGACCATTCCGGCACGGGAACTGGTCTGCGGTGACTTGGTGCGGCTGGAAGCCGGCGACAATGTTCCAGCGGACAGTGCACTGATACAGGCGGCAGGGCTGGCGGTGAATGAGTCCATTCTCACCGGCGAATCCGAAGCAGTTTCCAAACAGGCAGGCGACCCTGCCGACACCCGAAACGACCTGCATAAGCACAACATCGTCTACGCCGGCACGGCAATTCTGCGGGGCAGTGCCGAAGCAGTGGTCATTGCCACCGGCACACGCACCCAAATGGGACAGATCTCCACCATGCTGCAAGAGGTCCGGCAGGAAATGACACCGCTTCAGAAACGCCTTGCCGGACTGGGAAAAGTCGTGGCTCTGCTGTGCCTTGGCGTATGCGGAGCCGTGTTCCTTGCCGGTGTGCTGCGGGGCGAGCCGGTTTTTGACATGCTCATGACCGGCATCACCATTGCCATTGCCGCCATTCCGGAAGGGCTGCCTGCCACCGTCACTATTGCCCTTGCTCTGGCAGTCAGCCGCATGATGAAGCACGGGGCACTGGTGAACCGGCTGCACAGTGTGGAAACGCTGGGCTGTGCCAGTGTGATCTGCTCCGACAAGACCGGAACGATCACCGAGAACCGCATGACTGTCACTGCCATTGTTGCCGGCGGCGAACGCTTTTCTGTCACGGGAACTGGTCTGCAAAAAGCCGGTGCCATTCAGCTGGACGGCAGCAACGTCAATCCTCTCTCCAAGCCAGCACTGCGGGAACTGCTCACCTGTGGCAGCCTTTGCAGCACCGCAGAGATCCACAGCCCGCAGGAAAAGCAATCCCGCAACCGCAGCAGCCGCACGGAAAAGGGCACATGGTCTGCCACCGGTGACCCCACGGAAACGGCATTGCTGATCGCCGCGGAAAAAGGCGGCATTTCCAGAAAAGCCCTGCTCCGCACGCACCCTGTCCAGCACATGGAGCCGTTCGACAGTGAAACCCGCCGCATGGCGGTAACGGTGACAGACGGAGCCGGCACCTGCACCTATTGGAAAGGGGCTGCTGATGTCATTTTGCCCCTGTGCGGATTCCAGATGCAGGACGGCAAAAGCGTTCCCCTTTCGGAGAGTGCACGAGCTGCTGTCCGCAAACAGGTCGCCGCCATGTCAGACGAAGCCCTGCGGGTGCTGGCGTTCGCCAAACAGGAAGGCAGTGCCTGCATCTTTCTGGGGCTTGCCGGCATGCTGGATCCGCCCAGAGAGTCCGCACGCACGGCAATCCGCACCTGTGCCAAGGCGAATATCCGCACCGTCATGATTACCGGCGACCACAAAAACACTGCCGCCGCCATTGCCAGACAGGCAGGACTGCTCCGCGGAAAAAAAGCCATGACCGGAGCCGAACTGGATACCCTGACTGATGCCCAGCTGGACCAGTGCATTGACCAGTATTCCGTCTTTGCCCGTGTCAATCCGGCACACAAGCTGCGGCTGGTTCGGGCTTACAAGCGGCGTGGCGAGATCGTTGCCATGACCGGCGATGGTGTCAACGATGCACCGGCGATCAAGGAAGCCGATGTCGGCGTGGCAATGGGCAAAAGCGGCACCGATGTGGCACGGCAGGCGGCAGACGTGGTGCTGACCGATGACAATCTGGCAACGCTGGTGGACGCAGTGGAACAGGGACGGTGCGTCTACGCCAATATCCGAAAATTTGTCCGGTATCTGCTGTCCTGCAACATCGGCGAAGTGCTGACCATGTTTCTGGGGATCCTCATGGGCATGCCGGTGGTGCTGCTGCCCACCCAGCTGCTGCTGGTGAATCTGGTAACTGACGGGCTGCCGGCGATCGCTCTGGGGCTGGAGCCGCCGGAGCCGGAAGCCATGCAGAAGCCACCCCGCAAGCCTGACGAAAGCTTCTTCTCTGACGGGCTTATGGGACGCATTTTCTTCCGTGGCATTCTCATTGGCATCTGTACACTGGGGGCATTTTCCGCTGTTGTCCGCACCGGCGGCACACTGGAAGCCGCACGGACAGCGGCATTGTGCACCCTGATCCTGTCCCAGCTGGTACATGTTTTCGAGTGCAAATCCGAACGGCGTACTTTGTTCTCCATGCCCTACGGCAACAATCTGTGGCTGGTGGGAGCCGTACTGGTTTCTGTGGCAGTGCTGGCGGCGGCAGTTGCTGTGCCCATGCTCCGCGTGATCTTCTCCACAGTCATGCTGACCCGTCCGCAATGGTACATCGCCCTGGGCTTCTCCCTGACTGTGCCTCTGTGCAGTTCCATTGCAGGATTGTTCCGGCGGAAAAAACAGGACTGACGATTGCCATACAAAAAACGGCGTATCCGAAATTGTACTCGGATACGCCGTTTTGTATAATGGGAAAATTCAAAATGTCATTTATTCAGTGTTTCCTTTATGCCTGAACCGGAGTGCCGGAAATTGCTTTTTCAGCAACTTCCACTTCAGATTCCTGTTCCTTCTTGGCACGCTTACGGAAGCCCACCAGCAGCAGTCCTGCGAATACCACAGCGATCACTGCCAGAACCACACAGTCGGTGGTGATGTCCAGACCGGACGCGATACCGCTGCGGAAGCCGTGAACGGTATAGGTGAACGGCATGAACGGGTTCAGTACCTGATAGAACTTATCGGACAGTTCCAGCGGATAGGTACCTGCACAGCCGCTCAGCTGGAGCACCATGAATACCAGCAGGATAAAGTCGCCGATAATGTCGAGGAAGAAGTTGACGCAGTATTCCAGTGTCAGGAATGCAATAGAAGCAAGGCATGCAATGATCAGTGTCTTGCCCATGTATTCCGGCTGGAAGCCGTTGATCCACGACAGGCACAGGATCATCAGTACCGCCTGTAACAGTCCCAATGCCCACAGCTTTGCCAGCGTGAGGAGCCATGCCTTTCCCGCCTTGCGGTTGCCGATCTTCTGATGATACGGCGACAGCATAACGCAGAATGCCAGACCGGATACCCACAGACCAACGGACATCATATATGCTGCCATAGCGTTGCCGTTTGTGGGAACGGCGGTTTCATAGGTTTCGTTAGTCATCACCGGAGCCGAGAACATGTCATAAGTCTTGTCGGTGGTGTCGATGCTGTTGACTTCGTCCGCACCGTCTGCCAGAGAGGTCTGGAGCGTCACGGCACCGTTGGACAGCTGCACCAGACCGTCACCCAGTTCCACAGAACCGTCTGCCAGCTTGGAAGCACCGTCCTGAATCTGTCCGGCACCGTCTGTCAGCTGCGAAGCACCGTCATTCAGTGTCGCATTATTGGCTGCCAGTTCTGCTGTACCATCGGACAGCTGAGCCGCACCACTTTGCAGCTGTGAAACCGCATCGGTCAGTGTCGGCACACTGTTTGCCAGCGTCTTGGCACCATCATTCAGCGAAGAAGCACCGCCTACCAATGCACCGGCGTTGGAGTCCAGTGTCTGCAAGCCGTCTGTCAGACTGGATACGCCGCCGGTATACTGAGATACGCCGGCTTCCAGTGTGCTGCTGCCGTTTGCCAGCTGATCCAGACCAGCTTCCAGAGCCTGAGAGCCGGGGATCAGCTGAGCATTCACTGCGGACTGTACAGACTGCAAGCCGCCGGACAAGGTGGAAATCGCCTGCTGTGCTCCCGGCAGTGCCTGATCTGCACCAGATGCCAATGCACTGACACTGGTTTTCAGCTGATCCATTGCGGCGGCAGAACTGCTGAGATCTGTACCCTGCAATGTCTGGGACAAGCCGGTCACCTGTGTGCCGATGTTCGAAACATCGGTTGCCAGTGCGGTCATCGGTTCCGAGAAGCAGCTTAGAAGCTGCTGCTGAGAAGCGGCATCCAAGGATTGGAACACCTCTGTCTGAGTCATCGTGGTCAATGCCGACTGCAAGCTTTGCAGCTGTGCACCGGCATCCTGAGCACTGGTGCCGATCGTGGTCAGACTTGCGGTCAGTGCCTGTGTCAGTGCACTGGTATCCGGCATCGAGGTGTTTTGCAATGTGGTGTTCAGGGTGTCAATGCCCTGCTGCAGCTGTGTCAGTCCGGCACTCAGCTGTTCCATCTGCTGGAGATTCTCCGCAGAAAGGCTGCTGCCCAGACTGTCAGACAAGGTCTGCAAACCAGCAGTCATCTGAGCACTGCCGGCTTGCAGCTGTGCAGCACCGCTGGTCAGAGAAGCTGCACCGTTTTGCAGCTGGCTGCTGTTGCCGGACAAGGTCTGGGCACCGCTGTAAGCGGCAGCCACGCCGTCCGTATAGCTGTTGACACCGTTGGACAACGTACCGGAACCGTCAGACAATGCCACTGCACCGTCTGCCAGTGTGCCGGCACCGCTTGCCAGCTGATCCATGCCGTTAGACAAGGTCTGGGCACCGCTGTTGACAGTTGCCACACCGTCGGTGTAGGTTTGCAGACCGCTTTGCAGGGTCTTTGCACCGTCTACAAATGTCAGCGTACTGTCAGACAAAAGCTTCAGATTGTCGGTAATGGTGGTGTTGCCGTCCTGCAGATCGGAAACACCGTCTTTGATTTGCAGTGCACCATCTGCCGCATCACTCATGCCGTCGCCTACGGTTCCCATCTGATCGAAGATCGTTTCGGTGTACTCCTTGGTCACGCTCTCGGAAACTTCCTTCTGGATCTTTGCAAGAGCCGTTTCGCTCATCTTGCTGGCGATGTAGTTGGTGCCGGGATTGGTGGCATATTGCAGTTCCATTTTCTTCGGCTCATCGTCCATGAGGGTGGAAGCATTTTCAGAGAAATCTGACGGAATGGTAATCACCATATAATATGTGCCGTCTGCAATGCCCTTTTCCGCCTTGTCTGCACTGACGAAGTGGAAATCCAGCTGGTCATTTTCTTTCAGCTTATCCACCAGTTCATCTCCGACGGCAAGAGTCTTTCCCTCATAGTCTACCGATTTGTCGTTGTTGACGACTGCCACCGGCAGCTGGTCCACGTTGCCGTACGGGTCCCACATAGAGCCCAGAAACAGCGTGGTGTAAATGGTCGGGATCAGCACAATTGCCGCCATAGCGATACCATTGAAATGCCGCCAGAAAAAGTTCTGCTTTTTTCCGGAATCGCTCGATCGCATAAATACCTACTTCCTTTCTATTGTGAAACAAAGACTGCTTTCCCCGAATGCACAGTTTTGCTTCTCTGCGAGTGACGAAATACAGCTGTCTACAAAAAAGTTTTTGTCTACAAATAGAAAACTGTTGACTTTTCGTCCTGTATCTATTATAATATAAGGGAAGGCAATTTGCAACCGTTGATTTTGCAAATTCCGCCTAGTAATAGACACTATGTCTATTATATGTCATGACAGCCCCCGAATGTCATGACAAGGGAAACGATAAAAAGCATCTATGGCAATACCGCACAAAGAGCGTCTGACGACTTTGCACGCCATCTGCTTGCAAATTTCCCGTCATATTTCACAAAAATGCTCGTGAATACAGCAAGTATTCACTCCGCTTTTTGTTTCATCTGACGAAAAATTTGACGACGCATCTGTCGCACAATCTTTGTGCGGTATTGCCCTATGCTAGATAAAGGAAGATGTATCATGACAAATAATATCAAACAGGAACGGCGGTACCGCCGCACAGAGGCTCTGATCCTGAACGGACTGACTACCCTGCTCCAGCAGAAAAGCATCAAGGAAATCACGGTGCGGGAACTGGCAGATCTGGTGGACATCAACCGCTCTACCTTTTATCTCCACTATACCGACATTTACGACCTGCTGGAAAAGACAGAGCAGCGGCTGTTGCAACAGCTGCTGGACGCGGTAAACCAGAACTGGACCTTGCCGGAAACGCCGAAAAACTTTTTCGCATTTCTGGAACAGGCTTTCACCATTCTCTCAGAAAACGCACAGCTTTGTTCTGCCCTGATCGGACCGAACGGCGACATTGCCTTTTTGCGGAACATTGAAAAGATGATTCGAGAAAAGGGCGTACAGACGCTGCGGTCATTTGCCCCCAGGGAACTGCGGGAACAGGATCTGCAATATGCCATTTCCTTCGCCCTCGCCGGCTGCATGGGACTGATCGAACACTGGCTGAAAAACGGATGTCCGGAAACACCGACACACATGGCAGAACTGACACTGGTGCTCCTGCGGGAGGGAACAACTTCTATTGGCGTGCCGGAACTGGCACCGCATGTCCTGCATTGAGTATACGAAAAGCAACACCGAAACCTGCTATCACATTCCGATAAAAAGCCGCCGCTGTGCATGAAAAATTGCACAGCGGCGGCTTTTCTATTTCTTTCTAGGGCAATACCGCACAAAGATTGTACGACAGATGCGTCGTCAAATTTTTCGTCAGATGAAACAAAAAGCGGAGTGAATACTTGATGTATTCACGAGCATTTT
>ENA-ORKV01002040-ORKV01002040.1-human-gut-metagenome-genome-assembly--contig:-NODE-2040-length-13025-cov-2.435743_pt1 | contig 13025 bp, 14 predicted proteins | sample MGYA00243058_ERZ508805 | MGnify/ENA primary metagenome ERZ508805 (study PRJEB26277, sample SAMN04329770) | human gut metagenome | biome: human-associated habitat | host: Homo sapiens | place: USA... | reverse complement strand
GGAAGTCTTCTACGAGCACGAAACCCTGCCGCCGACCGATTTCCTGATATTCCTGCAACGGATGGAAACCGCCTTCCGCAAACGCTACACCCTAGCCGAACTCGACGTATCCTATTACATCGGTCGCCTGTCCCGGCTTCCCGAACGGAGCGAAGAACGGGCAGCCTTGCAGGAACTCTTCCTCGACAAGTGGCACCATCTGCTCACGGTCAAGGAATATGACTACCAGTACCAGCACCTCTTCCGCCTGTGCGAAGGATTTCAGATTCTGGATAAATCGTTCGGCCTGAAAACGGAAGGCAATCTTCGGGGCTCGCGCGTGAAATGGCTGTTGCGGAACCATCCGGAACTCTACCAGAAAGTAGTCCCCTACGAAAAAGCTATGGAGCAGAGCCGTCAGATACGCGATCTGGTGCGCTGCCTGGGAAAGAACGCTGGCGGACGGAAAGAAAGCTTCGACTCCCTGTCGGGCTTACGGGCCGACAGCCTCATTCGTCATGCCTCACAGAGTGATGTGGAAGGCGTGACCCTGGGCGACGACCTCAACAGCCTGCTGCCTGTGGAATACTGCTACCTCACCGACGAAGTACTGCATCCCTTCTTCATGCAGCGTTATGTAGAAAAACGCCTGCAGCAGTTTGATTCCTATTCGCATGAAGATACCTCCGCTCCTTCACCGGAGAAAAAGAAAGTCAGTTCGCAGGGACCTTACATTATATGTATAGATACCTCCGGCTCCATGCGCGAAGGCCGCGAACGCCTGGCCAAATCGGCCGTGCTGGCCATTGCCCGCCTGACGGAGGCCACCTCACGAAAGTGTTACGTTATCAACTTTTCAGAAGATATACAAACCTTGCTGATTCGTGACCTCAAAGCTGATTTTCCGATGCTGGTGGACTTCCTGCAACGTCGTTTCGACGGAGGAACCGATGTGCGTCCGGCTTTTTCCGAAGCCCTGATGATGCTGCGCACCCACGGCTGGCATCGGTCCGACGTGGTGCTGATTTCCGATTTCGAGATGCCGCCCCCTGCGGACGACCTGTTGGCCGAGATTCATCGTGCCCGTTTGCGGGGTACTTCCTTCTATGCGCTGGTGTTCGGTTCTCATCCGGAAACGGACTACCTTCATGAGTGCGAAAAGTACTGGGATATGTATTAGTTTGAAAAATCATCTTGCTTTTATTTAACGGTTATTTCCGGATAAAAGATTTAAAATGCGAGATTCTGCTTTCACTATGAATGTTAGAATTTCGCATTTTTTTTGCCGTAGATTTTGTCACCCCTCTCAGGAGCCTTCTGGAAAGGGTGACTTTTGTGTAAAAATGAAGGTTTGGACGGATTTAGCTAATCAAATACGGGAAAATCTGTGTGAAAAGCGAGATTTCGGACAAAAATTCCGAGGTGTTTGGAAGAAAACTCCAAAGAGCTTTTTGGAAAACTCTTTTACGTTTGGAGGAAAACGCAAGTGCGTTTGAATTCAAATGTACTTGTGTTTTGGGAAATGTGCTTCTGGGCCTTTTGAGAGGGGATGGAGAGTGAAGACTTTTGAGGACTTTCATTGCTGGAATGAGATAAATTATGGATAAAATGAAAGTTTCTTTTTGTTTTTGTGTTCATCCTGATTTTGTAGTTTTTTGTATTATTTGTTTGGTTATTTGTGTAATAATGTTTTTATTTTTGACTATTTTTTATGTCGTTTTGTGATTATGAATAGGCGTTTTGTTACAAAAATGAGATAACGGGATTCAGGGCTGCTAAATTACAGGATTCTGATGTGGAAGAGTGTTATTTGACATTTTGTTAGGTGTGAAAAATTCTATAACAGTAAAAGAATTTAAATCCCGTAATAGAAAGAGCTCGGTACAATACCGAACTCTTTCTATTACGGGATAAAATTTAATCTGTTCAATTTTTTAGGAGAGTACTTTGTATTTTGAACCTCTTAATCATGCTATTAAATTTACTATTTGATGAATTATTAAGATTACTTTTCTCCTTTTATAATTCTAGCTGTTTTTCTGTAACTCTCACTTGTTTTCTTTGCGAATTCTTGCATATCGATAGCTTTATCATTTTCATCGACGATTTCTACACCTAACATGGTTTCTATAACATCTTCCATAGTAACTATACCTCTCATGCAACCATAGTCATCCTGGATTACTGATATATGTTCTTTGTTTTCTATAAGTTTTTCCCAAATATATGAAACAGAATCATTTTCGTTAAAATAAAGAATAGGTCTAATAATATTCTTTAAAGGCTCATTAAAATTATCTTCCGAAATTTTTGACAAAACGCATGATCTAAGAATATAACCTGTTATGATTTCATCATTTTCATTGTATAATGGAATTCTTGAATAATTACTATATTGTTTATTCTCAAATAATTCTTGCATAGTCATATTTTCATGAGCTATGGCTACAACTAGGCTTGGTGTCATTATTTCCGTAAGCATTCTATGTTACAGGGGAGATAGGCGAAGAGGAAGGATTCGGGCCTACAAGAGCCTCCAAGCGAAAATACGGAAACATGATCAATGGGGGGAGGTATTCGGAAAGAACTTCCTGATGAAGGAGACTTTCGAGTATGCCAAGAGTGGCCGAGAAAAGTAAAAATGAGACAATAGACGGGTTCAGGTTATTCAACAACCTGCTTTCGAGCCAGCCGATGGCATTTAATCTGTTCTATCCCCTGATGTTATTGTTGAAGTAGGAATCGGCAGTGGTTACGCTTGTCGTGAGGTCGGTCTTCAGGAACTTCCCGGTATTTGAGGTAACGGAAATCATTTTGAAGTTTACACCGGCATCCATAGAAAATTATATTAAAGAAAAGTCAGCCATGGAGGTATATATTAAGTTCGTGGATAGCAAGGGTGGTAGGCATATCATTGCCATTGAGACGAAATATACGGCTGTTTACTTCCGCACAGTCCATTTTGCTTGAGCTAAGAAACTGGTTTAGTTCGGGATTTAAGTTCCGGAAGCCAACCTCCGTAAAAAGTACACCTACATGATTCGTGAAATACGAGTCACACAGTATATCCAAATATAATTCATATTGGGTAATATCCCGATTGTCGCGTTCGCAGATAAAAACGATGTCATGATTCTTAAATAAGGAAAGGATATAGTCCTTTGCTGACAATTGTTTATAGGATAGAAAATCTACATGAGGTTTAATTGCCTCATGTACTTGGCTATACACCGAAGTCATTCCTATACATTCTAAAAAGAAGATACTCATCAGGAGTTTTCTGACTGCGTTTTTGGCTCTTTGGGATTTCATGATGTCTTTTTGGTGTGCTTGTGTTATGTTTTAAGCTTCAATCTCGTTGTCTTGTGAGGTGGATTTTTCATTCTGAATAAAATTTATTCCATGAATGAAATTGTTTGTCATATTGTTTTTTTCTTCAATTTCAGATTGCATTCTTTCAATGGCTGTGTTAAAGAAAAAGTCTATCAGATATTCATCTGTGCGTTCTTTTCGGATGAATCTTAACGCACTGATATACTCTTCTCTTTTTTCACGGGGAATGATAAGTATCGGTTGGTCTTTTTTCAGCAAAATGAAGTTGGTAAACATTCTTCCAAGCCGGCCGTTCCCGTCTCGAAAAGGATGGAGATATTCATAAAAACCGTGAAATTTGGCTGCGATTATGATGGGATGTATATCACCCGAGTCCATTGCTTTCTGTGTACTTTCCAATAGGTTGGGTACGCGCTTTATAAGTTCCTTATGGTCTCCAAAAATAGTATCTCCTGCACACATGTCTACTGTGGTATATTCTCCTGGCTGTGAAGGATGTTCGTCATGTTGTGTCCGGAATGCCAATGTATGTTCTGTCAGTAGTTTGTGTGTTTCCTTTAAAAGTTCCTCAGACAAAGGTTTGTCCAGATTTTTCAGAAGATATTCGTATGCTTGGAAATGGTCAAGCATCTCAAACGCTTCAAGGAGAGTTTTTCCTTGGGGTATCATACCCAGTCCTTTTTCCTTGAGGGTACGTGTTTCATCCACAGAAAAACTGTTCCCCTCGATAGCACAGCTGTGGGCAGAGAATAGAATCTCATTGTATTCGATAAAGTCTTGCTTGCAGAATTTGTCTGATACAATCTTTTTGTATTGAGAAACGAGGTTGTCGTACTTTCTTATCTGGTCTTCGAACATAGTGGTTTGTTTTTACAAAGGTAAAAAAAGTTTGCCAATGGATCCCCAGGCATTCCTGAATGTTAAGTGAAATGCCTGGGGAATTGAGTTCATAAACTCTTTTATTCCGCATTCTTTTTCAACCATTCCTGTCGGCGAAGGTCAGCAAGGTGTTTTACCTTGAAATGCTCGAAGGTAGCATTGAAGCCGTTTCCATCGGGGCTGGCTGCCATGAGACCCACGTGTACGGGAGTGTTGTCCTGAAGCCAGGCATTTCGCATCATGACGTATTCCTTGTCGTCGAACGAATAGAATATTTCCACGGCATCCAGTCGTCTTACCGCTTTAATCCATACGTAAGGAACCGGCTTGTCTAGTGTGATGACGCTCCAGTCAGAGGTTTTGTGGGTGACTACGGTGCTCAGGTTGAATTTTCCGTCTACAAACTCAATGCCTGTTTTGATGTAGTTCTCGTGATCAATGCGCAGCATCAGGCCGGCTTGGTCGAAACGGGTTTTATAGTCTCCGGTCACTTTTACCTTGACCTCAAATTCGCCTCCGTAAGTTGCGTAATAGAACGGAGCATCATCTACGGTAAAACCATAGTGTGAAATGCGCCAGTAGTCACTCTGCGGGGGGACGTACATGGTCAGTGCCTGGTTTTCTATTTTCCATTGTTCGGGTTCGTTGAACCATTGCATTTTTTCCAGTGACTGGGCCATTCCGCATTGCAGGGATGCCCAGAAGGCCATGCCTAATATAAGTCGTTTTTTCATATCTGATAATTTAATTACGATTCCTTTGATATATTTGCTGATAAAATTCGTCGGGAAGTTATCTTTGCAAATGTAAGATGCCGGAAAAGAATCTGCAATGATTATTAATAACCATTTTCGTATGAATATAGTCGATGAACTGAACAATGAGTTTTCGAAACAGAAATTGCTTTACAAGGTAGGGCAACAGCCTGTGGCAGAGCTGGAAAAATACAAGCATATAGCCATGGGGTATGCGGAAATGGAAAATGCAGTATCTGTGCTGAGTGATATGCATACGAATGTGAGTTACGTGTACTATGGGCGCTTTTCTCAGGTGTTTGGCTGGAATCGTGAGAATGGCACGGAAGAGAAAATAGATTCTATTTGGGAGGAAAAGATTTTGAAGCAGATTCATCCCGATGATTTGCACGACAAGTATTTGCAGGAGCTTCGTTTCTTTCACTTTGTGCGACGTCAGCCCAAGACAAAGCGGACTGATTTTTATCTGGCCAATAAGTTGCGTATAAAGGATGCGCAGGGAAACTATCAGTTTGTGCTGTACCGGTTGTTTTATGTTCCTTCTCCTATAGGGAATAGTTTGTGGCTGGCGTTATGCGTGTATACTCCATGGTTATTCGGCTTTTCCGGCAAGAGCAGGGTAGTTCATTCGGTTACCGGAGAAATGATGGAATTAGGCGGTCAGGAGGATGCACAAATCTTGTCGGACAGAGAGAAACAAATTCTCCGGTTGATAGATAAGGGATTGATGAGCAAGGAGATTGCCAGCCAGCTTTCTATCAGTGTGCACACGGTCAGTCGGCATCGTCAGGAGATTTTGGGCAAGCTTCAGGTAAAAAGTTCTATTGAGGCATGTAGGGTCGCAAAGGAGTTGGGAATTTTGTAAAGTGATAATGTATCCGGTAAAAAATCATTATTTGCCATAGAGGTTTCTGGCATTTTTCTGTAAATTTGTAAAGATAAGCATTGGCTTTATTCTGTACTTTTAAGTTAACACTAAACCTAAATAATAAGTAATGAAAAAAATGTTGTTTTTATCGGCGCTGCTTGCATGCGGGCCGGCCTGTTTTTCTCAGCAGGCAGAAAAGTTTCCACTGGGAGATTATGTAGAACTGACCGATACGAAGCCGCACGACGGGGATGAGGTGTGGAGTAAGATGACTGCTCTGGTTCGGTTTTGTTGGGGAACGACGGATGTGCGCTACAAGAAACTGAATGTGCCCGACGTGAAAGCTACTGGTACACTCCGGCTGAAGGCCTGGAAGGGAGAGCGTGTGAATGCACAGGCAGTGCTTTGGACGCAGAAAGAGCTGGAAGGAGCGGAAATTGCAGTCAGTGAATTGAAGAACGGAGCTTCGGTAATTCCTTCTTCGGCTGTGAATACGTATTTCGTACGTTATGTAATGACGGATGAATTGAATAAGGATGGAAGCGGAGGTTGTGGTCCTCGTGAGAACAAGGCGGAATGGGATTCTTCTATGGTGGCCGATGTGCTCGATATTGTGCGGGTACGCGAAGTTCAGGCGCGCAGTACGCAGCCCGTGTGGCTGAATGTATGGGTGCCTGCTGATGCACGCCCCGGAAAGTATAAAGGTACGCTGACGGTATCTGGAAAGAATTTTGAAGCCATGAAACTGCCGTTTGAAATCGAGGTGGTGAACCGTACGTTGCCGGAGCCGCAGAAATGGGCGTTTCACCTGGACTTGTGGCAGAATCCGTATGCCGTGGCGCGTTACTATCAGGTGCCGTTGTGGAGCAAGGAGCACTTTGATGCCATGCGTCCTATCATGAAGATGCTGGCCAATGTGGGGCAGCGGGCTATTACCGCCAGCATCATGCACAAGCCTTGGGCCGGACAGACGGAAGACCATTACGACAGCATGATTTTCCGGATGAAGAAGCTGGACGGTACGTGGGTGTATGATTATACGGTGTTCGACAAGTGGGTGGAATTCATGATGAACGAAGTGGGTATCAAGGATTTGATTAGCTGCTATACGATGATTCCATGGGCGTTGAGCTTTGATTATTTTGATCAGGCTACCAACCGCGTGCAGTTTATCAAGGCTGCTCCGGGTGAGGAAGCCTACGCTGAATACTGGGGCACGTTCCTGAAAGATTTTTCTCGTCACTTGCGTGAGAAGGGGTGGTTCGAAAAAACGGCCATTTCTATGGATGAACGCCCGATGGAGGCCATGCGTGAAGCCATTAAGGTGATTAAGGCGGCCGATCCGGAATTCAAGATTACACTGGCCGGCAATTATCATGAGGAGATTCAGGGAGATTTGTATTATTTGAGTATCCCTTATGGCAATCAGTTCCCGGAAGAGGTAAAGGCAGAACGTGAACGGAAAGGACAAATCAGTACGGTGTATACTTGCTGTACGGAGGCTTTCCCTAATACATTTACTTTCTCTGAACCTGCCGAAGCGGCCTGGACGGTGCTTCATGCGGTGGCTGGAGGATATGACGGTTACCTTCGCTGGGCAGTAAACAGCTGGCCGATGGATCCGCTGCGTGATTCACGTTTCCGTACGTGGGCAGCCGGTGATACGTACAGCATCTATCCTGGTCCGCGTAGCAGTATTCGTTTCGAACGCCTGGTGGAAGGTTTGCAGGATTGTGAGAAAATTCATATCCTTCGGGAAGAACTGGCAGCCAAGGGAGCAAACGGAAAATTGAAGAAACTGAATGCCAAACTGTCGGAATTTACACCGGAAGGTTGGATAAAGACGAATAAGAAGTCTCCTGCTAAAATGGTAAGTGAAATGAATGCTTTGCTCAATGAGATGTAAAAGATGCATTTGCAGGAAATAAAAAAAGTCCGGTCGCAATGGCCGGACTTTTTAGTATGATAAAATCAAATGAGTATTTATTTCTTTGTGCTAGGAGTGTAACGTGCGTTCAAGCCGTCAACGATTTCCTGTGTGATATCCAGTGACTTGTCTGCAAACAACAGGTTGTCCAACTGTGTGTTGCTGATGATCAGGCTGTAGCCTTTTTTCTGGTTGTATACTTTCAAGAATGAGTTGATAGAATCGCGAAGCTGCAAGCTGTTCTTCTGGTTTTCAGCCTGAAGGTCAGCATAAAGCTTTTCCTGCAACTGCTGCAAGTCGCGCTGTTTCTGCAACAGACGTGCGTTTTCCTGTTCTGCACGTTCGCGGCTGGCAAAACCGTTGTTTTCCAACTTACGCTGGAATTCTCTCATTTCGCCGTCCAGTTCTTTTGCTTTTTCATTCAATGTCGTACGGATGTTTTCTTCCTTCTGAATCATCAGTTCGTTCAGGTCGTTCCAATAGCGATATTTAGTGAGCAGCGAATCAACTTCTACGTAGGCAATCTTCATATTTGTACCTGCTACTGCCGGAGCAGAAGCTTCAGTAGAAGTTCCCTTGTTGTCTGTGCATTGTGCAAACAGGAATACTACGGCAAGAGCCAGGAGTCCTTTCAAAACATTCATTTTTTTCATAATGATATTGATATCGTTTTTTAGTTAATTATTAGCTTCATTGTTCTGTTGCTGCCGACTGCCTTTCCGGAATGGCGTGAGGATTGATGCGTTGGGCTTCACGGTCTTGCGATTGCACGCATCCGATACCTCTTTTTCGCATGGCCTTGCTTCCGCTGACGTGTGTGTTAGGGAAGTGTCCATTCTTCTTGAAAAGTATTTTCACCGATAATAGCGCTATGCAGATAGCAACTATTAACAAAGTTATCAGGAGAGTCTTGAGCATTTCTATTAATTTTGTGGTGCAAAGATATAGTTTTTGTCACGATTCCTCAGGGTTTTGTCTTTAAAAAAGCCTTTTATGTGAGGAAAAACGCTGTATTTAACTTTTGTTTGCATCTAATTTTTAATCGTTTATTGAAATACTTTTATGGAAAAGAAAGATTTGAAGCCGGCATCGGTTTTTCATTATTTTGAAGAAATCTGCCGTGTGCCGCGTCCTTCCAAGAAGGAAGAAAAAATCAGAAATTATCTGGTGGACTTTGCAAAAGCCCATGCGCTGGAATATAAAGTGGATGAGGCTGGAAATGTCTTGATTTGCAAACCGGCTACCGCTGGTATGGAAAATCTGAAAAAAGTGGTGTTGCAGTCGCACATGGACATGGTATGTGAGAAAAACAACCAGACAGTACATAATTTTGAGACAGACCCGATTGAAACTTACATTGATGGGGAATGGCTGAAGGCGAAAGGTACCACACTGGGGGCTGACAACGGTATCGGTATGGCGACTGAACTGGCTGTGCTGGCTGCAGATGATATTCAGCACGGACCGCTGGAATGCTTGTTTACAGTGGATGAGGAAACGGGACTGACTGGAGCGTTTGCCTTGAAAGAAGGTTTCATGAGCGGGGATATTCTGATAAACCTGGATTCGGAAGATGAAGGTGAATTGTTTATCGGCTGTGCCGGAGGTGCCGGTACCACAGCTGAATTTCCTTGCCCAATGACAGCAGCTCCTGAAGGTTATTTCTTCTTCCGTGTGGCAGTTAAAGGATTGACCGGCGGACATTCTGGTGACGACATCAATAAGAACCGTGCCAATGCCAACAAGTTGCTCGACCGTTTCCTGGTAATCTTGATGAAGCAGTATGATTTGCGTCTGAGTCACATTGACGGAGGTAACTTGCATAATGCCATTCCGAGAGAAGCCCATGCCGTTTGTGCCGTGCCGATGGCTGATAAAGAAAATGTACGGGTGGCATTGAATATATTCCTGGCTGAGGTAGAGAATGAGTTTGCGGTGACGGAACCGAACCTGACCATGGAACTGGAGTCGGAAACTCCTTGTGCGGAGGTGATGGAAAAAGAAGCCATGACACGCTTCCTGCATTCACTGTATGCCGTGCATCACGGAGTGTATGCCATGAGTCAGGATATGGAAGGTTTGGTGGAGACTTCTTCTAACTTGGCTTCGGTGAAGATGCGTGACGGCAAGATTGTGGTAGTGACAAGTCAGCGTAGTTCTATCCTTTCTTCTCGTAAGGATATGTCGCAGATGGTACGTTCAGCATTCGAGTTGGGTGGAGCTACCTGTGTGACCGGTGACGGTTATCCGGGATGGAAACCGAATCCGTCGTCTGCTATTCTGAAGGTGGCTGTAGAAAGCTACAAACGCCTGTTTGGAGTGGAACCGAAAGTGAAAGCGATTCATGCCGGACTGGAATGTGGATTGTTCCTGGAAAAATATCCGTCATTGGATATGGTTTCTTTCGGACCGACGCTGCGTGGCGTGCACTCACCGGATGAACGCATGCTGATTCCTACGGTGGACAAGTTCTGGTGTCATCTGCTGGATGTGCTGGTAAATATTCCGGCTCGTTCATGAGAAAATTAATTTATAGCTTGCTATGGGCTGTGTGCGGCATGAGTGCCGCACCGGCTCAGGCACAGCATGCGTTCCGGGTGATGGAGTACAACGTGGAAAACTTGTTTGACTGCCGTCACGATTCCTTAAAGCAGGATACAGAGTTTTTGCCGGGGAGTGTACGGAACTGGACGTATAGTCGCTTTCAGGATAAGGTGAATAAGATTGGAAAGGTCATACTGGCAGCAGGAAAGGAGCAGGTGCCCGATTTGGTGGGCTTGTGTGAAGTGGAAAATGACTATTGCCTGAAAAGTTTGACCCGTTATTCTCCGCTTCGTGAAGTGGGTTATAAGTATGTCATGACCAGCTCGCCCGATGAGCGTGGCATCGATGTGGCTCTGTTGTATCAACCAGTCTCGTTCCGGTTGCTCGCTTCACAGAAAATTCGTATTCCGTCAGATTCATTGGGTATGCGTCCTACGCGAGATGTGCTGTACGTATCGGGGCGTGTGGTAAGTGGAGATACGCTGGATGTCTTTGTCTGTCATCTTCCCTCGCGTGTGGGAGGGGCAAAGAAAACAGATCCCTATCGTTTGTGGGTGGCCCGCAGAATCCGTCAAGCCGCTGATTCGGTCATGGCTGAACGGCAGAATCCCCGTCTTATTATTATGGGGGACTTTAATGATTATCCTGATGGAAAGTCCTTACAGGAAGGGCTTCGGGTGTCTGCCTTGGCTGAACAACCGATATCACGTGCCTTGTATAATCTGATGGATAACCAGCAGGGAGGGACCTATCGTTATAAAGGAGAGTGGGGTGTACTGGATCAGATGGTGGTGAACGGTGGTCTGTTGCAGCCGGATGCCCGTACAAGGACTTCAAAAGAAAAAGTCTCTATTCTACGTTTCCCTTTTTTGTTGGAAGAAGATAATGTGTTTGGAGGGGATACGCCTTTCCGCACCTATAAAGGAATGCGGTATCACGGAGGATATAGCGATCATCTTCCGGTGCTGCTGGAACTGATAGTGGAAGAATAGAGCCGTTTCTTGCACGTATTGAAAGTTGATATATTGGCCATGGCTCTTTCATTTCAACTAAATTAGTACTTCCCCGGTAGTACTGGCTTATGAAAGAGCCGAATAGTATTGGCTAAATGAATAATGTTTTCTTGCCCTAGAGTTGCTTTTATGAATAAAAAAAAGTATATTTATTGCGAAATCAATCATTTGACTTTTATGTTACGTTATATATTAGTGGTAACTGTTGAAATGAAAGTGGAAAATGATGGTAGGGAAAATACGATTGTGTCAAGCCATACTTTTGTCCCTAGGTTCCGATGGGATTATTATAATTCTGGTGACTGGTATTACAATGTATATCCATTTGTTCCCATTGAGAACTGATTTTGTTAACTTTTAATTGAAAGAAAATGAGAACGGTTTTGAAATGTTTGTCCGTTGGGATACTATTGCTTTTCTTTTCCTGTAAAAATGAAGAGGCATTGCCGCTACTGAACCCGGAGAGTGAAATGTGTGAGATTCGTTTTTCTGGCTCGGCTTTTGATTTCCAATGGAACGGGAAAGCATTGGGGGGGAAAGATGCATGGGCATATCCCGTAGTGGAATTTGATGCGATAGAATCGGATACGACCAAACTACAGCTGACGATTTCATCCTTACTTCCGGATGACATTAAACTGGCGGTGGATGTAGTTCCTGGAGTGTCTGAAATTGTTTTTTCCGGAAAGTCTTCCGGAAAGCCTTATGATCTGGAGGTGGAAGGGTATTTCATGCCACTGGAAGAGGAGAAAAAATTGTCCATCACCTGCCGGTATCAGATGAACGAATCCTGTATCGAACTGGACACGCCTTATGATTTTCATTTTGGAGAGGACTGTCTGTCGTTAATAGTTGGTGGTCCGGGAGAAGTGGAATGGAACGGACAAGTATGGAAAAAAACGGATTTGGTGAAAGATGTGCTGCGCAAAATGGGGCAGAGGGTGGCTCAACGTACGGAGATGATGCGGGTGATATTTCATGCGGACGCTACGCTGGATGTGTTTGTGAGAGAAGTGGGAGAAGAGAACTTTGTGCAGATTGCTACGCTGCAATATGATATTTCCAGTATGATACCGAACCGTATGAATTGGATTTTTACGCAGGAACAGTCTCGTTATGTGGAAACGGAACTGATTGGGGAGCCGCTGCCATGTTCAATTTTTTTCACCGATTTCTTTAATGACGGAAGAGACTTCCTGCCTATGTATTTTGCAAGGGGGGATAACTCCGGCTCATTGTATCTGAATATTGCCAGTCCGTATCGTCAAAGAGCTGTCTCGCGCTATATCAGATCTAAGGGAGCAGAAGGGCTTCCGGAGGAAGAGGTAGAAGAAATGGAACTATTTTTCCAGATTATTCAGGAAGACGGTGCGTGGGAAGATAACACGTGGCTTTATTTGCTGCGTACCGATAAGAGATAAGCATCGAAAGCATTAAGAATGAAAGCACTGTACAAGGAGTGAGTGTATTTGTTTCTCCTTGTGCAGTGCCCTTTAGGAATGTGCTTTGTGCAGTGTTATTTATATTGTTGGTGGAATTCCACTACGGCTTCTATTCCTTTTCTGAAAATATCAAGTGAGAAGTTCTCATTCGGGGAGTGGATGGCATCGCTTTCCAGTCCGAATCCCATCAGAATGGTTTTAATACCCAGAATCTGTTCGAAATCGCTGATGATAGGAATACTTCCTCCACGACGCACAGCCAGTGGTTTTTTGCCGAAAGCTTTT
>ENA-ORKV01002026-ORKV01002026.1-human-gut-metagenome-genome-assembly--contig:-NODE-2026-length-13086-cov-2.265432_pt1 | contig 13086 bp, 10 predicted proteins | sample MGYA00243058_ERZ508805 | MGnify/ENA primary metagenome ERZ508805 (study PRJEB26277, sample SAMN04329770) | human gut metagenome | biome: human-associated habitat | host: Homo sapiens | place: USA... | reverse complement strand
AAACAGGGGACAAGAAAAAGCATATTTTTTTTAATTTTAGTAAAAATATGTCCGATAGCCCGAACCATTCAGAAAGAAATAAGATTCCACCAACCACACACAATAATACCTCCGGTCAACATTTTGAAGAATAATACGAAATAGCTGAATAACACTGATCCGGAAATGGAATCCTTTAAATTTTACCCAAGACAGACCATAAGAAATACACCACAGGCAATGCCTCCCGTATAGCTTTGTAGGCCCTCTTGACATGGGTATGCACAGTGACTTCCGAAAGGTTCAGTTCTCTGGCAATCTCCTTATAGCTCATATCCCTGAAAATCTTCATTTCAAGCACCTTGCGCTGTTGCTCCGGAAGTTTACGCAAGCAGTCCTGCACCTTTCCGAACAGGTCCTCTCCCTCTTCGTATTGCAGGGACCCCATATAAATCAAGGCTTCGGTAAGTTTTGTCCGGTTGGTATCTTCCACACGGAGATGCTTGTAATAATTCAGGCAGGAATTTTTCACCGAAGCATAAAGATAAGTACTCACCCGTGTATCCTCCGGCAGCGTTCCCAGAACAGACCAAAAATGCATAAACGTATCCTGCACCACATCCTCCGCCATCTCCGCATTCATAAGATAAGAGAAGGCAAAACGATATAACCGGGGTCCCATTTCCTTGAAAATCCGCTCAAAAGCCCGATGAGACCGTCGCCTTAAATCTCCTGCCAATTCTGCATATAAAACTTCATCACCGTCACCACTCATAGCACAGACGTTACTGAACTGCAATATTGGTTAAAATAATTTACATAAACAATCCCTCCCGGAATTTTTCAATCAGGGGGACGGGGCAATTGTGCGATTTTGTTATTTCAAATATTTTTCATAAATTTGGTAGATAATCCAATTTTTCTGTCTTATGTCCAGGCAAGCCCGTCAACGGTCAGCAACAGAGGTTTATCATGTTATTCAACGTGGTATAGATCGTATGGCTATTTTCTACGACGACGATGACCGGCAAATGTTTCTGAATCTCCTGAGTCAGCAAGTAAGCGAATCTTTCAAAGTGTACTGTTATTGTCTGATGGACAATCATTTCCATTTGATTGTAAAAAGCAACAAGCTTAGTTTCCATATTCATCATATTGCTTCGGTCTACGCAGGCTGGTTTAATCACAAACATGAACGGCGAGGCTATCTGTTTCAAGACCGTTTCAAAAGTGAAGCTATCGAGGAAGAAGGATATTTACTACGGTGTTTTCGTTATATTTTACATAATCCGTTGAAAGCCGGCCTGTGTAAAACAGTCTCTTCCTACAACTGGAGCAGTTATCATGCTTATTATAATGCTCCTAATTCCTTCATCTGTTCCGAATTTTTACCCCTGTTTTTCGACCGGAAAGAAGATTTTGAAGCCTACATCTGTAGTGAAGATGATGGAAAATACATGGACATTGACAGAATGAACAACCTGACAGATAACGAAGTAAAACACCTAATAGAGAAAAAGTCTGCAGGTGATGATTTTGCAACCTTACCTATCAATGTCCAGAAAAAAATCATAAAAGAATTAAAGGAATATCCCTCTATAAGCCTGCGACAGTTAGCCAGGCTCACCGGAATTTCATTTCACACCATCCGAGGTCTGTAATCAACGATCATGGGGACCGCAGCTGCCAATGCGCATCTTCATACTCCAGCTGTTTCGCCTCCTGAGGATCACTTAAAGTAAACTTCCATTGCCGGTTTATCTTTTCCGGATGTCCGAAAGAAACCTGAGCAGAAGCAGAGATCCACAACAGATGCGACAAAATAATTCCTAAAACAAATTTACACCCTTTTGTATTCATAACTTCACTCTTTTATTGAGGATCCACATCACAAATGACCCGAAGTGTTCCCCACTGTTTTTCTTGTTTCAATATTCTGATTTCTTCACGAAGCCTGTTTTTCACCCCCGAACAAGAGATTCCGTTTTCCAGCTTCAATAACAAAATCAGCCGATGATACCCACCGATTTTACTAATCTCCGGAACAGCAGGCCCACACACCCGTTTGCCCAGCTGCCCGCGCAAACGGACAGCCAGCCGGTTAGCGGCATTCCGTAAAGGTACCACCTCTTTATGTCTTAGTTCCACCTGAATCATCCGGCCGAAGGGAGGATATACAAACAACTCCCGCTCTGCAGCCAATTGCTCGAAAAACGTCCGGTAATTCCCATCGGTCAGCATGGTATACACTCTGTTTTTAACATCCGCCGCCTGAATAACCACTTTTCCCCGGTCACCTTTCCGTCCACTACGCCCGCTAACCTGCAACAACATACAATAAACCCGTTCCTCCGCCCTGAAATCCGGGAAATTGACCATACTATCGGCATCTATCACTCCGACCAGCTTGACATTTGCAAAATCCAGGCCTTTAGTGACCATTTGAGTCCCGATCAGGATATCGGTCTTCCCCTGTTCAAAATCTTCGATGACACTCCTGAAACGAGACTTACTACTCATCACGTCCAGGTCCATCAGGGCTTCCCGGGCCTGCGGGAAAAGCCGTAATACTTCTTCCTCTATCCGCTCCGTTCCGGGTGTTCTTTCCCGGTAATGCCCCTCCCCGCAAACCGAACAACGGTCGCTCATCGACACGATAGCCCCGCAATAACGGCAAACGAGTACATGGCGCTGCTTATAATAGGTCAGACTCACATCGCAATAACGGCATTTCGGGATTTCCCCGCAACGGTCACATTGTACATAGGAAGAATAACCTCTGCGATTCTGAAATAAAATAACCTGTTTGTGTTCGCTCAGCACTTTCTCCATCTCTTCCAGCAATAAGGGAGAGAAACTACCTTTCATCAGCTTTTTACGCCGGTATTCTCCCACATCGGCCAAACGAATTTCGGGCATCTGAATTCCACCATAACGGCTGTTCATCTGTACATACCCATATTTTCCGGTAAGCGCATGTTGAAAAGACTCGAAAGAAGGCGTCGCCGACCCTAACAGGACTCTGGCTTCCGACAATTTCCCCAGCATAACCGCAGCATCCCGGCCATTATAACGGGGTGCAGGTTCTTTTTGTTTGTAAGAAGCGTCATGTTCCTCATCCACAATAATCAATCCCAGATTCCGAAAAGGCAGAAAGATCGACGAACGGACTCCGAGTATCAATTGAAAAGGTTCGTCGCTACATTGCTTCCGCCACAATTCAGCGCGCATATTATCCGACATACCGGAATGATAAATTCCGATACGGTCACCGAAAACCCGTTGCAACCGTCTTACGATCTGTACGGTTAAAGCGATCTCGGGCAGCATATACAACACCTGCTGTCCCCGATTCAGATATTCCTGTATCAGACGAATATATACCTCCGTTTTCCCGGAAGAGGTCACCCCTTGCAACAAAACACAATCTTTTTCAAGGAAAAAATCCCGGATGCGCCCTAAAGCGCCCTGTTGTTCTGCATTGAGCTGCCAAGAACTTCCTCCGGCGTCTCCGTCTCCTCCCAACCGACTTATCTTTCTTTCTTCGACCTTCAAAATCGCTCTGTCACACAATCCTTTGAGTGTAGCGGCCGATTGTCCGGTCAAACGCAACAATTCCCCTTTCTCGATCTCAGTTTTACCCCATTCGATCCATCTGCAAAGCATAGCATATTGGGCCGGTGCTCTCTTCAAGCGATCCAACAACGCCCCCAATTCTTCCTCTGTATACTCTTTTGCCCAAGTGACGATACGCTCCGTTTTTTCCCGGAACAAGTCGTCCACTGTTTCTTTAATCTGGATGTAATTCCGGGCCAACAGATTTCTCACCAACGGAAGCCCGTTTTTAATTTTCAGATATTTCTCCGCTTCTTTCAGCGAAACATATTCGCCAGGCTGTAAAAATCGGAGTAAGATTTTTTCGTTCGTAGTCAACCCCACATAATCCACATCCTCCGTGGTGCGGGTAATACTGGTAAAACTCTCCAAACGGAAAGCCACCGGTAAAGCCGCCTTCATCACTTCGCCGGGAGTGGCCATATAGTACCCGCCGAGCCACAATAAAAACCTCAGGTGCAGAGCCGAAAACGAAACCTGTTTCTCGATGACATCCTCGATAGGCTTTACCTGATATCCGACAGGCGCCTGGTCATGTATACGACCGACCAAAGCGGTATACCGCTTGTTACCGGCAAACGACACCAATACCAATGTACCCTCGCGAACCTCGCTTTCCAGAGACACAGGCACCGTATAGGTATACATTCCTTCTACCGCCAGGGGCACGATGACATCAGCATATCGCATAAAAATATTTTAATACCATTTATTCACAAAATACCCGAATGAGAACTCATTCATCATGCAATAATAACAAAAATAACGGTAAGAAAGCGGGATGCTCCTACCGTTATTTCATTACCAAGACCAGATTCTATTAAATAGACAGAATCCGCACCAGATTCAATAATTCAGGATTCAGGTTTTTGGTATGCTTGATCGTTTTGTTAAAAGGAACATGAACAATCTCTTTATTCATGATTCCCAGCATAATGCTCTTCTGATCATCCATCAAAGCATCGACAGCGGCAGCACCCAACTGACTGGCCAAAACCCGGTCGAACTGAGAAGGAGAACCGCCTCTCTGCATATGTCCCAATACAGACACCCGGATATCGTACTCGGGATGTTTCTGAGCCACCTTTTCAGCAATGCTGTAAGCCCCACCTGATTTTTCACCTTCAGCGACAATTACGATTCCACTGGAGGTTTTCGGATTATAATCTTTTTCAATAAAATGTTCCAAATCGGTCAAGTCCGTTTCCACTTCCGGCACCAACACAGCTTCGGCACCGGTGGCGATAGCGGTACGTAAAGCGATAAATCCGGCATCACGTCCCATCACTTCTACAAAGAAAAGCCGGTTGTGAGCACTCGCCGTATCTTTAATTTTATCGACAGCTTCCACTGCAGTGTTGACAGCCGTATCGTATCCGATCGTCGAATCGGTACCGTACAAGTCATTATCGATCGTTCCCGGAATACCTACCACCGGAATGTCATGTTCCTGAATCAATAGTTTAGCACCGGTAAAAGAACCGTCTCCCCCGATCACCACCAAAGCATCGATTTTATGCTCTGCCAACATCTGAGCGGCTTTGGTACGTCCTTCCGGTGTACGGAATTCCATACTACGGGCAGATTTCAGAATCGTTCCTCCCCGCTGAATAATATTGCTTACATCATTGGATTTCAATCTTTTGATATCTCCCTCGATCAATCCCTGATAACCACCGAAGATACCATATGCTTCACAGCCATTAAAGATAGCTGTCCGGACTACAGCCCTAATGGCAGCATTCATTCCCGGAGCATCACCTCCTGAAGTCAGTACTCCAATTCTTTTTATTCTTCCCATAATTAAATCATGTAATTCATTTATTGTAGTTCTATTTTATGTCTTATTTCTTCCATCACCCATGCCGGTGTAGAGGTCGCCCCACTAATTCCGACACTTTGAGCATTCTCCAACATTTCCGGCTTTACATCCTCCGCCCTTTGCACCAAATAAGTCCGGGGATTCACTTCACAACAAGTAGCGAACAATTGCTTTCCGTTCGAACTCTTTTCGCCACTGACAAAGATGACAACATCATGTTTCTGTGCGAACTCTCTCAGCTGAGGTATACGATTGGCCACTTTCCGGCAGATCGTATCGTTCACCACCACCTGTGCCCCGCCTTTCTCTTTTAGCAAAGCTGCAATAGCCTGAAAACCTTCCAGACTTTTGGTCGTCTGTGAAAATAAAATCACCGGACGCGAAAAATCGATCTGCCGGATATCCTCGGGATTCTCGATCACCAAAGCCTCCCCATTCGTCTGTCCGACCAAGCCCACGACTTCGGCATGCCCGCGTTTTCCGTAGATGACCACCTGTCCACCCTGTTCCCGGGTTTGCTCATAAGCTTTCCGGATTCTTTTCTGCAAATTCAATACCACCGGACAAGAAGCATCGATCACTTCAACCTCATTCTTTTGAGCGATCTCGTATGACACCGGAGGTTCTCAATGTGCTCTGAACAATACCCGGCAATGTTGCAATCGTGCAAACTGCTCGTGTTCTATCGTTTTCAATCCACGTAGCCTCAAACGCTCTACCTCGAGGTCATTATGCACAATATCACCGATACAATACAACATCCCCCGCTCCAATTCCTGTTCCGCTTTGCGGATAGCATTCACTACCCCGAAACAAAAACCCGAATGTTCATCGATCTCCACTCTCATATTCTATCTTTCATTTATCCTCCTGCTTCTTCCTCCTTCTTCACCTATTACTTCTTCCAACTCTCCTCCCCCGCTGCCAGCTTTTAGCCTTTAGCTCTCCCGTCTCTAGCAACCTTGAGCCTCCCAACCTATAGCTTATAGCCTATAGCTTTTTTAGCTCTCTTAGCACGCACAAAGATATAATAATTTTCAATAAATTATCTGTGTAAATAAATATGATTCAGCCTAAAAAAGTTGCAATCGATAGAAATCCCTTTTCATAAACCAAATTCTAAAATTTTGATTATTTTTGCAAAATACATACATCATATAAATTTTTAACCATGAAAATTCTTAAAATATCCACTATTACAGTGGCTGTTCTCGTCGCAGTGTTCATTATCATCGCTTGTATTTTTCCGCCGATCGCCAAAAACTACATCAATAAACATAGTAAAGAGTTGATCGGGCGTCAGATCAACATCAAAGGACTCTACATAAACATTTTCACCGGCTATGCCCGTATCACCGATTTCCAATTATTAGAAGCCAACGATCTGGATACTTTCGTTTCTTTCGATACCCTCAGTGTGGATATGTCTCTACATCGTCTGTTAGCGAATGAAGTCAGAATCAACCACATTAGTCTGACCAATCCCAGCGTAAAGGTACTTCAGCAAGGCAGTGAGTTCAATTTCGACGATCTTTTGGCCCTCGGGTCAACGGATACGTTATCCGCCGATAGTCCTGCTGCCCAGCCGGTGGCTTCTTCTACTCTACAATCGCCGGCCTCCGACAGCCTTTCTCCGGCCTCTCCGGCCACAACTTCGGCAAATCCCCTTGCCATTGCCCTCTATAATATCAGCATACAGGGAGGTCATATCCTTTACAAAGATTTAGAGCGTAATTCGGTTTGGCAAATGGAAAATTTCGGACTTCAGATTCCGGGGGTTTATGTCAGTGGTCAAAATACCGATGTCGGCATCGCATTGAATTTCAATGACGGTGGACATTTGCAAACGGCTATCCAATACAACATGGAAGCAGGCAATTATCTATTGGATATCGACCTGACAGATTTCACCCGGATCAGTACAATCGGCGGAATCCTGAATACTCACCTTAACATCGAAGGTAACGCCGAACATGTAACCGAATTAGTGGTTCGTGGCAATCTGGGTATAAACCACCTGTCACTTGCAGACGCCAGTCACAAAGAAGTCTTGGCTACCGATAGCATTTATATCGATATGGAAACGATCAACCCCGGAAAAGCTATTTTTCATTTTAACACGATCGCTGTCAACGGTATCAAAACCGGTTTCGAACTCCGTAAAGACGGAAATACCATGAGCGACCTGTTCCCAGAAACTCCCGAAGATACCGTCCGGGGGGCGGCAGAACAAACTCCAGCTGCCGGACCTCAAACTACAGCAACAGCCCCCGATTTCAAAGTCAGCACCTTCCGGATCAATAATTCGCTTTTCACCTTCAAAGATCAGACCTTGCGCCACCCCTTCACTTTCAGTCTGGAAAATATCAATCTGGTTGCCGACCAACTGAGTCTCACTCAAGAAAATAAGGCCAAAGTCAGCAGTACCCTCAAAAATGGAGGGACCATTATTTTCAACTACGAAGGGAAATTAGACGATCTCAGCAATACAGATATCTTACTCAGTATCAAGAATCTGGATTTAAAAACTTTCACTCCTTATAGCATGCAATATTTCGGTTATCCATTGCAAAAAGGGATCCTTTCTTTCAGCAGCGTGAACAATATCCGTAAGAGTATGCTGGACGGACGTAATAACCTGAATATAGCCAAATGTGAAGTCGGAAATAAACACAAAGATCCGAAACCCGATTATAACATCCCATTGAAAACAGCTTTATATCTGATCAAAGACAAAGACGATCTGATTCGAATGGATTTACCTGTAAAAGGAGACATCAACTCTCCTGAATTTTCTTACCGGAAAATCATTTTTAAGACCCTGACCAATTTATTGGTGAAAGTAGCCGTTTCTCCGGTTAACTTTCTGGCAAATTCCCTCGGTTTCTCTCCAGAAAAACTGAAAAATCTTCCATTCGAAGCAGTACAGAACGACTTTACTCCTGAACAATTGACTCAAATCAACCAATTAGCCGAAATTATAAAAGCCAAACCGGAGATGACCCTACTCCTGGAACAATTTGTCAATGTACAGCAAAGTAAGGTACAATTGGCCGATTTCTATGTAAAACGCAATTATTATCTACAGCAACACCCTGAGAAATCACAGACTACCCTGTTACCGATCGACTACAGTAAAATAATGGAAATAGATACGAAAGACATTCAATTTCTCAATTATGTCGGAACCCAGGTCAGTGAGGACAAAAAAACGGCTTATTTGGATGACCAACTTCTTTCACTGGCCGACTCGACTCAACTGAACCAACTGACCCACCAATTAATGGACAGACGCAACCAAGTCCTGAAAGAATACCTGCTCCGTCAGGAAGTCCCGGAAAAATGTATTCGTATTTCGACCGCAACTGCAGAAAAACTCGTTGCTTATAAAGGTAAGAACCAATATACCATCGGTTTGGTATTCGCAGGTGACGAACCCGATCCGGAATTAATTGCGGAAGAAACCGAAAATTAAACAGTGACAAAAGTTTCAAGGGATACAAAAGTTTCAGAAATTGCTCCAACCGTTGTAACTTTTGTACCCCTTGAATTGCTGTAACTACTAAAATATCGTTTTTTATAAAGTTCATCATCCCTGCCAAGTATTTCGTTCATTAAACTTTCACTTCTATCAGCCGCCCCTACGGCCGTAACAAAACACCCGCAGGCCATCGGCTTTATACACTAAATTTATTGTCCCGATAAATTTATAATGAACGAATATGTAACCCTATGGTCAACCGGATTTCCTGATCCGTATATTTGTTAGCCAAAGGCTGGGCAGTGATACCATTTTCATTGTAAAAACAAGTTTCGTTTTTAGAATAACGGCGGGTATAAGAAAGATCCCCGAAGAACAAGCCCACATTCAATCCAATCCCTCCGGCATAGGTGTATATTTTATTGAAAGAAGCAACATCGTGTTTATACGGACTTTGTTGAAGTCCGTATCCTCCCCTAAGACTCACCCAACTGTTCACCCGGACCTCCATTCCGGCCCGAAGATTATGGGTAGGACGATAAAGAGACCTGATCGCCCGATTAATCGGATCATAATCGACACTCCGGGATAAAGTTTTTATTTTATCCTTTTCCCAGTCATCCTCATAACTGCCGTAAATCCACTTCGCAGGACGCTTGTACTTCGCAGAGCTATAATCGACATATTCATAATCCACATCCAACATCACGTGTTGCCCCAACACAAGTCCCCAACAAAGAAACGCTCTCCAGGGAGTCCGTACATTAGCCAGATACCGATAAGGATCATAATAGGTTCCATAAGCCCTATTGGATATTTCATACTCCTGTTTATCCCGTCCGACGGAAGGATCGGTAGGCGTAGTAAAATAAGTATGAACAGAATTTTCAAGTGTATACTCCATCGTAAACCAGGTCGGCAAATGAATAGCGGCCCCCAATCGAATAGCCGGTACCGGACGATAGATAAGCCCTAGTTTCAAATTGATCCCCGTACCTCTGGTGCGACGGTATTGCCGGAATTCATAAAAATCCAGAAGTGAAGGAGCATTTTCTTCTGCAATCTCGGAATAAAGAATACGTTGTTTATCATAGGTCCACTGTATACCGAGTACCGCTCCGAGGTACAATTTATCTTTATAATTCGTTCCTCCGGCAATTGAAAACTCGCCTAGGTAACCTTTTTCCCGGATCTCCTGATATTGATCGACCCATTCGGCTGTTTCTCCATCGGTTTCCAAAATAGAATGGTAACTTTCATTTTCGTCCTGATATAACAAATAGGTATCATAAAAGGGACCGGTTGTAAAAATATTCAATTCATCCGGTTTGTATCCCTGACTTTGCCAAACATAGACATCCGTCAGGGAAGTCGGGGAATGATACACCTGCTGCCGGGTATTTTGAATATTGTTCGAAAGATCAGTATACGAAAAGCCCAGGTTAAAACCTTTCCAATCACTTTTTTCATCCTTCACGTACCCTGACAGTACCCCTCCTACCGTTCCGATCAGATAAGAAGTTTTCCTTGCAGTCAGCTCCCCGGATTCATTCCCGGAGAAATTCAATACCGAAGTATAGGTAACACTAGATTTACGGAAAACCCCGACAGCGGCAGGATTCAGATTCCAGGAAGAAATATCTCCTCCCAAAGCTCCGAAAGCACCGCCCATAGCAGCTGCCCGAGCCGATCCTGCATAAGACAAACGGGAATAATTCAATATTTCCGTCTCCGTCTGAGCATAAATCATCTCCACTCCCAACAGCAGTTGTAAAAACAGTATAATTCTTCTCATAAACCGGTCGAACTAATAAATATTGCGACAAATTAATATTTTCAGCCAGGAAATCATTGCATTTCTTAAAATATTTTCCGCGTTTTATTTAATTTTAAGAGCAAACTAAAAACCTTGCCTCATGTAAACGTTTTAAGTTGCATTTTTATACCAAACGAATGGATATAATTGCAAATCGTCAATTTTATATGTAAAATCTGTTAAATCGTAAGTTAAAATCGATTTTTACTTCACCCTTTTAGGCTCTTTAGGTGTTTTATAGATGTAAATTTAATATAAAATTGAAGGTTGATATGAAGTGTAGATTTTTATTAACAGTAGGGGTGATTTTATGGAGTACCTGGAGCGGTTTTGCAATTGAAAAAACGACGGTAAGTCTGGATAATTTGGTCAAAACATTTGAACAAAATCCGGCAAACCCTCAAACGACCATGCAATTATTAAAAGAATTGAGTAAACAAGGGAAGTCGGGACAAGATATACTGAATCGTTATTTCAAAACCCAAAGTGAAGCCGATTACTTCAAAGATTACAATTGGATGATCGTACGGGATTATGTGAACGACATCAATGCACCTCAGCTCAAATATGTTTTTGAAAATCAAGATAAATTCATCCAGCATTTTTCCAAAGACGATGTTTTTCAGAAATTAGACAATGTGTTGGTAAACCATTTGGAACAACTCTATCTCCAGAATAAGGCAGATTACGAAAACCAAATGAAGCGGATTAAAGAAACCGGATACGAGCACTACGATGTTGTATTGGATTATTTCAATATCAAAGAACTACGGTTATCCGGAAATGCCGAAGATTATTTTTACAAAGCCCGGAAGTTATTTCGCTATTTCCCGGAAAATGATCAAAGAAATCACTGCCGGAGCTCTGGAAATCATGAATGATGTTTCCCGCCTGAAAGTGATCCAATTATGGGCAGGAAAAACTGTCGAATCGAAGTCCGACTTCGACGCGATTTACAATTATGTCAAAATCTCCAAAAAATGCGGGTTCAACGACATTGCAAAAAAATATGCCAACATCGCCAATAACCTGGCTAACCAATCTCAAAATCAATTAATGAAACAACAGGCCAGTGAATTGATCAGGATGTTGAATTAAGATTCTGGCAATACAATTACAACGGTGCCAACAGTTTAAACGGGAACAAGGGTTTAAAACAGAGTGGCATCGTTTTTTAGTTTCTATAGTTACAACGGTTAGACTTGACTTCTGAAATCTTTGTAACAGTGGAGATTTAATTGTTTGAAACGTACGTTTAAATCCGTTTTATATCCTCTAGTCTTTCTTTGCGGAAGCTCTCCGGTCCAGGTGATTGTCCAAAGCATTTATTTCATACTTCGTCCTCTTTTTCCTAAAAATTTCCTCAATAATTATTAGCTTTGGAGATCTAACAATAAATAACATGAAGAATCTATTTTCCACCCTTATCCTGAGCCTTTTGGCCCTCGGCTGTACCCAACAACAGCCTGAGTCCCTGCGTTTAGCGACTTTCAATATCCGTTACGATAATTCGGGAGACGGTCCCAATAGCTGGCCACACCGCAAAGACAGTATATGTGCTTTTATCCACAGGGTCGATCCCGATATCATCGACATGCAGGAAGTCTTGCATCACCAGCTGGAAGTCTTGAAAACCGGCTTACCCGAATATACAGTTGTCGGAGTCGGCCGGGAAGATGGAAAAACAGCCGGAGAATATGCACCGATCTTCTTTAAACAAGCGAAATATACCCTATTGGACCAGAATACTTTCTGGCTTTGTGAAAAACCGGACAGTGTCGGAATGGTCGGTTGGGATGCCGCTTTGACCCGGATTGCAACCTGGGTAAAATTACAAGATAAGAAGACAGGACAAATCCTTATGGTAGTAAACACACATTTCGATCACATAGGTACCGAAGCCCGCCGGAACAGTGCCCTGCTGATTATCGAAAAAATTAAAGAAATCGTTGGGACTTCTCCCGCTATTCTCACCGGAGATTTTAATGTATCGGAAGACTGGGATGCCTATAAAACAATTACCAACAACGAATTTATTCTGAAAGATGCCCACAAAGTGGCCGGAAAACGGACAGGAGTGGATTTCACTTACCATAATTTCGGTAAAATACCGGCCGAAAAATGTGAAAAAATCGATTTTATCTTCGTTACCCCACAAATCCGGGTAATCAGTTCGTACATCCCTTTCTCACAACTCAACGACACCCTATTCTTATCCGACCATAACCCCGAAATCGTCGAATTGGAGATTGAAAAGAGTTGAAAAGAGTTACTGAGTTATAGAGTTACTGAGTTATAGAGTTACTGAGTTATAGAGGGACATTCAGTAAATACTATAAAATTAGCCAACTAATTCATACATAAAATGTTGCG
>ENA-ORKV01002014-ORKV01002014.1-human-gut-metagenome-genome-assembly--contig:-NODE-2014-length-13120-cov-17.047228_pt1 | contig 13120 bp, 17 predicted proteins | sample MGYA00243058_ERZ508805 | MGnify/ENA primary metagenome ERZ508805 (study PRJEB26277, sample SAMN04329770) | human gut metagenome | biome: human-associated habitat | host: Homo sapiens | place: USA... | reverse complement strand
CACGTTTCGATTGAGTGGAAAATTTGACTTTTACTTATCCATCGCACACGACAAAGGGCTGTGTGCCCTTGTCAAGCAATGTAAGTTACAGAAGAAACAAAAATTATGGTTATAGATAACATTAGTCATTTGCTTAACAACTTCATTCATTGTTCTGCATATGACAACATCATTTTTTGTTGGGTAATGCACGAACAGAGTATAATTGACGACATTCTATCAAGGTTAGACCATAAAGATTGCAAGGTTTATTGCGTTTCCTTGGTTTGTGACCCTGATGTATTGAGCGAAAGACTGCGCAAAGATATAGAGCAGGGTGTTCGTTTGCCATCAATTATTGAAAAAAGCATTTCATATCTTCCGAAGTACCGACTGTTATATACAAAAAGGATTGATGTTTCTAACAGTTCGCCAAATCAGATAGCAGATGAAATAGCGGCGTTATAATCACTCCCATTCCAGCGGTCATGCTCCCCGGCATGACCGCTTTTCTCATACCCCCGGCTCATGCAGTATAGGGCGGCTTTGGTGCGGCTGCGGTTTCCGCTTCCAGCACTTTCATCATCTTGTCGGCTGCGGTGGCGGTGGTGTCTTTCTTGAAAAAGCCGGAAACAATGAGGACGGTGTTACCCATGCGGGTTTCCGTCACGCAATCCGGGCGGCGGTCTGTGGGGCTGGCGGTGCGGTGCTTTTTATCGGTCATAGGCAACTCCTTTCATTTCAGCAGTTCTTTCAGCCTGTCCAGCTTGGCTTTTGCGGCTTCCTTTCGGAAATTCTTTGCCGTGAAGCAGACAGGGGAACACATTTCAATCAGTCTGTCATAGATACGGGCGTGGGCGGTGTCCTGCGGGTTTTCCAGCATATCCGGCGTGTGGTTGGTGGTGACGATCAGCGGCTTGCCGCTGCGGTATCTGCTGTCAATCACATTGTAGACTTGCTCCAAACCGTACTCCGTCCCCCGTTCCATTCCAAAATCGTCAATGATAAGCAGGGGGTAGCGGCAAAGGCGGTCAATGTACTCGTTGCGCCCCTCGAAGCTGGCGGCAAGGTCATTGAGGATAAGGGCAAAGTTTGTCATGCGGACGGGGATTTCCTGCTCCATAAGGGCGTTTGCAATGCACCCGGCAAAATAGCTTTTCCCTGTGCCTACCTTGCCCCATAGCAGCAAGCCGTGGTTGCCCTCTTTCATCTGCTCCCAACGCTCCACATAGCTGTGCGCCATTCCCATTTGGGGGCATTTGCCGTTGTCATTGGCAAAAGTCCATTCCCGCATTTTGCTGTCGGTAAATCCCCGGCGTTTCAAGTCCTCTACGGTGTCAAGGTGTTTCCTGCGCTGCTCGGCGGCTTCACGCTCTAACCGTTTCGCCCGCTGGCAGTCACACTCTGCCGGGTGGCGGTCACGCCCGAACAGGGCGGCTTTATCTGCCGGGAAATATGCTTCTTTCGGTGTCCGGCAACTGCCGCAGTACAAAAGCCCGTCCTCCCCGGTGTAGTCCTGCGGCTCGGCTGCGGTATCGAAAACCTTTTCAAAATCATTCGTCATAAGCTCTGTCCCTCCTTGTAGGTGTAATCGGGTATGCCCTGTTTCGGGGCTGCCTTTGCGGTATCGTCTGCCGCCCATCTGCGGATTGTGGCAGCGTGGTTTCGGTATTTCTTCCCGGTGGAAGCGATATAGCCGGAAAGACGGTCAATATAAAACTCCCATTTGCCGGGTAATTCCTCTTGCAGTTCCGCAAGTTCTGTATCAGACAGGAAAACATTGCTGTATCTGCCATAGGCGGCGGGGGCGGGGTGTCCTATATCTCCCTCTCTCTCTTTCTCTAACTCTATATCTATCTCTTTCTCTATCTCTATCTCTGGTGGACAAATGTCCGCTTGATATGGTGGACATTTGTCCGCACCATGCTTTGGCAGGGCTTTTTGCAGTTCAAGCCTTGCCCTGCGCTTGCGCTCCCCCTCGGTGGAAGATTGCCCTATCAGCAGTTCAATTTTGCTCATGTAGAGTGCGCCGTTTTGCAGCGGCTCTACAAGCCCCAGCTTCAAGAAAATCTGTAAAGCACGCTCTACTGTGCCGACTTGCTGCCGGGTAATGGTGGCAATCATCTGCGCCGTGTAGGGGATTTTCTCGTCAAGCTGCAACTTCCCGCCGTTCTTCAGCGATTTTAAGTACAGCTTCAAGAGGATATTGGAGTACAAGATACCGTCCTGCATACTTTCCAGCAGCACGATAGCGTCCTCGTCAAAATAGTTCTCTTTCAGCTTGAGGTAGTAATATTTGCGGTTATCTGACATTGGCGGTGTCCTCCTTTTCCCAGCGTTTGGAGTAATACCGGGGGCAGAGTATCACGATAGCCCGGAAACTCTGCTTGCAGTCGTGGGTACAGCCCCGGCATAGGTCGTTAAAAGTGATACGGTTGCGGTGGTTGAGGAAGAAAGACCATTCAAGCCGCCGCTTCTTGCTCATGCGTGGCATGGGTGACGCTCCTTTCTGCCGTTTCCTGCGGTGTAGCAGGATAGGCGGTAAATCTGTATATTCCCGGTGTCATTTTCGGGGATTTTCTGCCCTGTAAGCCCCTTGAAAATGCCGGGTGGTATTGCGGGTAGGGTGCAGGGCATACCCCTGTTTTTGTATGGTTTCGGTATCATTTCGGGGCGGTGTTTATCGGTCATGTTCGTGCCTTTTCTGCTGGCTCGGTGCGCCCCTCATCATCTGGTCGATATTGCCCTTGACCGTCTGCAACTCCCGGACACGCTCTTTTTTCTCCCGGTAATCGTTGTACCGGGCGTTCTTGTCGGCGGTTAGCTGCTCAATCTCGGCTTGCAGGGATTTGTAGGTTGGCAGCTTCTTTATGCCATGCTCCCGGAAGTACCGGGCGGCTGCATCCGCTATGATAAAGTCGCTTTCGTGCTTCTGTCGGTAGGCAGCTCTTGCCTTGTCCGATCTCTGCGCTTTCAATCCGTCCCGCACATCTTTGGTCTTGGCATAGCGCAGGACATAGCCCTGCAACTCCTTTTTGTCCTGCAACGCCGCTTCAAGGGTTTTCAGTTCTGCGGTGCTGTCATGGAGATCCGCATAAGCGGCGGTAATGGCTGCGTCAAGCTGCTCCGGGGAAGTAAAGCCGTACTGCTCATAGGCGGCAACGGTAGCCGCCATCTGTTTGAGGTTGTGGACAGCCGCCCAGCGGTCATAGCCCACGCCTTTCCCCTCGGCTCGCTTGGCTTCCCGGTCAACCATGCGCTGCAAGCTGTCCTGTTTCGGGGCGTTTTGGGCGGCTTTTGCGCTCTGTAATCGCTCCCGGATACTGCGGGGGTGTTGGGGTATGGCTGCGGCTTTTTCGGCTGCTCTGGCGGCGTTCTGCTCCAAAAGGGCAAGTACGGCGGTGCGGTCAAAATCGTCCCCCAGCTTCCGGGCGGTGATAGGCTTGGTGCGCTCCGGCGCAAGGTAGGACAATCGCCCCCGGCTTTCCTTGACGGTCACGCCCTGCCGGAGAAGTAAAGCGGAAAACTCGTCATAGCTGGTGGCAGAGGACAGGGCGGCTCGGATAGTCTGCCGTAACTTTTCCTTGTCCGTTTCAAACTTGGTGGGCTTGGGCGGCTGTTCCCCGGCTGGCAGCGCTGCGGCTTGTGCTGCGGCCTGCTTATCCAGCTTGGCTTGCCCTTTCCGCTGCGCCCAGTATTCACGCTCGGTCACTCTGTTTTTGCTGCCATGCAAGAGGTCAATCTGATAGAGGTTTTCCCGGTGGCACATCTCCATGACTTCGGCTTTGAAGTATTCCATAGCTGCGTCTGTGCAGCGGTGCTTGCACCCGGCGCGGGTGTCCGCCGGTCTGTCCATGTAGGGCAGCAAGGGTACTTCCTCAATCCGCAGACTGTTAATGACGATATGCACATGGATATTGCCGCTGTGGTTATGCCCGTCCGGGTGGGTGCATATCAAGGCTTGGTGTCCGGGGAAATGCGCCTTACAAAATCCCTCGCCCAACTCCTGCGCCCGGTCAACGGTCAAGCCGTTGTCTTTCCCGTCCCGTGGGTCAAAGGAAATGATGTAGTGGTGGCTTTTTACATCTTCCCGCTTTTGGTTTTTGCCGTACCGCAGATTAGAGCGCATACAGGCAACGGCAAAATCTTCCTCGCCGCAGTTCAGCGTAGCTATGCGGTAATCCTCGCGGGGGACAAGCCGCCCATTTTCATCAAGGGTGGGGCGCATGGTAAACTCGTCATGCTCAAAGGTTAGGTACTGCTCGGCTGCGCCGTAGTCGGCATTTTTAGAGCTGATATGTTTGAATGTCGCCAACAGCTTCACCTACCTTTCGCAAGACTTCAAACTTCAAGGCGGCAAGGTCGGCTATGGCTGCGCGTACCTCGCCGGAAAGTGTGTTGTAGGGTGTGCCGTACTCGTTAAGGGCGCGGGCGATCTGATTGAGGTTGCCGCCGATTTTCCCATACTCCGCTGTTAGCTGCCCGATGGCTGCAAGCAGTTCATCATTGACCGGGGAAACGGTGATGATGGGGCGTATGGTCGCCCTTGTGATAGCCTGCCGGATAAACTCGGCTTGGCTCATATCAAAGTGGGATAGACGCTCGGTGAAGTCGGCGTATTCTTCCTCGGTCATGCGGGTCTTGACTACATGGCGGCGGTGGGGCGTGTTGTATCTCTTGGCTATGGGTATCACTCCTTTCTGTGCGTGGTGTCCTCTCACTAATAGGAGAAAAACAGGGTGTAAAGCGGAACTGTTTTGAAAAATCCGAAAAAGAATTTAGAGGATTTTCAAGCGGCGCAAGCCGCATAGCAGGGTTTGGGGAAGGCACTCCCCAACAAGATTTACCAAAGGGGCAAAACCGCAGATATGCGGATTTTGGCACCGTGGTAGAATCTTGCTCTGAAAAACTGCCGCTTTCCTCTGTGAGGCTGCTCTTAATACCTACAAAACCGCAGCGGGGCAAATAGGCGGAAAATCCAACGGATTTTTTCTATGCCCTTACTGCAATTCGCAAGGGGGACGGTATGGCTGGTTTCATCAATATAGCGATAGTGGCGGCGTGTTCTGCCCGCTGTTTGTCCCCCTCCACGAAAGAAACCGAAAAATGCCAAACGCTTCTTTTGATTTTTTTCATCACTACTACGGTAGCCCCATACCTTTCTTCCAAATGGCTGCGGTATTCTTTTCATCACTACTACGGTACGCAAGACCGTTTTGGGCAAATTTCCCCGTCACTTTCTACAACAACAGGAATGTGCGGTCTGCCAAAAATGGGCGCAAAAAAAACGCCACGGACTTTCAAAAAATCTGTGGCGTTGCAGCTTGGTCGATATTCAATTTTCATTTCCATAATGTGAGGGGAGCGACAGCACTTTAGTCTGTCGCTCCCTTGATTACCCATCAGCGGAAACAGGCAGGGCTGTCAACGGCGGCGCATTTATGCGCCGTTCATCTTGACCGTTGACTGCTCCGGCTGATTCCGCTATTTGTTGTGGGATTACAGCTACATTCAAATCTTTTGCGCTGATTAGTGCTTCTTGTTTGCATTTCGGACAGAACAGAGGGAAATTTTCAAGTATTGTATCGGGGCGTATCTTTGTTCGTGTTTTATTTCCACAAATAGGGCAAAGCACCCACCTATCAGGCGATTTAATCATTTTAATTTTCATTATTTAAGGAAAGAAATGTAAATTGTGAAGTTATCGGGAATGTAGCTGATACTCAATCCCTTTTCGCCATTTGACAAAAGCGTACCGATAGAAACATAGTCCTGTCCCTCAATTTCTTCCGACACTTCCTCTATTATAGAAAACCCCTCTTGCTTCAAAAGCTCTAAATAGTCGTTATAGTCGGTTTCGCTTATATCCACAATACTGATACTGCAATTCTCATGTTCCGTATCAAGCATAGCCCAACCGACCGTACCGGACGGGACGGGAAGCTCCTCGGTGTATTCATTCACAGGCCATACACCCGCGTCAAGCATGGTATTGCTTTCTGTTTGTGTATTGCTTGGATTATCCGCAGCGGACGGCGTATCTTGATTGGAACAGGCAGCCAAAGAAAGCATAAGTAAAATAGCGATTATTGAAACAAATTTTTTCATAGCTACCTCCTGTTTTTGCGGACGGTTCGGATAATCTGAATGATTGCGATTGTAACCGCGATTACACCGACTGCCAAAATGATTTGTGAAGCGTCAAATCCAAAAGCTCCCTCAACTTGAATGTTTGTCATTGCGTCTGCTTGTCCGATTGCCCCGTCCGGCACTTTCCCGGATTGGGTAGTGGCGTAAATCACAAACGCTGCAACGGCAACGACAAGGGCTGCAACGCTCGAAATAATCCCTTTCCGTTTCTGCGGTGCTGCGCTGTCAATGCCTAACTGCTCGGCGGTATTCTCTGCAAACTCTTTGGGAGTGCCTAACCGTTCGATTACCTGTTGTTCCGTTTCGCCATGCTCCAACGCAGAAGCAAAGACTTCATTCAGATCACGCACGACCTCTTTTTTTGCTTTGCGTGTTAAACTCAATTCCTTTTCCACTTGCTTAATGTATTGCTCTTTCATTCTGATACCTCCGCTGTTTGATAGGTGGCAATAAAGCCATTTACACAACTTTCATAGCTCGCCCAAAATAAAATCAGCTCGTCTAATACCTCTCTGCCCTTATGGGTAAGGGAGTAGTATTTTTTTGATCCGCCATTTGCCGCTGCCGGGGCTAATCGGCATTGGATTAACTCGGCTTCCTGCAAACGATACAGAATAGGGTAAATCGTTCCCTCTTTTGCATAGCCCAAAACGGACGCGCTGTTATTTAGCTCTGTAATGATTTCATAGCCGTAGGTTTCTTTGCGTCCGATCAAGCACAAAAGTATCATTTCAAGAGAGCCTTTTTTGAATTGCTGCACATACCTGTTATCCATACTCTCTACCTCACTTTAGTTTTGCTATTTAGTGTTCCTAAATAGCAAAACATATTATAACTCCCGGAGGTGTTCAAGTCAATAGAGTTTATAGAAATGTTACAAATGCTTTTTAGACTTTACCCTATAATTTGCCTTGCTCGGAATAGCGGCGGGGCTGACTGTCCTTGTCCTGTTTTGTTGTGCTTCTTTATTAACCATGAGCATTTGCGCCAGGGTTGTCGTTGCCGTAACCTTCCAACAGGTTGATGACACCCCAGATACCAAGACCAGCGCCCAGAGCGATAACGAGAGTCTGAAGAACGGTAATTGCCTGTTCAAAAAATGCCATATAGTTTGTTAGCCGGAATCTGATTAAAAAATAGGTTTGTCATGTTTCATAGGCATACAAAAGCCGGAACAATCTGCCGCCCGGTTTCCGGGGGCATGATTCCGGCTGTCCTCCTTTTTCATTATTTTTCTTGCGATTGTCCGCTTTGTACGCCAATGGCCTCAACAGAGGCAGTTGCGGCAAATAGATACGATCACTCCTTTCTCAGCGGAACCGTATTACACGCCCTCCGTGTCTACTTCATATACATCGCAGACCTCATCAGGCTTGAGTTTTAGTCTGGCAGACAAAAATGCTTCAATATCAAAGGTATTTCGCTTGTCTGCATCAGCTGTGTATTTGAAATTAGGGTGTCTGGTAATGTCATACTTGTCTGAAAGAAACGGACGCACACCGCGCAACTGCAAGATGCACTTGCCGCCATCCATAACTGCCAGCTCGTCCTGGCTCATCAGCTCTTTGCCACAATGTCAAGTGATGAATTCAAAAAATGGCAGCCACAATCAAAGAATTTCTCTTTGTGGCTGCCATTCTGACAACTATTAGCTCGACTTGTACTGCTTAACTTGTTTTATTCGAGAGTGTGAATTATAATAAGGCGGTACGGAGGTGCTATATGGATTACATAACTTTGAAAGAAGCAAGCAAAATTTGGGGAGTAACACCCCGTTGGATAAATTACTACTGTTCCGCAGGATGTATCCCAGGAGCGGAAAAAATGGGAACCGTCTGGCTTATCCCAAAGAATGCTACGAAGCCATTGGATGGGCGGAGAAAATCTGCCGGGCAATCAGGAGGAGAACATCATGATTGAAGTTTATTATGCGGAAGATGACGAAACGATTGGCAAGTCTGTAAAAGAATATTTGGAACAGCAGAATTGCAAAGTAGCCGTTTTTGATAGAATTGCAGATGTCAAGAAAGCATTAATCGGTCATTTACCTACAATCGTCTTGCTGGACTGGAATATGCCGGACGGACAAGGGAGTGAATTATGCCTTTGGATTCGGGAAAGATGGAAAACTCTGCCTATTGTTTATTTAACGATTCGGGGCGATTCCCACGACATTGTTACTGGTTTCCAAAATGGGGCGGATGATTATGTGGTAAAGCCCTTTGATCTTGCCGTTCTGTATTCCCGTCTTTTGGCACTGCTGCGAAGAACCAAAACCGTAACCGACACAAAGCTATTCTGCGATGACCTGATGTTGGATAAAGAAAAAACGGCTGTCTATGACGGGCAGAAAGAAATCGTTGTAAGCCAGCCGGAGTACCGCATTCTGCTGATTTTGATGGAAAACAAGGGAAAAACGATCACCAGAAATCAGCTATTAGAGCAGGTTTGGGATCGCAGCGGGAATTATGTAAACGATAATACGCTGACGGTCACAATGAAAAGATTGCGGGAAAAGCTGAATCATCCAGCCTGCCTAAAAACGATCCGAAGTTTTGGCTACCGTATGGAGGACACACAATGAGCGAAAAATGGAAACAAAAAATACTTCTGATTTTTCCGTTTGCTGTTCTTGCGGCAGGCATGATACTTACCGCCGCTTTCTTCCTGCACACGTACCGGCAGATTGCATTTGAACACACCTCGGCATTATGCGAAACCATATTGGCAAATTCTCCTGAAGCAGAGCCACAGCTATTAGCGGCTCTGAAAGACTATCATTCATTGACGGAACAAGAACTCAGAGGCAACGATTATCTGGAAAAATACGGATACCGGGTCGATGATTTTTGCTATGATTTCCCGCTGGATACCGTGCTTTTTCCGATTCTATTTTTCCTTGTGACTGCTTGTGCTTTTGGAGCTGGAACTTTTTTGTCCCACAGAAAAAATCGAAAGAGAATTGATGATTTGACCGAGTATTTGGAACAGGTTAATATCGGTGCTGGCGGGACATTGATACAGGCGAAGGAAGATGAATATTCCCATTTGCAGGACGAAATATACAAAACTGTCACGATGCTTTATCAAACAAGGGAAACAGCAGTTGCCGCAAAGAAAAATTTTGCAGAGAACCTGGCTAATATCGCACATCAACTGAAAACGCCGATCACAGCGGCCTTTTTGTCGTTGCAGCTTATGGAAAAAGAAATTCCGGGGGCTTACGCAGAACAGGTAAAGCAGCAGTTGAAACGATTAAACCGTCTGGAAGAATCTCTGCTTATGCTTTCCAAAATTGATGCTGGAACGCTGCCGCTCAAACGGGAAAAGGTCGATCTTTATACGGTATTAAATCTGGCGGCAGATAATCTGAACGATTTATTGCGGAAAAATCATATTACTGTTGAAATTCCAGAAAATGGCTGTATTGAATTTTGGGGGGATTTGGAGTGGACAATGGAAGCCCTCATCAATCTCATCAAGAATTGTATGGAACATTCCAAGCCGGGCGGCGTAGTCCATTGTGGCTACTCTGGCAACCCTCTCTATGTAGAAATTCAGGTATGGGATGACGGGGCGGGCTTTGACACAGAGGACTTACCGCATCTTTTTGATCGTTTTTACCGGGGCCGGTGTGCGGTTGGAGATGGAATTGGAATTGGTCTGGCTCTTGCCCGTTCCATTTTTGAATTGCAGAACGGAACTATAACCGCCTGTAACTTGCAAAATGGCGGTGCTTGTTTTGAAATAAGGATGTACAGTCACTGAGATGTCACTTTACTTTGTTATACTGTACGCAAGACCATTTCGTAGAGAGGAGAAAGTGACATGGAAATACTAAAATGTGAAAATGTCCGAAAGGTATATGGCTCTGGGAACAATCAGGTCGTGGCGTTGGATCACATTGACTTGTCTGTACAAAAAGGAGAATTTGTAGCAATCGTAGGGGCATCCGGTTCGGGGAAATCTACACTGCTGCATATTTTGGGAAGCGTGGATAAGCCGACAGAAGGGAAAGTCCTGATAGAGGGGACAGAATTATCTGCCATGAACCGAACCCAGGCAGCCATTTTCCGGCGCAGGAAGGTCGGATTGGTCTATCAGTTTTATAACCTGATCCCCACCCTTACCGTCCGAAAAAATATACTCATGCCGCTCCTGTTGGACAAGCGCAAACCCAATAAAGAATACTTTGAGCAGATTGTACATTCCCTGGGAATCGAAGATAAACTGGAATCACTGCCCAGCCAGCTTTCCGGCGGACAACAGCAGCGAGTTGCTATCGCCCGTTCTTTGATCTATCGCCCGGCGCTGTTGCTTGCTGATGAACCGACCGGCAACCTGGATCGGAAAAACGGAGAGGAAATTATTGACTTGCTAAAATTATCTAACCGTAACCTGGAACAGACGATTCTTTTGATTACCCATGATGAAAAGATCGCATTGGAGGCGGATCGCGTTATTACCATAGAGGACGGGAAAATTGTCGGCGATCAGAAACGGAGGTAAGAATATGTGGAAAGACTATTCGATCGGATTCATCAAAAAGAATCGGGCTTCCAGCGTATCCGTTCTGGTTGCGGCGTTTATTTCTGCCCTGTTTCTTTCTTTGCTGTGCGGTTTGTTTTATAACTTCTGGAATTATGAAATAGAATCTGTTGTTTTAGAAGAAGGAAACTGGCAGGGACGCATCAGCGGGGCGTTTGAAGAAGATAAAGTGTCCGAGATTGAGAATTTCGCCAATGTAAAAACGGCTATAATCAATGAGGATTTATCAGACGATCAAACTCTTGTAGTTGATATTTGCTTTGATAACATGAGGGCTGTGTATCAGGATATGCCTCTTATCGCCCAGCAGTTAGGTGTTCCGGAAACTTCCGTATCGTATCATGAATCACTGCTGTCAAGTGATTTCATCAACGATCCGCAGGACAGCAATCCGCCCTTATTGATGGCTTTTTATCTCTTTGTACTCCTGCTTGTGTCGGTGTCTTTGATTTTAATCATTCATAACTCGTTTGCTGTATCTATGAATGCCCGTGTCCATCAGTTTGGCATCTTTTCCAGCATTGGGGCGACGCCGGGGCAAATTCGCACCTGTCTTTTACAGGAAGCGGCGATGCTTTGTGTGATTCCTGTTTTGATCGGAAGCTTTGTCGGAATCGCTTTGACCTTCGGAGCCATCCAGGCAGTCAATATTCTCGCCGATAGTATTGTCGGCAGGCATGAAGCTGCCTTTGCCTATCATCCGCTGGTGTTTGCAGTCACGATTCTAACCTCGTTTTTGACGGTACTGATTTCTGCCTGGCTGCCAGCCAGGAAATTGAGCAAGATGACCCCACTGGAAGCTATAAAAAACACGGGAGAATTACAGCTAAAACGGAGAAAAAAGTCCCGTATTCTTGCGCTTTTATTTGGAACCGAAGGGGAACTTGCCGGGAATGCACTGAAAGCACAGAAGAAATCTCTGCGAACCGCCACGCTGTCGTTGACCCTTTCTTTTTTGGGCTTCGCCCTTATGCTGAGTTTTTTTACTCTCTCTGGAATCAGTACAAACCATACCTATTTTGAACGCTACCAGGATGCCTGGGATGTGATGGCAACGCTTGAGGACACAAAGATCGAGGACTTCTCTCATACGGATGAAATCCATGCTTTGCCTGATATAGACAGTGTGATTTATCAAAAGGCAAACGCCGTTTGTTCTATTGGGGCAGACGCTGTCAGCGAAGAAGTAAAAAGTCTGGGTGGTCTTGAAACAGTCGCCGGAAGTGATGTCAGTATGGCAGATGGGATTTATACCATTCAGGCTCCTATTGTAATCATGGACGACAGCAGCTTTGCCACGTATTGTGAGCAGATCGGCGTTTCCTCAGCGGAAAACGGGAGCGTTGTTTTGAACCGTATTTGGGACAACATAAACAGCAATTTCAGATACAAAGAATATGTTCCGTTTTTGTCAGAGAACCAGGACACGATGACTTTACAAAACCTGGAAGATGCGGCTGCAACTGTGGAGATTCCGGTTTTGGGCTTTACAAAGGAGCCGCCGGTTTTGAGAGAAGAATATGATAACTATGCTTTAGTTCAATTTGTGTCCCTTTCCACATGGAAACAAATCGAAAAGACGATTGGAAATGCTGAACCAGATACCTATATCCGCATTCTTTCAGAAAAAGAAAGAACCCTGACAGAACTGAGTATGATTGAAACCGAGCTGACGAATGTGCTGGGGCATGACATTTCTTTCGAGGTGGAAAACCGGGTTCAGGAAAAGATAGACAACGATGCTATGCTGAACGGGTACAAACTGATAATCGGGGCGCTGTGTGTGCTGCTGGCCTTCATCGGAATCGCTAACGTATTTTCCAACACGTTGGGATTTATCCGGCAAAGGAAAAGAGAATTTGCGAGATATATGTCCATTGGCATGACGCCAGAAGGTATGCGAAAAATGTTTTGGATCGAAGCCCTCGTGATAGCTGGCCGCCCCGTTCTGATCACGTTACCGATTACGGTTGTGTTTGTGTGGCTGATGATAACGGCAAGCTACTTGAATCCAATGGAATTTTTAGCAGTGGCTCCCATTGTTCCTATCCTGCTTTTTATCGTGGCACTTTTTGGCTTTGTTGCACTGGCATATTACCTGGGTGGCAAGAAAATTCTGAAATGTGATCTGGTAGAAGCACTGCGAACGGATTATATGGGATAATACTATCGTTCAGACAAATCGCTTTATCCACAACAAAAGCCCCATCCCTCAATGGTTGAGAGATGGGGCAAACTATTTACGCTGCAATCTCCGGGATTTCCCCGACAAAGTTATAACCGATCCTGACCTCCTGCACCTTCTGGCCGTCCACCTTTTTGATCTCGCCGATCAGGATTTTGCTGATAAGCCGGTTCAGTACGGACTCGTCCAGTTCCTCAATGGCGGCATAGCGCCGGATTTCCTTGATAAAGGTGCGGACTTCGCTTTCCTGTGCGTCCG
>ENA-ORKV01002013-ORKV01002013.1-human-gut-metagenome-genome-assembly--contig:-NODE-2013-length-13123-cov-23.758087_pt1 | contig 13123 bp, 9 predicted proteins | sample MGYA00243058_ERZ508805 | MGnify/ENA primary metagenome ERZ508805 (study PRJEB26277, sample SAMN04329770) | human gut metagenome | biome: human-associated habitat | host: Homo sapiens | place: USA... | reverse complement strand
CTGTCCCCCGTATCCACAAGCAGCGGTACAGACCACTAACATGGGAGTGCAAGCGAAGGTTTCCAAAGGGCGATCGCAGACATTCGTCTGTTTTCATTGCCCTTTGGTCGCGTCCGCAGACGCGAAATCCCCGCATCGCGAAAAGAGGTTACGGGGAAAAATCGCAAATTCCCCTATCGTCCATTTTACCACGAAAATCCGCATTTGAAAAGCCCGAAAATTCCCCCAATTCCTTGCCATCCGCGTCATGGTGCATCAAAACAGGGCTGCAAAAGCGCATTTGGCACGCTTGCAGCCCCGCTGATTTTATTCCGCCACAATCGCAATGGCGCTGTAATTGTCCGCTTCCTCGTCGAAGCGCTGCGCGATCAGCGCGCACATGCCGTTCAGCCATTCCTGCGCGGTTTTGCCCCGTGCGCACGCCACCATGTCCGCCTCCAGCACCCATTCCCAGAAGCCGTCGGTGCACAGCAGCAGACGGTCTCCGCGCCGGATTCTGCCCGCGAAATGCTCCGCCGTCACGTCGTCCTTGTAGCCAAGCGCGCGCGTCAGCAGATTTCGGCTTTCATGCCCCCGAATCTGATCGTAGGTGATTTCGCCGCACGTCACCATCATCTGCGGGATGCTGTGGTCTTTGCTCTGGTAGATGATTTCTCCGCCGCGAATCCAGTAGATGCGCGTGTCGCCGACGTACGCCAGCTGTGCGCGCGCGCCGCTCAAGCGCAGGAGCGCAAGGGTCGTCATCATCCGGCAGTGCTGCTCCTCCTGCTGGTCGCGGATGAGGCGGTTCGCTTCCCGCACACAGGCGTCCAGCGTGCGCCGGCCGATGGGCAGAAACCCGCTCATCCGCCGGATGGACACGTCCGTCGCCAGCTTCGACGCAAAATCGCCGCTCCCCTGCCCGCCCAGCCCGTCGCCCAGCGCGCACGCCAGATAGCATCGCCCGGCGCGCACCTCCAGCGCATCCTCGTTGATTTCGCGCTTGCCTACGTCCGACACTGCCGCATAGCTGTACTTCATTGCACCTCAAACCTTTCTTTCGGCGAACCGATAGCAAGCACATCCCCTTTGCTGATAGGGGTATCCTGTTCGCTCGTCAGCCGCTTGCCATTGAGCCATGTGCCGTTGGACGAGCCCAAATCGCGCACGATAATGCTGCCCTCCCGCAGGGTGAGCAGGCAGTGTATGCGGCTGACCCCCTCGCCGTGCAGGGTGAGCATGTGCTTGCCCGTTTCGCGCCCGACGCGCAGCTCCTGCCCATCGAATAGCGTCACCACGCGGTTCGCATACGTTCCACTGATGCCGATGAGCCGACCTGTGCGCGCCTTGCGCCCGACCACCGCGCCGCTGCCGACGGTGAGCGCCTGCGCGACGCACAGGCGAATCGTCCTGATGAGCGCCGCCATGCCGATGGCCAGCACGATGACGTGCTTCACCTCAATGGCATCCGTGCGCGTGAGGGCAATCAAATCCGCGTTCAGGAACGTCCAGCCGAAGGGGGATTTGGCGCTGTTCATCAGATAATTTTCGGCAAAGCCCAGCAGAATCAGGAGAATGACGCGAACATCCGCAAAATGGCGAATGTTGATTTTCTCGCCGCTCATGCGCAGCCCCAGCGCCCCCGCGACCGGCGCAAACCACAGCGCGTGATTGCCGAAGAGCATCGGCACGCTTGCGCTGATGGCGTTCGTCAGCCCGCTGAAATCACGTGCCAGCCCAGTGGGCGTTTCCACAATCGGCGTGTCCACGATGGATGCCATCAGCATGGTAAACAGCGCGTACCCCGCGCCGATAGCCGCACCAAGCGCCAAGCCGCCCAGCCCGTACATCCGCTTGCGGGTGCACACCAGCACGAGGATGAGCACGCCCAGCATCAAAACGCTGTCCTTCACATAGCCCCAAACCGGGGCAAAATAGCCGCTGATGATGCTGTTATCCACCGGCGTGCCGAACAGCACGCAAACCACGCCGGAGAGCAGCGCCAGCCCCATCATCTCGAAAATCGAGATATTCACGAAGGGGTCAAGCTCCCAGAGGAACATTGCTAATGTCAGCGGCAGCAGCGCCCCGCACCAGAAGAAGGCGTAGATGTACGGCGCGGGCAGCGCGCCAATATCCAGCCAAATACAGGCAAGGCACACCGCCGCCATCAGCAGCAGGATGCCGAACAGGCGCAGGTACATCCACGGCATTTGCCATCGGCGGACGGCTTTTTGCGGGTTTTCCATCTGGCGTGTCAGCGCTCGGAAGGCTTCTCCCCGTGCGTGACGGCGGAAGGCGGATGCCATCACATCCCGAAAGCTGATTTTCAATTCGTGCTGCATTTAGGCTTTTTCCCCCTTTCTCATTGAATGACGAAGCATTCGTCCTTCGAGCCGATTTCCACCCGGTCGCCGCGCTTCAGCGGAACATCCTGCTGCGGCGGAATCCGTGCGCCGTTGACCTTCGTGCCGTTGGCGGAGTTCAGGTCGCGGATAACCAGCCCATCCGCCGTCAACCGCACCTCGCAGTGCTTCCGGCTGACCTGCTTGGATGCAAGCACCAGCTGGCAGGATGCCTCCCGCCCCAGCGAAATCGGCTTGTTTCTCGGCACACGCAGCTTTTGCCCGCTGAATGAACCCGCCTGCCCGCAGAGCATCGGCGTATCCGGCGTGTCAGACACTTTCGGCGCGTCGATTTTTCCGTAATGTTCCATGTACGCCATTGTTTTGCCGCGCTCGCTCGCCGCCAAGGCTTGGCGGATGCCGCCGCGCAGCACAAGGAGCAGCGCTGTCCACTCGACAACCGCGACAATCAGTTGACTCATAAACAGCGGATAATCGCCAATGGTCAGTATCGTTACCGTGAGAAACCAGTAGGAAATCGGCAAGTACTCCTTGCTGGCATTATTGAGTGCGTGGCAGCCCATGCCAAGCGCAAGGCAGAGAATCACCCGCCAGTTCAGGAAATGGCGCAGTTTCAGACGTTCCCCGTTCGCCGCCAGCCCCAGTGCGCCCAGAACCGGGGCTGTAAACAGCAGGTGATTAGAGAACAGCGTCCAGAAGTTCCGCGCTTCCATCGTGGTCAGCCCATGGACATAGCCATACTGCGTTGTTTCGATGAAGGCGAATCCGGATGCAACCGCCGCGCCAATCACCAGCCCATCCAGCGCGTTCAGTTTGCGCCTTGACAGCAGGATAAACAGAATGCAAATCAGGATTTTTGCGGGTTCTTCTGCTACCGCTGCCCACGAATCTGAGTAGTCTCCTTTCAGCGAAAACACATGCTCCATGAGGCGAAAAAACGGTGACGCGATGGCAATACTCAGCAGCCCTCCGACAAGCAGCAGCCCCAGCAAATCAAAGATGGAGAGATTGCCATACATGTCCATCTCCCAGATGAACAGCACCATCGTCCACGGAATCACCGTACTGCCGACAATGTTGGCAATGACAGACAGCGGGAAATTAAACTCCATCTTGAGTTTAGGTGAAATATACACCATCGTCTCCGCCGCGAAAGTCAGCAGCACCGTCGCAATCAGCAGCATCACGAACAGGCGCAGGAACATCCACGGGCGCTGCCACGTTTCCAGCATTTCCGCCGTCAGCGCGGGGCGGCGCGTCAGGGAGCGGAAGGCGTCGCCCTTTTTATGGCGCTTGAGGGTCTGCGCGAAGATGTCCTTCACGCCCAGCCGCCCCTGCTGCACCTCCGCCAGAAACTGCGTGTTGCCGCCGAAATGCAGTGCCCTGCCGCACTCCGGGCAGACGGTGCTGAAGGGGATTTCCCGAAAACAATAGGGACACTTCATGGCAATGCTCCTTTCTGATGCGGATTACAGGCGGCGCACCTCGAACACATTCTCTTTTCCGCCGAGCGTGAAGGCGTCGCCGGGATGAAGCGTCACGCCCTTGCCCGCCGTCAGCTGCTGCCCGCCCGCCATCGTGCCATACGTCGAGCCGAGGTCGATGAGGATGATTTGCCCGTCCGCCGTGGGTTCTGCCGCGCAGTGCACGCTGCTGATGCCATGGGCGTTCTTGGGGTAGATGATGGAACAGTGCTTCGGGTCACGCCCGATGACGACGCGCGAGGAAATGGGGAACGTCATGCCCTGCAATGCGCCGCCGATGCACGCCAGCGCGACGTGGGCTTTCGATGCTTCCTCCACCTGCTGGGTGGGTTCATCCGGCACTTCCGGGGGAAGGGGCTTCGTTTCCGCCGCCTCCTGCTGATTTTTGCCGTCTTTCTTCCTGCCGCGCGTGAGAACAAGGGCGACGACTGCCGCCGCGAGAACGCCGATGATGACGTAGAGCACGGTTTGCGTCTGGGATTCGGCTGCTGGGGCTTCCGTCGGTGCGGCGGTCGGGGCAGCGGTCGGATGCTCCGCTGCTTCCGCAAGGTCATAATACGCATTCAAATCCAGATAGCGGTGGTTTTTGTCCGCAAGCCCCAGCATCACAACAGTGCCATCGCTGCTTGACCCGAAAATCGGGCTGCCCTGCGCCAGCGCTGATCCGCTGTATGTGCCGAACAGTTCGCCGCTTGCGGGGCGCGTCGCCGCCAACACTTCCGGCATAATGGTCAGCCCATCCGCGTCTTTTTGCACAAAGCCGCTTATGGTGCCGTCCATTTCGCCGCCGGACAGACCGATGGTTTCGCCGTATGCCACGTTGCCGTTCATGTACAGGCTGGGAATATCATGCGCGCCATCAAGGACAAACCGGATGACGGAATTTTCCTCCTTGCCCACGCGCACGCTGTACGATTTTTCCTCCATGAAGTCGTACAGCTCCAGCGTCGTCCCGCGCGCGGCGTATTCCCGCAGTTTATCGCTGCTCACGGCGATTATGCTGTCGTCGATGTAGCAGACTGCCATCGTCACCAGATGATTGTTGTCATAAACGCCGAGCCAGCCGCCCTCAAAGATCGCCTTTTCGGACGATTTGTTATCCATCGACGCGTCCGCCATGCTGGATACATCCGGCTTTTTCTCGCGCTCCTGCAAGCCGATCAGCCCGTTTCCATCCAGCGCCTTTTCCGCCCACGCGGTGCACCCCGCCAGCAGGCAAGCCATCATCAGCACCGCGAAAAACCTGCGCATCCACTGTTTCATGGTTTTCTCTCCTTTACGCTTGTATCCGGTTCAGTTTGCGTATGTTTGCAATCTCGATAATCACCGCTGTAAAGTTATCCTGATTCGCCTTTTTCTCCATCAGCACCGCATCTTCCAGCTTATGCGCCGCCTCCACCACGTTTGGGCTTCGGACAAGCACGCGTGTCAGCGTTTCGTCGTCCAGCGTACCGAACACGCCGTCGGACATCAGCACGATTTTGTCCCCGCTGTTCAGCGGAATTGGCTCGGCGGGGAAATCCATCGCCGGGTCATCCGCCAGCCCCAGATAGCTCGTCAGCGCGCGGCAACGCGGATTCTCCGCCACCTCCCGCCACGGAATCAGCCCCAAAGCCGCCTGATGGCGCAGCATCGCGGCGTAGTTGTGCTCGCGGTTGAGCGTCAGCAGCGCACCATCCCGCAGGAGGGCAATGCGGCTGTCCCCGATGGTGAGGAAGTCGAGCTTGCCGTCGCGGATGTTCGCCAGCACCAGCGTTGACCCTGACCCTGAACCCGTGAAGCGCTTCTGCACCATGTCCAGCACGCTGTGCGCGACGCTCGCCAGCGTTTCGCCCGTGCCGCCGGGGGCTTGCGGGAAACTGCGCAGTGCCGCCAAAACTGCTGCTTGGCTCAGTTCGCCGCTGTTCGTCATGCCGCCCATGCCGTCCGCCAGCACTGCCAGCACACCTCTTGAATGCCGCAATTTCTCGTCCTGCAGGGGCGACACGCCGAACGCGTCCTGCTGATAATTCCGTTTGCCGATGTTGTGTACATTGCCAACCTCCGTCACATCAAGGATTGGCGGCTCGCCGGGCATATCCATGACGGCAATCGTCTGTCCGCCCTGCGCCGTCTCCGCCGTCCGCTTTCTCCTCCCCGACCGCGCAAGCAGCGCAATCAGCACCACGAGCACCATCACCGCCAGCGCAAGGAGCACCATCAGCCCATACTGCTGAACAAAAAAACCCAGCTGCCCCGACACGTCCACAGGTGTTTCCACACCGGGTTCAGCGCCCGACGTGGGCGCGGGCGTGTCAGACCGCTGGGTGGGTACCGCAGAGCTTGCAGGCGGCTCTGCGGTACTGGTGGTTTGTGAGGGCTGATTGGTCGTTTCGGCAAGCACCGCCTGAATCGGGAAAAGCGCGAAGAGCATCAGCATCATTGCCAGAAGGATGGAAAACAACTTTTTCGCCCTCATGCTGTGTTCCTCCCCTTACGCCTGCGTCCAGTCCCAATCGAAGGCATCGCTGCTGAAGGGAACGAACATCAGCTTCGTTTTGCCCAGCTCGATGATGTCGCCGTGCTTGAGCTGCGTGGTGGAAAGCAGGGGCATCCCATTCAGGCGGACGATGGAGCGGCCGCCCATGAATCCGCAGTAGAAGCTGCGGCTGTTCGCGTCGTAGGTGACAACCATCGGGCTGTCGCGGGAGATGGTGGCATCGCCGGCGATGTAGATGTCCATCTGCACCGAGCGGCCGAGGTAGTTGTTTTCCTTGTGGATTTCGTAGGAGCGGCCGCGATCGGGGCCCTCGATGCACACCAGCCAGCCAACGACCGGGCGCACCTCCTTGGACATATCCAGTCCGATTGTCTCGCCGCCGCCAAATCCCGTGGTCGGATTCACGGGAACGGTCGGTTCAAGCCCGTTGTCCACCGGAATCACGTTCGGCTGGGTATGCACCTTGTCCTCGTTCGTGCCGCAGTAGGGGCAGCTGTCGTAGCGTTCTGCGTCGTAGAAATGGCCGACGCTGCACTGCTTCATAATCATATGGATTTTCCTCCTTCTATCGTGCTCCGCTTTGGTCGGCGGGGCTTGCTTTCACTGGGAATTATAGCACTTGATGATGGCGGGTTTTCCCGCTCATTTCCGCGCGGCGAAATCACACTATTTCCAAATGAGAATGCGCCAAGGCGCGAGCAGATGGCGCAGGTGAATTTGGAAATAGTATCAGGGCTTCGTCGCACGGAAGCCATTGGTCAGCAGGCGGAAGATAACGCCGCTGCCCTGCAAAAGCTGCTGGAGGCTCTCTGCCTGCTGCGCGATGCTGCCCAAGCGGCTGATGCGGTCGATTTCGCGCAGGATGCCCTCGTACTTCTTCGGCGCAAAGCGCTTGAGCAGATTCCCGGCACGCTTGGCGGCAAGCAGGGTGCGCGTCGTCTGCACGCTGTCGATGATGGGCGCGGGCTTCGGCGCATCCGGCTTGCTTTCGCTGAAGAGCGCCGTTTCCAGCTTCGTGAAGGACGACGGGCGCTCGCCGGACTCCATTGCAAGCCCCGCCATCAGCGCATCCGCCCACTGGCTTTTCAGCCTCGGGCACAGCTTCTGGATGGGCACAAGCGGGTCGCTGCCCTTCACCTTGATGTCGTACTTGCGCTCCAGCGCGTCGGCGGGTTCTTGGGCGGTCAGGGCGAAGTACATCGTCGCGCACAGACCATAGACGTCCGTCCAGTTGCCTTGCAGGCTGTTCTCCTCGTACTGCTCCGGCGGCGCGTAGCCTTTGCTGATGAGGATGGTCTTGCGCGAATCGGGGTCGTTGGGGCGCGCGCTGCCGAAATCCAGCAAAATCGGGGTATCGCCGCCCTTGAGGATGATGTTGGCGGGCTTTATATCCCGGTGGATGATTTTCTTCTCGTGCAGCATCCGCAGATTCTCGATGAACGGCTTCATCATCCGCATCAGCTCCTCCGGCGGGATTGCGCCCTGTTCGCGCACCCGATGCGCCAGCGTTTCGCCCTCGACGTACGCCATCACCAGATACGCGGTATTGTTTTCCTCGAACAAATCCAGCACCTGCACCACCGACGGGCAGCGCGAGGCTTCCAGCAGCATGTTGTATTCCGTCACGAACTTATCGCGCCAGTTGGTGAACAGCTTGGCATCATTGCGCTGCGGGACGACCCTGCCGTCATCGCTTCGGGCGGCAATGCTGTGCGGAAAGTACTCCTTCACCGCCACCATTTCGCCGCGCACGGGATCGACGCTCTCCAGCTTCAAGGCGCGGTATGTCGTGCCGAATCCCCCGCCGCCCAGCGCCGCGCCAAGCAGATACTGCCCATGCAGGATGGTCTGCGGCGGCAGCGCATCGCGAATCCGCTGTGCATTCTCCGTTTTCGCCCCACACACTGGGCAGACGGCTTCCTCCGTCGGCATCATGCAGCGCGTGCAGGCATAGGGCATCGTCATGTGGCATCCCCTCCCAGAGCGTCATTCTCTTCCGTCTCCCGCAGGACAGCCTGCAGGCGCTCATTGCCGTTCAGCTCGCCGTGGTCGTACATGCAGTAGAGCATCAGCCAGTCAAACACGTTGCGCGGGTCAAGCTGGCTGTATCCGCAGTCATCCAGCATTTGGTTCACGCGGCGGTAGCGGTCGTCAAACAGCACGCGCGCATCGTCGCTGACGGCGGCGTCGTTCACATACAGGCTGTTTTCCGCCCCGTCGGTGATCAGGAACAGCAGAATCAGCACTTTTCGCGGCACATCCTGCCGCCGGTTGGCAATCTGCGAGAGCGTTTTTTCATCCGGCCAGTGGGCGCGCAGGGTTTTGCCAAGCACGCTGCTGCTGCCCGCGGGGGGCTTCAAGTACATCTGCACAATTTCGCGCACGCTGTATGCGCGCTCCGGCAGGTGCGGGAAGCTGTCCGGCGGCTTGGTGAGCACCTCCATGTACTCCTGAAAATACTCGTAGGCGGTGTTGTGCAGCTCCCCCAGATTCATCCGCTGCTGCCTGATGAAATCCACAAATTCATCTTCCCCGCGGATTTTGGTGAACTCGTTCTCCAGCACCTCGGTTTTGCCCTGTCCGCCGATGGCAATATGGCGGATGCGCTCGATGAGGTGGCACGCCTCGTTGTAGCCCAGGCGGCTGCGCAGCGCGTAGAGGTACGCCAACTCGATAGGATTGCGCTGATGCAGGCAGCCGCCGCCCGCGCACGCCAGAAAATTCTGCGCCTGCTCGTCGCTCATGTCCAGCGCGAACACGATGCGCACCAGCTGACCGCGGTTTTCCGGCGCGGTTTTGCCCGTGAACCAGATGGACACTTTGCGGCGGATTGACGCGGCGTTCGGCTCGCCAATCATGCCCTGCAGGCGGGTGCACAGCTTCTCCCGCAGCGCCGAAGCATCGGTGACGCCGGAATATTCCGCGAGGATTTCCGAGAACGTCGGCACGCGGATGCCCTTTTCCAGATACGCGCGGGCAAATTCCGCGTTGCGCGACAGGCGGATAATCCGCTCCACTTCGCTTTCCGCCAGGATCATCGGTGCGGACATAGCCAGTCTCCCTTCCTATTATAAAATTCGCTTTAGTAAGCAGCGTTCTGCCAATCCCGCCCGTACACGGTGATCGCCGTGCCGTCAAACATCGAGAAGTCGCTGATGGCGTTGCCGTCGAGGGCGATTTCCTTCAGCTGCGGCAGCGTCGATAAGTCCAGCCCATCCAGCGTGCGCAGGAAGTTCCGCTCCAGATTGATTTCGGTCGTCAGCGGATGTCCGTTGAGGGCAGTCAGCTTGGCGGAGGTCAAGCCGCAGTTCTGCAGGTTAATGCAAATCAAGCCGCTCATGCTGCTGATTGCTTCCACGTTATCCACCTTCGCGCCCAGAACATGCAGGTACTTCAAGCCCGTCAGCCCGGACAGCGGGGCTAAATCCAGCGAAATGCGATGGCTGTTCCAGTCGTCGCCAAGGCGCACATGATCCAGATTCTCCATGCCGTCGACGGGGGTCAAATCCACCGCCAAACCCGCCATGTCCAGATTCACCAGCGTCTCTCGCATTCCTTGCGCCAGCGGCTCAATGCTCGTGATGGCGGGATTCCAGCTGATATTCAGCGAATGGATGCGCGTCAGGTCGCTTAGCGGGGACAAATCGCTGATGCTGTTGCGCTGCACCAGCAAGACGTTCAGTGTCGCCAGCCGCTCCATGCCCGACAGGGACGTAATGGCGTTATTCCCCAGATTCAGACTGTACAGCTCGTTATAGCGTTCGCCGTCATCCACGTTGATGGCAGTGATGTACGGCATATCCGCGTCGGTCAAGCCGCAGTTAGACAAAATCAGCCAGTGAATCGGCAGCTTCGGCAGCACCCAAGTGCCTTCCGCCTGCTGGTTGCGCAGCTGGAAGTAGTGCAGGTGGCGGAAATACTGCAATTCGCTCAAATCGAACGAATCGGGATTCATGGTCGGCAGGTCAGCGTCTGTCGGGTTGGGCATCAAAAACAGCGGATCACTCCAGTTGTCGCTGTATTTGTCGATATACTTGCCCCAGTTGTTGACTTCCCGCTCTCGGCGCTGCCAAGCATCGTGATTCTTCTGCTCTTCGTAGAACACCCACTCGATTTCGCCGTCGCGCACGGTCACGCCGATGACATTATCCAGCATTTTCTGCGTGATGAACGCCTTGGGCGGCAGATTCAGCGCCTCCCGCAGCGATTCTCCCAGCCATCCCATCAGCATATCCGGGCTGTGCTGGTCGGTAATCCACGTTTCCGTGGCGGTGCACTGCTCCAGCGGCGAGAAGTCGGTGATGAAATTGGCGTGCAGGCTTATGTATTCCAGCTTCTGCAAGCGCTCAAGGTGGAGTTCCTCCAGGCTGGTGATGCAGTTGCCGCCGAAATCAAGATACACCAGACTTTCGGGCAGGGTCGCGTCGCCAATCATCATGCTCGTCAGGTTGCTCGTGGCAATCAGCAGATATTGCAGGTTCGGCAGGCTGCTCACGAAATTGATGTCCTGCACGCCGACATAGCCAACGTCCAGCCACACGAGGTTTTGCGCCTTCGCCAGCGGGGACAAGTCCAGCACAAGCTCCTTGGTGCTTTCATCGCCGGCAATGTTCACTTCCTCCAGCTGCGGCATTTCACCCAGCACGTCGTAGCCGTCCGTGACAATCGGGCAATTCCATTGCCGGATGCACTTGACCAGCCGCGTGCCGCGCAGTTCGTTAATGGACGCAATCGCGGTATTTTCCGTCATCAGCTGGCGGATGGTCAGGTTCGCCAGCGGGGTCAGCGTCGTTACGCCGGTGTTGCTGATAATCAGGCGCTCCAGCTTCGTCAGGCTTGCCAGCGCCGCAACGCTCGTGATGCTGCTGTTGCTGATGTTGAGCGTCGTCAGCTGCGGCGCGTGCTGCACGATGGTCGGCAGGTCGCTTTCCGTCAAGCCGCAGTGGTCGAGCACGAGTGTCGTCAGCTTCGGCAGACGGGAGAGTGCCTCAAGGTTGACCGCCCGTTCGTCCCAAACTGCCAGATACTGCAAATTTGGGAAGCAGGTGAAGTCCGCAAGGTTGATTTCCGTCGTCAGCGCTTCGCCGCGGACATCGGGGGGTTGCGGATCATCGCGCCGCCACGGGTTCATGTAGAAGGAATCGCGATATTCCAATTCGCCCTCGTCCGTCAGGAAGGTGAAGTCGATATTGCCCTCCAGCAGCCGCACACCGCCGATTCGCGCCAGCGCATCCGCCGGGATGGCCTCATCCGCCGCAATCGCGCAGCCGTTGGCATTCAGGAAATCGCGCAAAGCCGTTTCCACGGCGGACGGCACGGGCGTGGCGGTGGGTGCTTCGGTCGGAATCGCCGTCGGGGCTTCCGTCGGGGCAAGTCCCGCCGGCACGTCCGTCGGCGCTTCGGTCGGGGCAGGTCCCGGCACGGATTGGCTGTCGCGCCCAAGCAGCACGCCCACGCCCACCATAATCAGCACCAGCAGCGCCGCAATGCCGATCATCAGCCGCTTTTGATGCTGGCTCGGCGCGGGCGCGGGGGCATTCTTGCCGTATAGCCCGTCAAAGAACTCCTCCATCGTCTGATAGCGGCTCTTCACCTGCACCGCCATGCCCTTGAGCAGCGCCGCTTCCTGCGCGTGGGAAATGTCCTTCACGCCCAGCGCGGAGGGCGGCACAAGCGGGTCATTATCCAGCCGGTCGGTGGCGGGCGGCGGCGTAACCCCGGTAATCAGCTTGTAAATTGTCGCCGCCATCGAGTAAACATCGGAGTACGGGCCGTCCTCGCCGGTGCTGGAATACATTTCCACAGGCGAATAGCCCGCGCGAATCATCAGCACGCGCGTTTTCTTCTCGCGGTCGCTCTCCATCGCCGAGCCGAAGTCAATCAGCTTTACTTTGCCATCCTTGGTAAGCATCAGGTTTTCCGGGCTGATGTCGCGGTGCCACGTTGACGCGCGGTGCAGCTCCTCCAAGGTCAAAATCGGCGTGCGGAGGAGTTTCAGCGTTTCGGTGAAGGTCAGCTTGCCGCCGTGCAGCTCCGCGTACGCGCCCAGATTGATGCCGGAGATGTACTCCATGATGATATACGCCGTTCCGTTTTCCAAAAAGCAGTTTTTGACGGACACAACGCCGACGTTGTTGTCGAATTTCGCGACCTTCTGCGCCTCGCGGAAGAAGCTGCTGCGCCCCTGCAGGAAGGATTCTTCATCCTTCCCCGCGAACACGCTGACCGTGTGCTGTCCCTGATCGCGAATGACGACGCCGGAGGGGAAATATTCCTTAATCGCAACCGGAATATGCAGGAACATATCCCAGCCGATGTAAGTGATGCCGAAGCCGCCCTCGCCCAGCGCACACCCCACCAGATACTGCCCCTTGAGGATGGTGTGGGGCTGAAGATGATGCTTCTCCGGCACAAAGTCCTTCTCGCTGAATCCGCACGCCGGGCAAGTCTCCTGCTGCGAATCCTTCTGGCCCATGCACCGCATACACCGATTCTGATCGTCCATGATACCGCTCCCCCTTGTCCGCCTCTGTTTTGAAGTACCTTGATTATAACACAGGCGCTATGCTTCGTTTTCCAAACCTTTCTCATGTGACCGATTGATTTTGCTGATTTTCCGCGCCTTTTGCCGTGCGGATGAGCGCACGAAATTAGCCATCACTAACCGCCAATCAGGCGAAGCACCAAAAAAGCTGCACGCGGAAGGAGCATGAAAGCGCGACCAACTCAATCGCGCAGAGGGGTCAAGGGGCAATTGCCCCTTGCAGGGTGCAGGGACAGCGTCCCTGCTGGGGTTTGGGGCAACGCCCCAACTG
>ENA-ORKV01002011-ORKV01002011.1-human-gut-metagenome-genome-assembly--contig:-NODE-2011-length-13128-cov-2.683626_pt1 | contig 13128 bp, 9 predicted proteins | sample MGYA00243058_ERZ508805 | MGnify/ENA primary metagenome ERZ508805 (study PRJEB26277, sample SAMN04329770) | human gut metagenome | biome: human-associated habitat | host: Homo sapiens | place: USA... | reverse complement strand
TCTTCCATCTCTGCCATTACGCCTTCCTTTAAGAAGTCATTTGGCCATGCATCAGTCCAGCGAACAGTTGCTACAGTAAACTGCTTTGCATCGCCCTCGTCTGCAAGTGCAGTAACAGTCGGTGCTGCAATAGCTCCAAGCATAGTTGCCTGTGCAAGAAGGATGCCTGCGGTTGCTTTCAGATTCATGTTTCTTTTCATAGTTTTAATCTCCTTTTTTGCTTTATGATTATTTTTGTTTTGAATTTTTATTATTACAGGCTTTACAGCCTTTTTTATATCAGCCCTTTACAGCACCGAGCATAACACCCTGATTGAAATATTTCTGTACAAATGGATACATGCACATGATTGGCGCTGATGATACAACAATTACTGCATACTTAATCAGATCGGCCATCTGCTTTGCTTCTACTGCTGCTGAACCTGTCATCATTGAGCTGATTGTCTGGTTACTGATTAAGATGTTTCTAAGAACGATCTGCAGTGGCTGAAGTGCCTCACTTCTTAAATAGATCAATGCGTTGAAGTAGCCATTCCACTGTCCAACTGCTGCCCACAATGCTATAACAGCGATGATTGCTTTAGAAAGCGGCAGACAGATTTTAAAGAAGAAGGAAATGTAACCGCAGCCGTCAAGCTGTGCTGCCTCCCAAAGTTCATCTGGAATGCTGTTTTCAAAGAAAGTTCTTCCAACGATAATATAATAAGTAACAACCGAGAATGGAAGCACCATAACGGTCATTGTATCGGTCAATCCAAGACTTTTTACTACCATGTATGTAGGAATCAGACCACCGGTAAAGAACATTGGAATCAGGTAGAACATGTTGAACAATTTCTTGCCGTAAAGCTTCTTTCTTGATAATGCGTAAGAAGCCGGGATATTAACAGCCAATGTGATAATTGTTCCAAGCACTACATAGATAATAGTGTTTCTGTAGCCAGTCCAGAGTCTTGTATAACCTAAAAGCTGCTTATACGCCTTTAAGCTGACTCCGCGTGGGATAAACATGATCTCGCCGTTTGATACCAGCTGCGGATCACTGATGGACGCAATCACGATAAAGTACATCGGATAGAGTGTAATCAGAATCAAAATTGTTCCAATTGTGTACAGAATGATATCAAAAATCAAGTCGGCTCTTGAACGCTTAATTTTGTTTGTCTTTGCTGTTTTGTATGCTGCCTTGCTCACTGTTTTTCCCCCTTCCATCAGACTAATGAAGTATCACTGACTTTTTTAGCTATCATATTGACTGCTATCAAAAGAACCAGATTGATGATGTTGTTAAACAGGCCGATCGCTGCTGATAAGCTGTACTGATTGCTTACAAGACCCATCTTATACACGTAAGTTGAGATGATCTCACTTGAACTGCTGTTTAAGTTGTTCTGCAACAGATAAACCTTCTCAAATCCAACGCTCATAACGCTTCCCATTCGAAGGATAAACATAACTGTTGCCGTTGGAACCAATGATGGAAGGTCAATGTTAACAATCTTATGCCACTTGTTTGCACCATCCATTGTGGCTGCCTCCTAAAGGCTTGGATCAACTGAGGAAAGTGTTGCAATGTAGAGGATGGAATCCCAACCGACATGCTGCCAAGCTTCTGTCCATACATAAATATGAGGGAACGCAGATGCAGAACCCATAAGGTTTGGAAGTTTGAATCCAAGCAGTCCAACCAACTTTGCGATGATTCCTGTACTTGGTGATAAAAACAAGATAATCATACCAGACATAACAACGACTGAAATAAAATGCGGCAGATAAGTAGCTACCTGCAAAAACTTCTTAAACTTCATTGAGCGGATTTGATTCACCATCAGTGCCATAATGATTGGCAATGGGAACGTAACCGCAATCGTGTACAAGCTGATTACGATCGTATTTTTGATTGTTACGGAAAACTGATACGATTTGAAGAACGTTATGAAGTTCTTCATGCCGACCCACTTACTTCCCATAATACCAAGTGCCGGCTTGAAATCCTTAAAGGCAATGATGACACCGTACATCGGGTAGTAGGTAAAGATCAGGAAAATGATGATAGACGGAAGCATCAACAGATATAGCTGACTACTTTCCTTAAGCTTTTGCCCTACACTGAGCTTGCTGCTTTTTGACTGAGTCTTTTTCGTTTTCACGTTTTTCTCCTTCCTTTTTTACTAATTATTTCTTTTTTCTTTATGGTTTTATAGTACATTTTTTATATTTTTTCTGCTACAAAATTTCTGATAGGAAATAACAAAAAAAAGATATCTTTTTGTGATATCTTTTTTCATAAAAATCGTTATTTTGTTATTTTATCGTTTTTTTGTTAACAAGTAAAAACTCACAAATCTATTTCCTATATTTTGCCCTATATTCATTCGGTGTGCTGCCCACATAATCACGAAATGTCTTGCTAAAATAGGAAAAATTGCTATATCCAACCTCCATCGCAATTTTACTGATCGGATCTGTAGATTCCCTTAGAAGTTTTGCTGCCTTTTCCATGCGCCGTCTTGCAATATATACAGGCAGTGTCCGTCCAGTCTCCCTGATAAAAAGCCTCGTTATATAATCCTCTGACAGATACACCTGTCCTGCCAGAACAGAACGCGTCAATTCACCGCCTAAATTTTCTTCAATATATCTTTTTAATTTGGCAATGGTTGCCTCCGCCTTGTCTTCTGTTTTATGCAGACTATCCAGCTTTTTCCAGACAGTTTCAATAAAATCAATACATCCCTGCTCGGAGCGGCGTGCCAGAAAGCTCATTCGCTCATACTCCTGCCAGTCAAACAGTTCTTCAAATGTCTCATTGTTGTCACGCAAAACTTTTAACAGCAAATCGCCCATATGCTTCACAAAGCGTCTTAAATCTGACAAGTACCAGCTTCCGCTCTCACAAGCATGATCAACATAGGTAAGCATTTCCTGCATAACGTCCATGTAAGCTGTATTGTAAGATGAATCACCTGAAGCTGTACTCTTATGAAACATTTCCTGCCATTTCTCCCAAAACGGCTCCGAATAGGAAATCTTTCGAAGTTCCCATGCCCGTTCCTCAATCATCAATCGTTTATTCGGAATTGCATGCTCGCGCATATCAGAAATTATCCGAATTGCCTTTGCGATGCTTGCATATGGGCGCCCTACTGTAATATAAAAGCAATAGCTATGCGCAGTCTGTTCATTTAACTCTTGCTGCATTTTTGACAGCTGCTCCTCAAGGCGATCATAATCGGCAAAATTTTTTAATACGAGAAGCCACTCGGCATCCTTATATGATACAGTCACGTCAAGATCAAGTTCTCGCAAATATTTCTCTGACACTGTACGCATACAATAATTATATAATGAAATGTCCTTTACCTTCTGACGCTCATCACTGTTGTCGAGAAGCCCTGCAAGAACAAGTGTAATTGGCTGCACAGATGGATAGAGTTCACCATATTGAGCATCTGATAAACTACTGGTGTTTGACGTACCAACACCATCAGAAAGTGCCTGCACTAGCACTTTTTTCCACACTTCCTCACCGTGGTTCATCAACATCCTGTTCACAATTGTAAGCTCCATTAACAGTTCCTCAAACCACTTAATTAACTCCGCCTCAAGATCTTTATTGGAAATTGGTTTTAGCAGATAATTAACAGAACCTAATCGAAGCGCCTTCTGTGCATAAGTAAAGTTTGCATAACTCGACAAAAAGATGCATTTTATCTCCATCCCTTCCTCACGTATCCACTCCACAAGCTCAAGACCGCTTCCCATCGGCATATCCACATCACAAAGAAGAATATCTACCTTGTATACCTTTAAAATTCCCTTTGCCTCATGAATATTGTTTGCAGTAAACACCATACCGATGCCAAGACTGTCCCAATTTAATGAATTTTTTGTTTTTTCTGTCAGAATCTGGTCATCGTCCACCAGCAGAATTGTCAGTCCCATATTCTGTCTCCCTCCATTTTTCGCCGTTTTTTATACGCAAAAAAGCGCAGAATCTATTGCCATTATACAACATATCCTGCGCATAAGGGAAGTCTTTTCATCCCATTATAGATCATTTTTTACTCTCCGCGCATAGCTGCTTCAATATCCTCTAAATATTCAAAACCATATTTTTATTTACTGCACTTTCACTTAATTCTTATTGTCAAATCGAATGCTGATCTCCCACTCAATTTTTTCTTCGCGAAGCTGATATTTCTCTGCCAGTCTCGGACCACAGGAATTAGAACCAATTCCGCTTTGCTTATAGTCAAGCGCCACATAAATGCCATCAGATGGAACAAGCTCAAAGTTATGTGCCTTTTCGTCAAGCTCCTTTTCACTGTAGCGTGATGCCTGGAAGCTGAACGGCTTTTTACCCTTTGCGTACAAATTTCCAACAGATGCATACTGACAGTTATAATGGCTTCCATTTTCCTGTGGGAAAACGTAATCCTCAAACATATCATCAACTGTTGTATCAAAACGATCTACCCAAGATGCACGATGCTTATCGGAATAGCTTTCATATGGACCATATCCGTAGTATGTTACATTAGTCTTATCGTTTGGAAGCTTTAATCCAAGACCAAAGCGCGGAAGATACGGGAATACCTTGTCAAAATTTCCATCTAAGGAGAGGATAATGGTTCCCTCAAGATCAACTTTCCATACTGCCTGAAGGCGAAGGAATGGCTGCTTAGCTGGAGATGCAATGGAGAATCTGCTATGAATCTCGATTACGCCATCTGTTTCCTGAATAGATGTCTCATATACCTTTACTGTGCTTCTGTCGTAGCCAGCCATTCTCCACTCCTTTGATACTGCCGAGTCATTATTTGTCGGCGCACGGAAGGTCAGAAAACGCATTGGCTCAGAAATCTGGTTCTCATTATCTTTAACGATCTTTGCAAATGTTCCAAGATGGCGATCAAATACAATACACTCGCCGTCTCTTGTCAGCTCATAGATATCCGCCGTCTCATTTACACTCCATGAAGCAAATGCCGGCAACGCAGTCTTAGATACAGGTGTGAGCACTTCATCCTGCTCCTCAAACAAAGCAATCTGATCAAAGCCAAGTACCTCTCCTGCAAGAGCAGTTCTCTGCTTTGCTGTGTAGGTCAGCTTAAGATAAGTATTTTTATTTGTCTTTGGTGTCTCTGGAATCAGAACAAAGCCTTTTTCATGTGGTTCAATTGAAGGTACTGCAACACTTCCCTGTGAAAGCAGTCTTCCTTCTTCCTTAATCTCATATGTTACTGTTACAGCATCATCAAGATTTGTGAAGTCAAGACGATTCCACAATGATACCTTTAGTGGACTGATTTCCTGAAGTGTGGCTCTTACTGGGCGAATTGCATTTTTCCACTCGTGCAGTCCAGTATGTGGGCGGCGGTCTGAATAAACAAGTCCGTCCATACAGAAATTTCCATCATGTGGGAATTCACCGTAATCACCGCCATAGAAATATTTGTCCTTCCCATCTGGTGTCTTTCCTTCATATGTTGCATGATCACACCATTCCCAGACAAATGCGCCGATGATTCGCTTTTCTGGTAAGATGACTTCCAGATAGTCCTCAATGTCACCAGGGCCATTACCCATTGCATGAACAAACTCACACAAGATAAATGGCTTTACGCTAGTAGGGTCTGCAAGATACTTTTTAATTGTCTCTACAGTCGGATACATGCGGCTTACCATATCAAGACAAGACTGATCATTCTCGATTCCTGGAGGTGCCCAAGTTGCTCCTTCATAGTGAACTGGACGTGTTGGGTCATATTCCTTTGTCCACTTTCCAGCATCAATCAGATTCTTTCCATAACCGCTTTCATTTCCAAGAGACCAGATAACAACACAACTTTCGTTCTTGTCACGAATTACGTTTAACATCATACGATCTACAATCGCATCGTGGAAAGCCGGATCCTGAACAATCTTTCCAAACTTTCTATAAATCGGCTCTTCACCAACAAGATCCATAGTTCCATGTGTCTCAAAATCAGCCTCTGCAATCACGTAAAAGCCATACTCATTGCAAAGCTCAGTAAACCACGGTGCATTCGGATAATGACTTGTGCGGATTGCATTGATATTGTTCTTTTTCATCATCGTAAGATCGCGCACTACATGCTCTCTTGATACCGTGTATCCATCTGTTGGGCTGCTGTCATGACGGTTTACACCAAGAAGCTTTACCGGGCGATGATTTAAAAGCATGACGCCATCCTTTATTTCAACCTCGCGAATACCGACTTTTTGCTCAATGACCTCATCATCAGTAGACAAAACTAGTTTGTATAAAGTTGGATGCTCAGCATTCCACAAAATTGGATCATTCACTTTAAACACAGTTTCTAGATCTTTATTTTCTGTCGCAAGCGTTTCATTTGCCAACTTGCTGCCATCTGGTGCAAATAAGCTTACTGTCACATTTGGCAAACCTTTGTATGAATCAAGTCTTACAAAAAACTCTGCCTTTGTGTTGTCCTCTGACAAAGTAGTACGCACAGTGTAGTCCACTACTGCGCTCTTTGGACGAGCAATCAATGTAACATCACGGAAAATTCCGTTGTAGCGATACTTATCCTGTGCTTCAAGATACGTTCCATCAGTCCACTTTAACACAAGTACTGCCAGACGGTTCTTTCCTGCTTTGGCAAAGCGAGTAATGTCAAACTCGCTAGGACTGTGTGACACCTGGCTGTAGCCAACAAACTGACCATTCACCCATACGTAAAATCCTGCCTCTACTCCCTCAAAGTACAAATACAAGTCTTTTTCTAATTCCTCATTAGATATATCAAAATCCTTATAATAAGCACCACATGGATTCTCATCAGGCACATACGGCGGATCATATGGTATGACAAATGCACCACCCGAATAATGCTTATAGTCATAGCCCTTTGACTGCCAGCAGGATGGTACCTCCATCATCACATACTCTGGGTTTTCATAATCTTTAAGAACAAACTTTTCATCCACGCTCTGCGGATTTGGATAATAAAAGAAGCGCCAGTCATTGCCGCTCAACAAACGGTATGAATCTGTTCCATCTGTCTTTTTCGGAAGGTAGTAGCAGCGTGGCTTCTCTGTTCCCACGTGCAGCGTATTTAAATCCTCATAATAATGAATCAGCTCCATTGTTTCCTCTTTTCTGCGCTCTGCGCGTTTTTATCTTTATAATACAAAAATGCCGACACACAACATATATGAAGCGTGCCGGCATTCCTCTTACTCTTTTAAGGAGCCAAGCATGACACCCTTTACAAAATATTTCTGGAAGAATGGATAAGTGAACAATACTGGCAGTGTTGTAAATATGATCATAGCATATTTTAACTGTGCATTGCTCATCTGTTTTCTCGCCAGCTCCTGTGCAGCTGACGGACTTAATACCTCAGTAATCTGCTTTGTATTCTCAATTAATACGCGGCGCAAATACAGCTGAAGCGGCTGCCACTTAGTATGTGGCAAGTAAACCATAGCGTTGAACCAACTGTTCCATACACCAACAATTGTATATACAGCGATTACGGCTAATATTGGCTTTGATAATGGCAGGTATACCTTAAGCAAAATCTGATATACATTAGCACCATCGATCTTTGCAGCTTCACGAAGACTCACAGGAATGCTGCTAAAAAATGCCTTTACCAGAATGATGTTCCATATGGAAAAGCAAACCGGAAGAATCTGTGAAAGCGGATTGTCATACAAGCCTAACTTATTTATTAATAAGAAGGTTGGAATCATACCGCCGCCGAAGTACATAGGAATCAGCAAAAACATGTTAACAAATTTTCTTCCCATCAGACGCTTATAAGTCAACGGATATGCAACTAGTACACACGTTGCTAGCATCAAGATCGTAGTCGGAATTACATATATAATTGTATTTAAATATGCTCTCCACATCTCTGGATCCTGTACCAAAACCTTATATGCATCTACACAAAAGCCCTTAGGAATTACATAAACATTCATCTGTGCGGCATTTTCTGGTGAACTAAGCGACATGATCAAAACATAATACATCGGATATACAGCCAGAAAACAAAGGAATGCAACTGCCACATAGACAAGCACGGTATATATCGTTTTGCCTTCTTTAATCTTATTCGGATTTCTCTTTGACATCTCTGACCTCCTTACCACAGACCGAAGCCTGTCAGCTTATTACTGATCTTGTTACATATATAGGTCAGTGCAAATCCAATCACAGACATAAAAAGACCAGCAGCTGTCGTAAAGCTATATTCACCATTTAAAATACCCATACGGTATGTATACGTACCGATAACATCTGCTACATCGTAAGTTGCCGGTGTATACAAAAGCAAAATCAGATCACTATTTGTAGAAAGAATGCTTCCTACCTGCATAATCAGGTTAATCGCAATGATTGGCTTAATTCCAGACAATGTAACATGCCAACACTGCTGCCAGCGGTTTGCACCATCAATCTTTGCAGCCTCATAAAGACCCTGATCAATGGATGAAATCGTAGACATGTACAAAATACTATTAAAGCCGAACAGCTTCCACACATTTGTGAAAGTATAAATTGTAGGGAATGCTGATGGCTCCTGTCTCCAGTTAATATTTGGCAATCCAACAATTGTAAGCAGTTTTGTAATAAGTCCATTCACGTCAATAAAGGAAATTACCATACCTGCAACAACTACTGTTGAAATAAAATACGGCATGTAGCTAGCCGTCTGACAGAATATTTTGAATCTCAAATGCTTGATCTGATCCAAAAGAATTGCAAAAATAATAGGCATTGTAAAACCAAAAATCAAGTTCAAACCACTTAACACGAGCGTATTTTTAATCAATCGACCAAAATACTCACCTTGAACAAAACGCTTAAAGTTATCCAATCCTACCCACATGGCACCATCGCCAAAAAATGGATCACCTGGCCAATAATCCTGAAATGCAATCACGATACCGAACATTGGCGCATAGCAGAACACTGCGATCAGAATAAATACTGGAAGCATCAGCAGATACAGCTGGCGGTTTTCTCTTTTTTCAACCGCCGTATATTTTCGTTTCATTTTTGTTTTCATACGCACACCAGCCTTTTACAAAAGGCCGCTGACAAACGCTTTTGTTCGCAGCGGCCTTGTTTTTATCAAATTGTCAATCAATCCACAATCGTTTTTCAGCTTTCTGAGTTGATCTTACTTGTTTTTCAAACAGAATATCGATCATCTCTTTGTTCTGTCATAACGACCCTGATAAATTTCAGTAAGCTCATCCAGACCAAGACGTTTTAAATCGTCCATGTAGGAATCCCAATCATCCAGACTCTTCTGCCCAAGGATCAACTTTGTCAAAAGCTCCTGTGAATATGTATCCAAATCGGTAAGAATCTCGCTGGTACGCTTTGTTTCTTCCTGATTAGCAACTGCTAACATTGTCAGTGGAGAATAGTTTACTGTATTTTCCATGTTCTGAGTGAATACCCAGTCTGCAAAGTCAGCCTTTGCCTGATAGCCCTCTGGGATTCCCGCATCCTTTCCAAGCTGGATTCCTGCTACAAGCTCAGTAGACATATCCTTGTTCAAATCCATACGCGGAAGCACTTCGGAATTCCACAGTGCACCAACCATCAAGCTCATAATAGAATTGTCAATGTCATCGCCAGACAGCTGCTGATAATCGCCATCTTCTGTACGTGTAAAGTTCACGCCCTCTACACCATGCTCTGTTAACTCTACATACTCTGGTGAACACATATAGTCAAGAAGCCTTGCTACAGCTGCTGTATCTTCACACTCATTTGTTACTGCATAAATTCTGGACATCAGGTTTTCACCACTCTGCAAACGAACAAGCGGCTCAGTATCGTCGGTAGCCTTTATCACGATCGGCTCTAAGTATGGAGGCTGTGCACCTTCCTGAACCTGAATAGAAGGCTCTTCCCATGTCTGTGCAGCCCAGTTTGCTTCACCTGACATCTGATTAGCAGCAAGTCTTGTATTTGTCTGATTGGTGATATCCACCAACAAGCCTGCTTCATACAGACTATTCATATAAGAAATATAATCCTTTATATGATCCTGATACCACGGACTGGTCAGCGTATCTGTTTTTGGATCAATAAATACCATTTCAGGTCCAAGTCCAAACCACTGTGCAATATCGGTTCCAAATCCTGCAATCTTCATTGTGATAACTTCATCTACTACACCATTTCCATTACAATCCTTATCCTGGAAAGTCTTAAGTGCTGATGTAAATTCATCAAGTGTGGTCGGTGTCTCAAGATCGCATGCATCAAGCCAATCCTTACGGATATTGAATGCTAATGCCGCACCAGTTGTTACCTCACCTTTGTAATTACTTGTCTGAATATCAGCCAGCCAATATACGTTTCCATCCTCCATGCTCAAACGCTCGGAAACAAACTTTCCTTCTCCCTCAGTGAAGAACTCTTTTGCCGTTCCTTCCTCTGACTGATCCCAGATTTCATTAATCGGTACAAAGATTCCTCTGTCGATAAGTCTCTGCTTTGTCTTATCATCAAGTGGCTCAATATACATTATGTCACAGCCTAAATTTCCGCTCGCTACTGTTGTCTGACATACTGTAGTATACTGATCATCCTCGATTAAGTTAAATTCAAGCTTGATGTTTCTCTTTGCAAGCTCTTCTGTGAAGGTATTGTAGAGCTGGCTGTTTCCGCTCTCAATCCAGTCCTTTAAGGAAACGGTTCCGCCATTCACGGTTGTGACGGTATTGTTGATTCCCATAACACGAATTACAGACATTTCATCTGTATTCTCACCTGCCCATGTTGATGCTGGAATCATAGATGCGGTCATTGCTGCACACATAGCAGCTGCCATAAGTTTTCTGGTATACTTTCTCATCTGGCTCCTCCTTTTGCTTTCGAAAATGATGGATTCAGTTTATCACAGTAAAGGATAGAAGAATAGTACGAATTTCTCAAAAGATTTCACAAAATTTTCATATTTCGTCAATAGTCTGCAAAATGATATAAAAATACTCAGCTAAAAATGTCCATATTTCCACGAAATTCTTTTGGTGTTAGCCAATAATATTTTCGAAATACACGGTCAAAATAGCTGACACTCTCAAAACCACACTGCATAGCAATCTCCGTAATCGACGTCTCAGATGACTGGAGCATAGCCTTGGCAACCTCTAGTCTATACAAAATCAAGTAGTTAAATGGCGTAACATCAAGATTTTTCTTAAAACAGCGTGCCGCCTCACTCTGACTAATATTAGCAGCACCTGCGATATCGCCAAGTGTAATTGGTTCAGAGTAATGTCTCCTAATAAAAGCAAGCATCTGCTGCAAACGAATCTGCGATGGACTTCGAACCTGAGACGGATCAGTTACTGGAATTTCCTGACGAAAATTTGCTAGTTTTTCCCAGATACGGCACACAGAAAAAATAATAGAAGACATTTTCTTTTCAATATTTTTCTCACAGTAACAGCGCAATTTTTCCATCTCGCTTAGTATGTCCTTCTGCCAGTCCTTTTCGCTAGTCAGAAGAATGTACTGGTACTGCTCCTGATGCGCGATGGGTTTAATGCATTCCTTGTAAAAATAATTGTCTGTTCCAAAAACAAACTCAGCCGGAAGCAAGATAGTTTTTATTAGTCCTGCCCCGACATTTCGCAAAATACTATGGCTTTCCTTTGAGTTAATAAAGATTCCTTCATGCTCCTTAAGCAAAATTGATGACGTATTCACACAACAGGTAATTTCACCCTTTTCCACATATAAAAATTCAACTTGAGAATGCCAATGCCATGGAAGTACCATTCTGTCTTTCCCCTCAAGAACACACTCACGACTATGAATTGGAAAATCTGCAATTTCATATGTAACCTGCTCTAGCATATTGCTTGCTGACTCTTTTTGTGACCATTTTCCTCCCATTTTACTCACCTCTCGTTCTTTCGTCACAAATACGACCATTTGTGGGCAGTATATCACACTTAATTAGGATTTGACAAGTGGAAGGGTGCTGCAGCCAGCTCTGACTAGTAAACTTCTCGTTTTTCTTTTACTGAAATTTCCCACATCAGATTTCAAAAAGTTTAGGGGGCTAGTGTACTAACCAGCCCCCTGAAGATGGAAAAAAAGTTTAAATACGCTTGAATTTTAACGCCAGCCAGATGAGAAGCATGCCGCCTGCTCCTGCTAATCCCAATCCAAATAGCATACTATAATCCTCAATTCCGAGAACAACATCTTTTATTTGGCTTTCTTCCTGACTGGAGCTTGGTGTCTGACTCTGGGTTTGAGTCTGAGCCTGTGATTCCTGTGAGGTTGATGGCGATGTCTGTTCTTCGCTGGATTCTTCAGATGAGCTGCTTTCTTCTTCGCTCGTCTCCTGTTCTTTTAAGAAGGAATCATATATCTCCTGTGCAATTGCTTCGTCTGCCAGCGCGACAGCATACTCCTGTTTTGCTTTCGTCACTGCTGCACATAACTGACTGTACCATTCCTGTGCCTTTTCCGCTGTATCATCTGCTGCCTTTTGATTTTTCTTTGCCTGCATATATGCCCGAATCAACTCATTTAGTCTGACGAAACGTTCATCTGCTTCTTCCAGAGACAGATCAAATTCCTGTCCATTCTCCCAATCGCCGGATGCAAGTGCCTGCAGATTTACTTTCCATTGTGCAGCCAGTGCCTGTTTTTCATTCCACATTTGCAAAGCGGTGTCTGCCTCACTTTGTGCCTTTTTGCAGGCATCTTCTGCTACTGCAGCATCTTCCTTCGCCTGTTCGAATTCTCGCTTTGCCTGCTCATTTGCTTCAAAGCACTGCAGAACAGACTCTTTGGTCTTTGCAGCTGAATCTGCCGCATCCTTCGCTGTTTGAAGCGCCTGCTGTTTTTGCTGAAGTGTTGTATCTTTTGCTGCAGCCTCTTTTTCTGCGCTAGTCTCAATATCAGTTGCCTGTGTCAACTTTGCATTTGCATTGTCCAATGCCGTCTGTTTTTCATCAAGCTGCTGTTTTGCTTCTAATGTCTGTTGACCATTGAGCTTATTTTTTTTGACTGCCTCATCATAGTCTTCGTCTGCGGCTTTTTTCCTGTCAGAACAATTTTGCAGCAATTCTTGTGCTGAG
>ENA-ORKV01001999-ORKV01001999.1-human-gut-metagenome-genome-assembly--contig:-NODE-1999-length-13197-cov-2.480488_pt1 | contig 13197 bp, 12 predicted proteins | sample MGYA00243058_ERZ508805 | MGnify/ENA primary metagenome ERZ508805 (study PRJEB26277, sample SAMN04329770) | human gut metagenome | biome: human-associated habitat | host: Homo sapiens | place: USA... | reverse complement strand
ATTGGTCGAAGCCTTGAACTCACCGGAAGCTGCTCTACTGAATGTAATGACCGATCCGAATGCACTGGCTATGCCCCCGCAAATAGAATGGAATCAAATGACCGGATTCGCACAAGCCATGTATAAAATGTTATTGACCGGCCGGACACAGGAGATTATCGATACGATCAATTCCAATTATAAACACCTGAAAGAAATTTTATAAAGACAATTCCAGCCTCAACGACAATGTCACATTTCTGTCATTAAATAGTAACATGGATAAAATACATTCGTAATTAAATCAATACATTGTATTTTATCCATGAAAGTAACAAGGAAAAAAGGTGAGATTCCCTACCTGGAAAGGGATATCAGTTGGATGTATTTTAACCGGAGAATCCTGTCCGAAGCAGAAAAAGCCCCGGTTCCTTTACTCGAACGGTTATCCTTTCTGGGAATCTACTCCAATAATCTGGACGAATTTTACAGGGTACGGGTAGCCACCCTCAACCGAATCATCGAATATGAGGATAAAACCATTAAGGCAGAGAGAGAAACCGCCATTCAAACCTTCAGGGAAATCAGCCGGTTGAATGCCCTGTATACACAAAAATTCGAGGAAACATTTACAGCAATAAATACAGCACTCCGGCAAAACCGGATTTACCTCCTGAACGAACAAGAATTACAGGAGGAGCAAGCCGACTACATCCGTGAATTTTACAAGACACAACTGATCGGCTCTACGACCCCGCTTTTCACTTCTTCTTTCCGTCATTTCAGTGACCAACCCGACGACCATATCTATCTGAGCGTCTGTCTGCAAACCACAGGAAAAACTAAAAAAGATTTTGCTATTATCGCTTTGCCGGTGCAATCATACGGCCGTTTTATCCGGATCCCCGGCGATGACGACCGCATATGCCTGATGTTTCTGGACGACATCGTCCGCTTTTGCCTTCCCCTGATATTCAACGGCCGGCCTTACGACCACTTCGAGGCTTACACGTTCAAGTTCACTAAAGACGCAGAAATGGAACTCGATTCAGATCTTCGGAACAGCATTATGCAAAAAATATCGAAGGGGGTGAAAAGCAGAAAAAACGGGGAACCGATCCGGTTGGTATACGACAGCCGGATGCCTGCGGTTATGCAGCGCCACCTCAGCCGGATGCTTTGTATGGACCGCTGGGATACTCAGGTCGGAGCCGGTAGATACCAAAATCTGAAAGATCTGATGAAATTTCCCGATTGTAAACGTGACGATTTAAAATATCCCCCTCAGCCTCCATTGTTCAAAACGGACTTTTCAGGGGACGACAGCATCTTGAATACCATCCGTACCCGCGATCTCTTCCTGCACTATCCCTATCACAGTTTTTCTTCTTTCTTGCGTGTACTCCGGGAAGCCACGATCGACCCGAACGTCAAAGCCATAAAAATGACCCTCTACCGGGTAGCGAAAAATTCCAAGGTTATCCAAACTTTAATCGCAGCAGCCAGAAACGGGAAAAAAGTAACTGTAGTTATCGAACTACTCGCCCGTTTCGACGAAGCATCGAATATCAGCTGGTCTAAACAAATGCAAGACGCCGGAATCAAAGTCGTATTCGGAGTCGAAGGTCTGAAAATACACGCAAAACTAGTATATATATCGGGTAGACAGGGAGATATCGCCTGTGTCAGTACCGGAAATTTTCATGAAGGGAATGCCACCCGATATACCGACGTCACCCTTTTTACCGCACGCAAAACCCTGGTAAAAGAAGTCCGGCATGTCTTCGACTTTATTGAAAAACCTTATCTACCCGTAAAATTCAAAGAATTACTGGTCTCTCCCAACGATATGCGTTCCAAACTATTGAAATTGATCGAAGAGGAAGTCAAAAATGCCAGAAAACAAAAAACGGCCCGAATATTAGGAAAGGTAAACCATATTACAGACCGGACATTGATCGCTAAGCTTTATGAAGCTTCGGCCGCAGGCGTAAAGATCGACCTGGTGGTACGAGGTAATTGTTCTATCGTCACAGGAATCCCGGGAATAAGCGAAAACATCCGGATTAACGGAATTATCGACCGTTATCTGGAACATTCACGAATTTTCATTTTCGAAAATGCAGGTGATATGATCTGCCTGACAGGTTCTGCCGACTGGATGCCCCGGAATCTGGACAACCGGATCGAAGTACTTACCCCCGTTTATGATAAGGAAATTCAAACCGAATTGAAACGAATCGTCGAATATGGCCTGAAAGACTCTCTGCAGGGACGACAAGTCGACGGCACAGGACAGAATATCCCCTGGAAAAACGAAGACCATTCGCTATTCCGGTCACAATCGGCCTTATATCACTATTATCAGGAAGACATACAAGGAATCACAACTAATAACATACCCCATGAGTAAAGTAAATTATGCAGCGATCGATATCGGCTCCAATGCAGTCAGATTATTGATCAAAAGTATCAATCCCGAAACAGCGGAACAGTTGTTTACAAAAGAGCTCCTTCTAAGGGTTCCCCTGCGCCTGGGAGAAGAAGTATTTACACAAGGTGAAATACCGGCCAGTAAAGCTAAAAAACTACTCCGTCTGATGAAGGCTTATCGGCAACTGATGAAAATATACGAAGTCGATGCCTATCGGGCTTGTGCCACATCGGCAATGCGGGATGCCGCAAACGGGAAAGAAGTAATCGAAACCATCACCCGGAAGTCAGGTATCCGGATAGATATTATCAACGGAGAGGAAGAAGCCCGTTTGGTATACGATAATCACATCGAATACCTGGCGGATAAAAACGCCGATTATATCTATGTCGACGTCGGGGGAGGTAGCACGGAAATCAGCTTGATCCATCAAGGAATACTCCGCAGTTCACGTTCTTACAACATCGGAACCGTACGTCTGTTGAAAGGGAAAGTCGTTCCCAGCGTATACAACCGTTTGAAAAGAGACCTGAATAAATTGCGGGAACAATACCCGGTAATCACGATCATCGGGTCCGGTGGAAATATCAACAAATTGTTCCGGTTAGCTAAACTTCCGGCCAAAAATAAAATGACTCTCCCGGTAGAAAAATTAGTACAACTCAACAACACTCTAAAAAACTATTCCTTAGAAGAACGTGCCCGGTTATACAATCTGAAACCCGACCGTGCAGATGTCATTACCAATGCCGCAGATATCTTCCTGCTAGTCGCAGAGCATACCCAAGCGAAGCATATCGTCGTGCCTACCATCGGCCTGGTCGACGGTATCATCGACAGTCTCTACCTGCAACACCACAAAACCCCGGAAGAACAAATCCCCCTTCCCCCGACGACAGGCGATGAAAATACATAAAGCTTGTAGTAAAACATGCTGCTTTTCAGTTACAGCGATTAGGCCTTACTTCTAAACTGCTGAAACTATTTAAACGGTAGAATTCAATCAGTCTACAAACTTTATGAACTGTAAGCGGCGAAGGAACAACTTAAAAAACTAATTACACCTAAGAGATTAGTCGTTGAAAAACTTCGGTTTGTTGAGAGAATTTCCTGGCAAAGCCAGGAAATTCCCCCTCCCCATTTATTAATAAATACAGATAATAGTAAATTTTTCAAATAAACCGTTAAAATTTCGACTTCAACCCTCAATGATATCAATAGATACCGATTAGTATAATAAAGACAGGTATTTTTTAAATCATTTTTTTTACGTAACCTTGCAGTTTAAATGGTGTGTTAATTTCTGAGAAGGAATTACGCAAGTTAATAATAAAATAAATTACTATGTCACTTAAAAGGAATATTCTTGACTTAAGAAAGAGGAAAGAAATTGTACTTCAGGGTGGTGGCGAAGATGCTATCAAAAAGCAGGCCGCCATGGGTAAATTGACAGCCCGTGAGCGTATCGAGGGGATTTTGGACAAAGGTTCTTTCCACGAGTACGACATGTTCGTAGAGCACCAATCTAAGGATTTTGATATGGACAAGAAAGTTCTTCACGGCGACGGTGTCGTTATCGGTACCGGTACTGTCTATGGAGAACCCGTTGCTATTTATGCTCAGGATTTCACTGTTGCAGGAGGTTCGTTAGGACTGATGCACGCCCGTAAAATCACCAAAATTATGGATCATGCCATCAAAATGCGGATGCCGATCATCGGTATCAACGACTCGGGTGGTGCACGTATCCAGGAAGGGGTGGATTCACTGGCCGGTTATGGAGAAATTTTCTTCCGCAATACACAGGCTTCCGGTGTTATCCCTCAATTGTCCGTTATTCTGGGTCCTTGTGCTGGTGGAGCCGTTTATTCTCCGGCATTGACCGATTTCGTATTTGTGGTAGATAATATTTCCAAAATGTTCATCACAGGTCCGGAAGTAGTAAAAACAGTACTGGGAGAAGAAGTTAGTATGGAAGACCTCGGAGGAGCACGCGTTCATGCCTGTATCAGTGGAAATGCCCACTTCTTTGCCTCTACAGAAGCAGAATGTTTCGAACAAATAAAAAAACTGCTCACCTTTATCCCCTGGAACAATCAACGTAAAGCGAAAGCCTTTCCGTCAAAAGCTCCGAAAGCAGAATACAATATCGAAAAAATCCTTCCTGCAGATCCTACCCAGCCTTATGATGTAAGAGATATTATCAAAGCCGTTGCCGACGATTCCGATTTCTTCGAGGTACAACAGGACTTTGCACAGAATATCGTTGTCGGATTCGGTCGGGTAGATGGAGAAACGATCGGTTTCGTGGCCAATCAACCGTTGGTATTAGCCGGTGTATTGGATTGCGACTCTGCCGATAAAGCAGGCCGGTTTATCCGTTTCTGCGACGCATTCAATATTCCGATCGTGACCTTCGAAGACATGCCGGGATATCTACCGGGCGTTGAACAGGAATATATGGGTGTGATCCGCCACGGAGCAAAAGTATTGTATGCTTATAGTGAAGCTACCGTACCTAAAGTGACGGTAATCCTGCGTAAAGCTTACGGTGGTGGATACATCGCCATGAACTCACGCCACCTGAAAGCCGACTTTATGTTTGCCTGGCCGACAGCCGAAATCGCCGTAATGGGACCGGAAGGGGCAGCAAACATTATTTTCCGTAAAGAAATAAAAGAATCTGCTAATCCGGAAGAAACACGGAAGCAGAAAGTTGCCGAATATCGCGAGAAATTTGCTAATCCTTATGTAGCAGCTTCCAAAGGATATATCGACTCGGTGATCGAACCGTCGGAAACACGCCTGTTATTGAAACATTCTATCGAAGTCTCCGGTAATAAAACCGTTATGACACCTGCTAAGAAACACGGAATTCCTCCGTTCTAACAGTGTTCAGAGTTTATAAAGTCCATGAATTCCCGGACTTTTAAACTGAAAGACTTAAAAGTTTCAGAACCACTAAAAAGGAGGTAAAATGACTGTTAAATATGAAAAATTCCTGCTGAATGGCGTAGAATATAAAACTCAGCTTACCCAGAAATGGGTAAACCGAAAAAAATGGGAAGAACCGAATCCCTATCTGCTGACTTCACACATTCCAGGAACCATTATGCAAATCGAAGTGAAAGAGGGCCAGGAAGTCCAGGAAGGAGATGTTCTTCTGATTCTTCAGGCTATGAAGATGAATAACAAACTGGCTGCACCATTTTCGGGTAAAATCAAAAAAATATATGTCAACTCAGGAGATAAAATTCCGAAGGGGACATTGATGATCGAAATGGAAGAAAATGAAGCTGTCTGAATACAGCTGATCTGTTATGCTGATGTGCTAATATGTAAATGTGCCGACCACAGGAGCGTATTAACATATCAGCATTTGTATTTATAATAATGGCAGGTATAATGAATTGGTAAAGTTGATAAAGTCTTTGGACTTTATCAACCAATTTAATTCTGCAATTTATGTCGTTACAAAGATTTCAAAGGTTACAAGGATCTTAGATGTGAATCCTGACCATTATAACCGTTGTAACTTTTGTAACTGTTGTAAGTGAAAAGGTATGAGTTTTTTTGTCGCTAAAAATATTATTAAAAATTATGCCAATCACCGGGCTTTGGACGATGTATCTATCGAAATCCCGGAAGGAGCTATTTATGGATTGTTAGGCCCCAACGGAGCCGGAAAGACTTCTCTGATCCGAATTATAAACCAGATTACAGGACCGGATTCGGGTGAACTTTATTTTAAAGACCATAAACTGGAACCTGCCGACATGAACCGCATCGGTTATCTGCCTGAAGAAAGAGGCCTCTATAAAAAGATGAAAGTCGGTGAACAGGCCGTTTATCTGGCTCGTCTGAAAGGAGTGAGCCGTCATGACGCGATTCAACAATTGAAAGCCTGGTTCGAGAAATTCGGAATCGAGGCCTGGTGGGATCGGAAAGTAGAAGAATTATCCAAAGGAATGGCCCAAAAGGTGCAATTCATCACCACCGTCCTGCACGAACCGGAAATGCTGATTTTTGATGAACCGTTCAGCGGATTCGACCCCATCAATGTCGAACTCCTAAAAAAAGAAATACTGGAACTGCGCAAAAAAGGAACGACCATTATTTTTTCCACCCACAATATGGCTTCCGTCGAGGAAATCTGTAGCCATATTGCCTTGATTAACAAATCAAAAAAAATTATCGAAGGCCCGATCAATCAGATCCGGAATAAGTATGCCAACAATACTTACCGACTCATCTGTAAATATCAACCGGATTTTCATCCGCAAGAAGTGATCGGAGAAGAATATGAACTGCTTTCCGAAAAAATAGAAGACGGACAACACGAACTGGTCCTGCAACGCCTCGTGGCTTGTCCGACCAATACTTTATTACGTCGTCTGCTCGACAAAACCGATATTATCTCTTATCAAAAGGTCATACCGGGAATGAACGATATCTTTATCAAATTAGTGAAAGGAGAAATGGTTAACGACATCAAACAGGAAGAATAATCCACTTCGTAAACCCCAAATCATAAATCTGAAATGAATAAAACGCTTATCATCATAGGACGCGAATTTACAACCAGAGTACGGAAAAGAAGTTTTCTGGTACTGACACTCGTCGTCCCCATTCTTTTAGCCGGTTTTTATGCTTTCCTGATGTGGATGCTTCTGAAAGACGACACACAGGACCGTAAAATTGCAGTGATCAATCAGTCAGTACTCGAGACTCCATTCGAGCAAATCAACAACAATACATTCGAATACCTGAATACCCCGGTCGATGAATCGGGAGCTTCGGAATTTCTCCGGCAACATGACTATTACGCCCTGATTTCAATCCCGGAAAATATTATGGATCACCCGGAAATTCCGGTCTATTCTTTCTCTCAGGTTCCTATGGAATTGAAAAATGAAATCGCGGCCCAATTGCGCAAAAAAATTGAAGACATAAAAAGAGCAAAAGTCATTGCCGAATCACAAGTCCCCGATTTGGAAGAACAATTATCGGCCACACAAACACCTGTACTGGTGCGTACGTTAAAGATCACCGACTCGGGCGAAGCCAAAGAAAGCTCGTCGGAAGTCGCTTCGGCTATCGGATTGATCGGCGGCATGATTATCTACTTCTTTATATTCATGTATGCCTCTCAAGTCATGAAAGGAGTGATCGAAGAAAAAACAAACCGGATTATCGAGGTATTGGTCTCTTCTGTCAAACCGTTTCAATTTCTGTTAGGTAAAATCATCGGAGTAGCAGCTGTCGGCCTCGTACAATTCCTGATTTGGGTAGTATTCGGCCTTGTGCTGATCCTGGTCATGCAAACATTCTTCCTGCCGGGCATCGATCTGGAAGCACTGAGAAATGCCGGCAACCTGGCCGGCGGCCTGCCGGATATAGCCGGTACAGGGAATCTGAGCGCTGAAAAAATGCAAATCATCCAAAAGGTTGCGATGACCATCGACCCGATCTTTATCATTAAATTCCTGGCCTCTTTCTTATTCTATTTTATCGGAGGCTACCTGTTATATGCTTCTTTATTCGCCGCTATCGGTGCTGCCGTCGATAACGAAACCGACTCGCAACAATTCCTGACCCCTTTGTCGATTATCCTCGTCATCGGGTTATACATCGGTTTCGCCGCCATGAAAAGTCCCGAATCCCCGATGGTATTCTGGAGTTCGTTGATCCCGTTCACCTCACCGATCGTTATGCTGGTCCGTATCCCCTTCGGAGTACCGACCTGGGAAATCCTGACCTCTATGGCATTATTAATCGTCAGTTTTATCTTTTTTACCTGGCTATCCGGAAAAATTTACCGCATCGGTATTTTAATGTATGGCAAAAAAGTCACTTGGAAAGAACTCTACAAATGGCTGAAATATTAACCTCTTCCGGGATTCCGGGACGGACTTTTCGTCCCATTTTAAGCAAGCTCTCTTTTCACCCACTTCTAAAATAAAAGATTAGCAATGTTACAGCGGTTTCAATGGTTACTCCTTAACTACTGTAACCATTGCAACTAACAAAATACCGGGCGGTAAGTCTGATATAAAACCGGACAAAAGGTCCGTCCCGGAATCCCAAATTTTTCGACCGATAAGGATTTTCTGCGTTATATCAGTGAATCCACAAAATAAATTATGGAAACACTAGAAATACAAGATTACGTTATGACAGCTCAATCCCGTGCAATAAATGTATGGGCATTCGCCCTTACTACCCTTTTGCTGCTCACCGCCCTATATTTTATATGGAAAAGAAAGTGAAATACTATTTTTTGTATAAATTTGTTACAATACCATATCCTTTATTGCTATGCTTAGATCCGCCCATCAACAATCTATTACAAATAGAGGAGATGAATTTGAACGTTTAGATGAAATTATTAAGCAAAATAAGGATTTTCAATTCTACTTTGATTATACTCATAATTTTTTTAAACTAAATCCTCTTATTCCTCGTAGTCAAACATTTCTAATTGAAGATAATAAAATTTTATGTGGTTCTCCTCTCGATAATAAAATGATAATGAATATATTTATCGATTATATAAAGAATTAAATATGAAAAAAACAGTTTATATATGTTTATTACTATTGGTATAATCTTGTACCTCCAGAGAAAAACCATATTCATGTAAACTAGTTGAGTTACAAGATTTAAATACTTTTCCTGTCATCGATTTAACACCGACTTCTATCGCGTTAACGGATACGACATTATTAAATCCTGAAAAAATCTGGATTTCAGATACCTTATTGATTATCAAAGATGCAGAAACGGACGAGAATAAATTCTTGAAATATTATTCCCTAAATTCTTTCCATTTATTAAAAACCTACGGAAGTATAGGACGGGGCCCCAATGAATATCTAACTCCAAGGGTTTACCGGCATTCCCCGAATAAATTTCTTATTATTGAAAAACTAAGATATACTTTATTTTGTACCGATAGCTTATTCTCCAATCCTCTATACACCCCAGAGAAAATCAATGTCAGAGTGGGATTGACAGCTGCGGATTGTGTATATTTAATCAACGATTCGACCATTTTTGCAAATTCAGGTATGTCCGATTATCAATTTTCCATTGCCAATATTTCCAGTAATCGATATTTATTAAATTACAAGAATTATCCTTCCATAATAAAAGAAAAAAAGATTACCGATTTTATAGCCAATTCGAATATCTATCATGCATTTTACATATTGAAACCGAATACGATGGATTCTGTTGCCATTATTTACAGGCATTTCCCCATCATCGATATTATTTCATTAAATAATTTAGAATCGACCCGTTACCAATTTCCCATCGATAAATCTGTAAATAAAGTTACCGTCCTGGACAAATTAAATGCCCGGGTTGAAGAGGAAGTCAACTACTATAAAAACTATTTCAGCACGGACAACTATATCTATTTATTATACTGCGATTCTAAAAATAAAGATTTATCGATCTCCAATAATAATTTTGAAATACACCAATTCGACTGGCAGGGCCGTTTTTTGAAAAGATATCGTTTGAACCGTTATATTTTAAGCTTCTGTGTCGATGAAAAATCCGACCGAATATACGCAATCAGTTTCCAAAACAATAAGAATTTCTCTCCGGAGATACTCTGTTATTCGTTATCTTCAACGAATTAAGGATATTTGCGAAAACGGGGAAATCTGTCATCCGAATTTAATTACGTACCTTTCCCAACACCAATACAGGATTATCATCATCGGTTATTGCATTATACCAATCATGGTAAGGGGAATTTGCTGATTTTATCCTTTCCCGAAATTCCATTGCAGAAAAAGATTGACAAAGATAATGCTCAGAAACTTCGAACAGATAATCCTCCAATTCAAAGTCAAGGTCGTCGAAATAAATACTCTTTACTTTGAATAAACCATCGTTCAGTTTATCGAATACATAAGTTTCAGGATCCCGGTTTTCGTCGTAAGTAATTATATTTTTACCAAATCTGGAATCAGCCATCCGGATGAATAAACGATCGAATAAGATGAACCGAGAAGTTTCAACTATCATTTCAATTTCTTCTCCTTTTTCATCAGGCTTGAATTCTTTCAAATAATATCCTGCATGAAAATAATATTCGGGTTTTCTTGTATCGGCAGTTATCCGATACAAAGTATCCGTTATCCCTGACATATAGTGAACAAATCCTCCCGCTATCCCCAGATAAGAATGATTCTTCTGACGCTCCTCCCGACAAGTCTCTTTTTTAATCCCTCCCAGGAATTGTCCGGAAGAAGTAAGGGCATAAATTTCATAGGCTGCATCTTTCAATAACAAAGGAATACAATAAAGAACCGAATCACCGGCCAGTATCATCTTCTTCGGAAATCCGTAAATTCCGGGCAGGGAATTTTCATATTCTCCATTTTTCAAATTAATTACCTGGATACTATTTTGCCTTCCATAATCCGAAAAATACAATCGTTCGCCCGGTTCATCTACCGTGAGGGCTATAATATTCTGATATTCGCCCGGAGCACGTCCATAAGAAGCCAATTTACGGATATAAGTACCATCGGCGGCGAACTGATACATTTCTTCGTTTCCGTAAGTAATAATATACTTCTCTCCGGCCCATACCCGAAAATAATCGTTTAACAAAGCCTCTTCTTTCGTCTCCAAACGCACTAACCGGCTCTCACCGACCAATTGACTCCATTTCAAAACAGTGTCCTTTTCCACAGCTCTTGTATCCAGTCGTTTCACCCCGGAGCCGTTACCACATCCCACTACCACCCAAATAATCATCGAAATCAGAATATCTTTAAGCATAAATCGTGAACGCTTTATCCTGTACTGAAACTAACACCCAAATTCACATCCGAAAAAAAGAGGGTGTCCAAAAAGGCAAAATACCCCCTTGTAGAATCGGATATTTGATTTCAGTCTCCAATAGGGATACGAATAAATCGAGGGTGCCAAATACTTTTTGGACACCCTCTCTTATTTCAGATTTTCAAAAATCAAATTTTATGGATTACTAAACCGGAACGAAGTTTCGGTTCGAACCAGGTAGTTTTCGGCGGCATGATATTACCGGTATCGGCAATATTCAGCAACTGTTCCATAGAAACCGGATACAGAGCGAAAGCCACTTTCATCTCCCCGCTGTCTACGCGTTTTTTCAGTTCACCTAATCCACGTATCCCCCCCACGAAATCGATTCGTTTAGAGGTACGCAAATCCTGAATATCGAGGATATCGGCCAACACATGTTTGGAAAGAATGGTCACATCCAATACTCCGATCGGATCGTTGTCATCATACGAACCTGCTTTAGCGGTCAGACGATACCACTTACCGCCCAGATACATACTGAACTCGTGCAATTTTGCCGGATGATAAATCTCGGTACCCATTTCCTTTACTTCGAAATGAGCGTTCAATTTCTCGAGCAACTGAGCTTCGGTCAGACCATTCAGATCTTTCACTACCCGGTTGTAATCGATAATCTTCAGCTGATGGTCGGGGAAATGTACGGCCATAAAGAAGTTGTACTCTTCTTTACCGGTATGATTCGGATTCTTTGCTGTATATTCGGCACCGATACGGGCAGCTGCAGCTGTACGGTGGTGTCCGTCGGCCACATAGGTGTTCGGCACTTTCGTTGCGAACAACTCTTCCAACCGTTTATTGGTTTCCGGACAGTTGATCGCCCAAAAATGGTGTCCGAACCCGTCTTCTGCCACAAAATCGTAGTCTGCTTTCTGATTCTTCACACTATCTTCAACGATAGCGTCAATTTCAGGCACGGCACGATAGGCAAAAAATACCGGTTCCAGGTTAGCATTCACATAACGGGTCAGCACCATCCGGTCCTCTTCTTTATCGGGACGGGTGAGTTCATGTTTTTTAATCACCCCGTTCATATAATCCTCACAGGCAGCACAACCGACAATACCGTATTGGGTACGGCCTTCCATGGTCTGAGCATAAATATAAAATTTCGCTTCCGGATCCTGTACCAACCATCCCTTGTCCTGAAACATTTTGAAATTTTCGACACTCTTATTGTAAACTTCTTCCGAGTGGATATCCGTTCCGGCAGGGCAATCGATTTCGGCCCGGGTAACATGCAGCAATGATTTCGGTTTTCCTGCAGCCATCTGTGCAGCTTCTTCCGAATTCATCACGTCATACGGGAGGCAAGCCAATTCCTCGCATACTTCCTGGTTAGGAGTACGTAAGCCTTTGAATGGTTTTACTATAGCCATAAAAATATTATTTATTTACTTTAAATTTAGCATCTTTTCCTGCAAGATTATCTGCATGATATTCTTCTGGAAATTTTACACTAATCTCTCTTTCTTCACCAATATTCATTCCTACTAATTGATCTTCAAATCCTGGGATAAATGTTCCACTACCAATAGTAAGTTCATAATTTTCACCTTTACCACCTTCAAAAGCAACATCATCTTTTAAACCAACAAAATCGATTGTAGCGATATCACCGTTTTCAACAGTATCTCCATCTTTTTCTTCTGTTTGACTTGATTGAGTTAAAATCATTTGAATTTGTTGTTCAACTTCTTCATTAGATACAGGTACTTTTTCTACTTTAAATTCAATTCCTTTATAGTTACCTAATTTAATTACTTTACTCATTTATCTATTTCCTTTCATTATATGCCTGTTTATTCTATCATAAAGAAAACTTCTTGTCTTTATTTAATCTTAATATCCTTAATATTATTTAAAGTAATTGTTGAATATCCTGACATATCTGTTTCGGTTGTAATATTTTCATG
>ENA-ORKV01001995-ORKV01001995.1-human-gut-metagenome-genome-assembly--contig:-NODE-1995-length-13215-cov-3.187167_pt1 | contig 13215 bp, 12 predicted proteins | sample MGYA00243058_ERZ508805 | MGnify/ENA primary metagenome ERZ508805 (study PRJEB26277, sample SAMN04329770) | human gut metagenome | biome: human-associated habitat | host: Homo sapiens | place: USA... | reverse complement strand
CAATAGAAATGCAAAAAGTATTTGATGCTATGCCAAATGATATGGGTATTAAAGCACAACAAGTACTTGAAATAAATGAAAAACATGCTATTGCTAAAAAATTAAAAGATTTGTATGAAAATGATAAAGAAGAATTTGATAAATATACAAAGATTTTATATGCAGAAGCTAAGATGATAGCAGGACTTCCAATTGAAAATCCAACAGAGATTAGTACACTTATTTGTGAAGCAATTTCTAAATAGAAGACAAGGAAAAACTTGTCTTTTTTTTTATAATAATTTATACTTTTAATATAATAAAGGAGAAAGTTATGAGAAAAAGTAGAAAGACTATTAAAATATTTTTAATAGCAATTATTTTATTATTTTCATCTGGTTGTGTTAAATTTAATGCCAATATGGAAATAAAGAAAGACAAGTCAATGGATTTTAATATTATTTATGCTATTGATAAGAACTTTTTAGATGGAGAAAAAATAATAGATGATGATGAGAAAAAAGAATTAGAAGATGCTGGGTGTATTGTTAAAGACTATAGTGAAGATAATATGGAAGGAGTAAGTATCCTATATAAAGTAGCTAATATTGATAGTATTAGTACTAATAAAGAAAATGTTAAATTTGATTTAAGTGCTATTACTGATAAAAAGAAAGATACTAAGTTATTTAAGATTAAGAAAGGTATCTTTAAAAATACTTATGAAGTTAAACTTGAAGTTAATTCAAGTGATGCTTTAAATAGTGAGGAAGAATTTACAAATACCGATACTGATATTAATGATACAGATACTGATGAGGATGATTATGATTATATAGATGAAAGTGATGATATAGATTCTTCTATGACTAGTGATGAACTTAGTGATTCTTTAGAACAATATATGAAAAGTATGGATTTAAAGTTTAGCGTTAAATTACCATATAAGGCTATTAGTAATAACGCAACTAGTACTAAGGATTCTGATAAGGAATTAACTTGGAATTTAGCAGAGTTAAAAGACGGACAATATGTTGAGTTTACATTTAGTTTATATAATGTTAGTAATATAGCGATAACTTTAGTTATTATTTTAGTTATTGTAGGTGGAGTGATTTTATTTACTAGAAAGAATAAAACTGGTAAGAAAGAAAATGCCGTTTCTGATAATGTTTTATCAAATAATATTAATCAAAATATAGGTAATATTAATCCAATACCTACACCTAATAATACAGTTAATAGTATGTCAACTTCTAATTATAATTCTAATAATACAAATTCAGCTTTAACTTCTATGTATACAACAAATGATACTAACAATATACAGAATAATACTAATATATCTTCATTAACTAATGGGAATTCTATTAATAATAATTCTAGTGATGATGAAACTACAATTTAAAAAAATTAGATAAAGATTTGGTCTTTATCTTTTTTTTTGACTTAGTTTAGGTTATAATATATTAAGAATAGAGGAGGTTGCTTTATGCCAGTGTTATCAAAAAAAGAATTAAAAAATATGAATAAATATTTTAGAGCTTTAAATTATTTGTCTGTTGCTCAATTATATTTATTAGATAATCCTTTGCTAAGAAGAGGACTTGTTATTACTGATATTAAACCTAATGTTGTTGGTCATTGGGGTACTGCTCCAGGTCAAAATTTTATTTATATGCATCTAAATAGAATTATTAAGAAATATGATCTTAAAATGATTTACTTATCAGGACCTGGTCATGGTGGACAAGCAATGATTGCTAATAATTATTTAGAAGGTGTTTATACTAAGTTTTATCCAGAAATAACAGAGGATGAAGCAGGTCTTAAAAAACTTTGTAAGCAGTTTAGTTTTCCTGGTGGCGTTTCTTCTCATGTAGCACCTGAGACACCTGGTTCAATTCATGAAGGCGGAGAACTTGGATATAGTTTGGCTCACGCGGCAGGAGCTGTTTTAGATAATCCAGATTTAATTGCAGCTTGTGTTGTTGGTGACGGAGAGGCCGAAACTGGTCCTTTAGCAACTTCATGGAATATTAATAAATTTTTAAATCCAAAAAATGATGGAGTTGTTTTACCAATTTTACATCGTAATGGTTTTAAAATAGCTAATCCTACTATATTTGGTAGAATGAGTGAGGATGAAATGGAAGACTTTTTCTATGGACTTAGTTGGAAGCCTTATTTTGTAACTGGATCTGATCCAATGAAGATGCATGAAAAAATGGCTGAGACATTAGAAAAGGTTGTTAAAGATATTAAAAAAATTAAAAAAACTGCTTCTGGCAATTATCCGATGATTGTTTTAACTACACCAAAAGGATGGACTGGTCCTAAACAAGTTGGGGCTAAGAGGATGGAAGGTAGTTTTAGAGCTCATCAAGTACCAATTCCAATTACTAGAGATAATCAAGAAAATCTTAAGGTTATAGAAAACTGGTTGTTAAGTTATCATCCAAAAGAATTATTTGATACTAATGGAAGGCTTATAAAAGAACTTAGAGAATTATGCCCTTCACCAAGTAAATGTATGGGTGCAAGTAATTACGCTAATGGAGGTTTATTATTAAAAGATATAATTACACCTAATTGGCAAGATTATGCAATAGAAGTTAAGACACCTGGTTGTATAGAAAATCAGGATACTATGGAATTGGGTAAATATATTAGGGACTTATTTGTATTAAACAAAGCTAATAAAAACTTTAGAATGTTTGGACCTGATGAGGCTTTATCTAATAGATTTAATCATGTTTTTGAAGTTGAAAAAAGAACTTGGAATTTTAAGGCGATTAGACCAGATGATGAATATTTAGCTAGTGATGGTAGAGTAATGGATTCATACTTGTCTGAACATTTATGTCAAGGAATGTTAGAGGGTTATTTACTTACTGGTAGATATGGTTTTATTCATAGTTATGAGGCTTTTGTTAGAATTGTTGATTCTATGGCAAGTCAGCACGCTAAATGGTTGAAGGTGTGCAATCAAATTCCTTGGAGAGCACCAATTGCATCGCTCAATTATTTATTAGTTTCACATGTTTTTCAACAGGACCATAATGGATATACACATCAAGATCCAGGCTTTTTAAATCATTTAGTAACGAAAAAAGCTGATGTTATTAGAATGTATTTACCACCTGATACCAATTGTTTGCTTTCTTGCTTTGAACACTGTATAAAAACTAAAAATTATGTAAATGTAATAGTTGCTTCTAAACATCCAAGACCACAATGGTTAACTAAAGAGCAAGCTAAAATACATTGTACTAAAGGTTTAGGTGTATGGGATTTTGCTAGCAATGATGGTGGAAATCCAGATATAGTTATGGCTTGTTGTGGTGAAACTCCGACTCTAGAAACTCTAGCAGCAGTTGATATTTTAAGAAAAACTGTTAAGGGTATTAAGATAAGAGTAGTTAATGTTGTTGATTTAATGAAATTACAATCTCCAGAAACACATCCTCATGGTATGAGTGATCAAGAATATGATGCTATATTTACTAAAAATAAGCCAATATTGTTTAATTTTCATGGTTATCCTTCATTAATTCATCAATTAACATATAAAAGAGAAAATAAAGATTTACATGTTCATGGATATAAAGAAGAAGGTACTATTACAACGACATTTGATATTAGAGTACAAAATGAAATTGATAGATTCCATTTAGTTATTTCAGCTTTAAAAGAAATACCAAGGTATGCTAATGTTAGTAAAGCTTTAGTAGATTGGTGTATGGATATGTTAGATAAGCATGAGAAATATATTAAGGAATATGGTGAAGATATGCCTTATATAAAAAATTGGAAATGGAATATTTAAAGGAGAATAAATTATTCTCTTTTTTGATAATTAATAGATTAATTTATTGTATTTTTTTCATCTTTATTGTAGAATTATATATATGATAGGCAGATGTTGGTGTATGGCACACTTTCATTTGTAAAAAGGGAGTGGAATAATGATATTTAGTTCAGCACTAGGTATAGTTGCATTTTCATATGCAATTGTTATTATGTGTTTATATTTCTGGAAAAAGAAGGCTAATATAGAAGGTCGTCTGACAACTTTACTATTTAAGTTCTTAGTTGTTTCTTTAGTGTTTTTAGGTTTTGTTGAAATTGGCTGTATTTGGTCTATTGTAACTATTAACCAACATCCGATTCTTACTGAAGCTGTATGTCGTCTTCATATTTTAGCTGATATTATTTGGATGACTGTTGTTCTTGTCTATATTTATGCAGTTACAATAGATTCTGGTATTATTGGTAATTATGCAAAAACTCGTAGGATACTTGCTATTGTGTTAATTATTGTAGATTCATTAATTTATTTCTTATCTTGTTTACTAAAAGTAACTTTTCATTCTGCAGTAAATGCTAATTATTTTGTCATAGGTGGACCTGCATTGTATCCAGTTTATGTACTTGGTGGTATTGGTTCTATTGCAATATTATTTATGATGTTAAAATATAGAAAGACAAAACCAAAAGAGTTAAATGTTCCAATTATATTTTTTGGTGTATCATTTGTATTAATTACTGGTTTGGAATTTGTTTTCTTTAATTATAGAATTAACTATATTTATTTCTTATATGTTTACTTACTTATGGCAATGTATTTTACAGTTGAAAGTCAAGATACTATGTTATTATCTCAAGCTGAGGAAAGTAGAATGGAAGCAGAAAAAGCTAACCAGGCTAAGAGTGATTTCTTATCAAGTATGTCTCATGAGATTAGAACTCCGATGAATACAATTTTAGGTTTTAGTCAGGCAATGTTAGAAGAAAAAAACTTGACTGAGGAAATTGTTAAGAGAGATACAAAAGACATAAAAGAAGCTAGTTCTGATTTACTTGAATTAATTAATAATATTTTGGATATATCTAGAATTGAATCTGGTAAAGAAACTGCTGATTTAAAAGAATATAAAATTGAAGATTTATTATTTGAAGTTAATAGTGTTATAGTTTCAAGAATTAGTAGAGATGTTTTGGATTTTAAAATTAATGTTGATGGTAACATTCCTACTAAGTATAAAGGTGATTCTGATAAACTATTTAAAATTTTAGTAAATATTTTAGCTAATGCAATTAGTCATACCAAATTTGGTAGTGTATCACTTGATGTTGGTGGGGCTTATGTTGGTGAAACATTTAAACTTAGTTTAATTATTGCTAATACTGGTCATGAAATGACTGAGAGTGAATTTAATAAAAGTTTTGAGGACTTTTCTGAAGAAGGCTCAACAATAGGTACTGATAGTATTAAACTTGGTTTGATTGTTGCTAAAAGACTTATCGAAATGCTTGGTGGAACAATAGACTTTAGAAATGAAAAAGGTAAAGGTACAAGGTATCTTATAAGTATCGATCAAGAGGTTATTGATGATATGAAGATTGGTGCTGTTTCAATTGATAATTCTAATGTTGTTGAGAAGAAACTTTTAGATTTAACTGGAAAGAAAGCTTTGATTGTTGATGATAATGCTGTTAATGTTAAGTTAGCTATGCGTTTATTGGCTCAATTCAATTTACAGTTAAGTAGTGCTTCAAATGGTAGGGACTGTATTGATTTAGTTAAGAGAAATCATTATGATATAATTTTCTTAGATCATATGATGCCAGAGTTAGATGGTATTGCTACTGTACATATATTGAGAGATGAAGGATGTAGTCTTCCAATTATTGCTTTAACGGCTAATTCATATTCTGGTTCTAGAGACAGGTATGTTAGTGAAGGATTTACAGATTATTTAGCAAAGCCATTTAAATATAAAGATTTACATAAAATACTAGAAAAGTATTTGGATAATTAGAAAGGAAGTGTTGAGAAAATGAAGGATGTATTTAGTTTAGCAGAAAATCTTTCTACTAGTATATTGTTTGCATTTGGATGTTTATTGTTTACAGTTTTCCTTTCTGTTATATATTTTTCAAAGAATAAACAAAATGATTTAAGAAGCAAATTATATAGAGTTATTTTGGGATTAGTTGTATTTGTTTTGGCAACAGAGTTTTTATACTTAATATGTTTAGGATATGTTAGTTCTGAATTAGTTGTTACTAGTGTTAAGTTTATACACTGGTTAGCATTTATTCTATGGGTAGGAATATATTGTATATATTGTGTTGTTTATGTACAAAAACTTCAATATAATAATTTTGGAGAATTATTGAAAACTAGTAGAAATAGTAGGGTTTTACTTATAATTACTGTTCTTTTACTATTAGGATATTCTATTGCTCCTAAAGCAACTTTAGATATTAATAATATTAGATGTATTGTTGGTTATACTGATTATGCTGTTTTAACATTATTAACATGTATGTGTACCTATGTATTAGTTTGTGTATATACTTTATATGGCAAATACCCTTTAAGAAGAAAAATTGCAATAACGTTAATTATGTTTGTAATGTTAGTTATGTTAGTTTTACAAATATTATTTAATGATATATCTGTATATGTTATTTGTTGTTCATTACAAGTTTTCTTCTTATACTTTATTATAGAAAATCCAGATATTCATTTAGCTAGAGAAATTGAAAGCTTGAAAGAGGATATTGATAAATCTAATAAATCTAAAACTGATTTTTTATCAAATATGTCACATGAAATTAGAACTCCAATGAATGCAATTATTGGTTTTAGTGATTCATTACTTAATAGTTCAAAATTTGATGAAGCAAGTGCTCGTAATGATCTTCAAAGTATTGCTACTGCTGGTACTAATCTTGTTGATATAATTAATAATATTTTGGATATATCTAAAATTGAATCTGGTAATGACACTTTGGATAATAAAGAATGTAGTATTGCTAAGATTGTTAAGGAATTAGGAAGTATTATTGAATCAAGAATTGGTAATAATCCAGTTAAATTGTATATTGAACTTGATGAACAAATTCCTTCTAAAGTATATGGTGATGCTACTAAGATTTATCAAATTTTATTGAATATTACGAATAATGCTGTTAAGTACACAGAAGTTGGTAAGATCAAGCTTTCAATTGTTCCAGAAAAGCAGGATGCTGATACAGTACTTTTACATTTTAAGGTTTCTGATACTGGTTATGGTATTAAAAAAGAAGATTTTAATAAGATATTTGAGAAGTTTACAAGACTTGATAGTGCTGTTTCTAATGAAATAGAGGGTACTGGTTTAGGACTTGTTATTACTAAAAAATTTGTTGATTTGATGGGTGGTAAAATTTGGTTTACTAGTGAATTTGAAGTTGGTACTACTTTCTATGTTGATTTACCTTTGAAGGTTATTGATTCAACTCCAATAGGTAGTGTTATACAAGATAATAATTCTCAACGAGTAAAGGAATTCCTAGATTGTTCTGATTTTACAGCATTGGTTGTTGATGATAGTAAACTTAATTTAAAAGTTGCTGAAAGATTACTTAGAAAATATAATTTCAATGTTGATACTGCAGAATCTGGTAAGGATTGTATTTATAAATTTAAATACGGTAATCATTATGATATAATTTTCTTGGATCATATGATGCCTGAGATGGATGGTATTGAAACTGTAAGAATTCTTAAGAGACTTGATGATTATGAAATTCCACCAATAGTTGCTTTAACAGCTAATGCTATGAATGGAATGGAAGAAAAATATTTGACTGAAGGTTTTGATTGCTATTTACCAATGCCAATTAATACTCAAGAACTTGATAGAATAATTCATAGATTCTTTGAAGATAAAACAGTCACTTCTGTTTCTGATAGAGTTAAAAAGCATGTGGGTAATGCTATTGATGGAGTACAAAGGACTCCTGATGTAAGTGAAATTGTTAAACCAGAAGTTAAGACTGAAGCTCCAGTAGCTGATGTAAAACCTGAGGTAAAAGAAGAAGTTAAGACTGAGACTCCTGCGACTGATGAGTCTACTCCAGTTGAAGTTGCAACTGATAAGAGTGATGCTGCAATGGAAGCTTATTTAAGAGATAAAAATGTTGATATGGATAAGTCATTAGAATTACTTGGTGATATGGAAATGTATAATATGACTCTACATGACTTTATTACTGATGTTTATGCTAAATGGGATAGAATTAATCAATTTAAGAATGCTGAGGATATGCCAAATTATGCAATAGAAGTTCATTCATTAAAGAGTGATTGTAAATACCTTGGTTTTATGAAACTTGCAGATTTAAGTTATAAACATGAACTTAAGAGTAAAGAAAATGATGCTAACTTTGTTAAAGATAATTTCGCAGCTTTAGCAAGTGAATATGAAGTAGTAATTAAACTTGTTAAAGACTATATGGCAAGATATGAACTTAGTTAAATATAATAAGAGGATACTTCCTCTTATTTTTTTCTATAAAAAAAAACAGCTTCATTGAAGCTGCTATGCATATGTATTGGTTTTCATATTAAATTTTATTACATTTCTATTTAAATTAGTATCTGTTGTATATATAAATAAATAATCATCTTTTTCTAAAGCCACAATTTCATAAATGTTTTTTATTTCATCAGAAGTTAACTTTTTAGCATTATTATCATAAATATTTACAACATTATTTTTTAGAGTTACTAAATAATTATTGGTTGTTTCAATACTATCAAACTCAGTATTTAATAAAAGTGTTCCTTTACTATTAACTAAACCATATTTTCCATTGTTCATTACTAATCCAAAATCAGGATTATCTGTTACTTTAGGATATGAATCAAATGTATAATAAACTGATTTTATATCAAGATTATATATTATATATCTGTTATTATCATATATTGGTATAAATTCATCATAAGCAGATTTAAATTGATTTGATGCATATTCTTTTATTGTACAATTACTAATGCATTTATATGTATCAACTACTTGTTTTCCATCGTAGAACGTTATTTCATTGTTTTCTATTTTATACCTATATTTATTGTTTTTGGGAATTGCAGTATAGCTTGAATATTCTTTTTTATGACTTTTTTCATATTTGTAATTTACCCAACAAATTGTAAATATAATAGCTAACAGTATCGTTATAATAATTATAATAATAATTATTCGATCAGCTTTTTCAAATTTTGCTTCATTTTTTACCATATATCACACTTACCTCACATTATATTATTCTTATTTTATTATAATTATAGTATAACATAGTTTATTTAATATGTCTTTTATTTTTTTGGAATAATTTCTGTTTTTTGAAAAAATATCAATAATTAGCACTTTATGTTGACAAGTGCTAATAAAAGTGGTATAACATAATTGTAGATGAAAGGAAGATGATATATATGGATTTAATTCCAAGAAAATTTTATTTAGATGATGTTTTTGATGATTTTTTAACTTCTAAGAAGGAACAAAATATGAAATGTGATATTTATGAAAAAGATGGAAATTACCATATTGAAATGGATGTTCCCGGTTTTTCTAAGAAAGATATTTCAGTTGAGGCTAAGGATGGTTATTTAACTGTTACTGCTTCTAAAGATAATGAAACTGAAGAGAAAGATGATTCTAAAAATTATATTCGCCGTGAAAGAGTTTATGGTAAATATGAAAGATCATTTTATGTTGGAGATTTAGATCAAGATAAAATTGATGCTGAATTTAAGGATGGTTGTTTGAAGATTACTGTTCCTAAAAAAGAAGAAGTTGAAAATAAAAAAGTTATTGAAATTAAATAATATATTTAAGTACCGTACTGGTACTTTTTCTTTTGCTTGACTATTATTTTGATATTGATATAATAAGAGTGAGAGGTGATTATAATGAGTAAGAAAAGAAACATGGTTTTTCCTATAATTATTACAGCAATTATAATTATGATTATTATTTATTTAGTAGCAACTGCTAAACAACCTTATGTGGAATGTAGTAGAAAGACTACTGATGACTTGGGCATTACAGTTAAAGAAGAATTGAGAACTGAGCTTGATAATAATAAAATTGGTCAAATGACTTTAACTAAGACAATAACATTACCTGATAAATATTTAGATAGTGATAGATATTTAGAATCTATTAAGTTTGCTTTAACTAAGTCTTATGCATATTTGGATAGTAATGATATAAAAATTAGTACTGGTGATAATTATGTACTCGTTAAAATCACGGCTAAGAAGAGTGCAACTCTTATACTTAATAATATTGAATTTTATGAAGATGCTGGATTACAGATGAGAATTAATCCTAATACAAAAAGTAGTGATGTTATTACTTTGAGTATAAATGATAAGTATACTGAAGGGGAATTAATGACACATATGAAAAACAATGGTTATATATGTAAATAGGGCTTTTAATAAGTTCTATTTTTATACGATTACAATTTTAAGGATATGGTGATAATGGAATATAATATAGATGAAATTGTTTCTGAACTTGATTTTAATTCTTTACAGTTTGCAAATTTAAAAACTGGTTTATTACTTACTAATAATGAAATTAGGGTACTTGATAAGTATAATATTGATTATAATAATTGTAGTAGTTTAAAAGAAGTGCTTAGTTTAATAGATGAAGTATTAAATAATGAAGAGGTTATGGATTTTGATGAATTAGATAATGTTTCTTTGAGTATTGCAGAAAGGGATTATTATCAAAATACTAATAAATAGGAGGCTTAATGATACTAGAAGAAAAAGAATTTGAAGAGGTAATGTTGAAATATGACTTTGCTATGAAAAGATTAGAAACTGAGTTAGATATATTGCTAAAAGAACATGAATTTAAATATGGATCTAATCTTGTTGAACATACAAAGTCTAGAATTAAGAGTTTAGATAGTGCTAGTAAGAAATTGAAGAAAAAAGGATATGACTTGACAGTTGATAATTTAATTAGATATGTACATGATATGATTGGTATAAGAATTATTTGTTCTTTTATTTCTGATGTATATGATATTGTTGATATTATTAAGTCATCCAATGAATTTATTTTAAAAGAAGAATGTGATTATATTAAAAATCCTAAAGATTCTGGTTATAGTAGTTATCACTTAAATGTGTTAATACCTTTACACCTTGAAGAAATAACTGAATATGTTGAGGCTGAAATTCAAATTAGAACAGTAGCCATGGATTGTTGGGCTAGTTTGGAGCATAAGCTTAGTTATAAATTACCGAAAAGGGTACCTAGTGATATAAAGAGGGAATTAATAGATTGTGCAAGTGAGATTGAAAAACTAGATTTAAAAATGCAAAAAATATATGAAATAATTAAAGGTTATAACTGAAAAAATATAGTATAATAGTTAGAAAGAGGTGGTTTTTTTGAATTATATGATGGATAAAATTAACTTACACAAGAATAAAGATGAGATTATTAAAGTTGCAAATGAAATTGTTAACTTATTAAAATCTGATGAAAAGTTAGATAATAGTGAAAAATTAATGACAATTGAGTTGGCTGTTGCACAGCTTAATTATGATCTTTATCATATTTCAGGAGATAATGATAAAAAATAGAATGGGTGGAATTTGATGATTTATTTGGATTATAGTGCAACAACTCCTGTTAATGAGGATGTTTTAAATACTTATGTTGAGGTTACTAGGAAATATATTGGTAATCCGAATTCTTTACATAGATTGGGAGTTGAGGCTAAAAGTTTAATTGATGCGGCTACTAAACAGATTGCTGGTATATTAGGCGTTAAAAGTAGTGAGATAATTTATACGTCTGGGGCAAGTGAAGCTAATAATTTGGCTATTGAAGGCATTTGTTTTAAGCATACTGGAAAACATATTATTACAACGCAACTTGAACATTCTTCTGTTAGTGAGACTGTTAATTATATGAAAACTTTAGGATATGAAGTTAGTTATGTTAAACTAGATAATAATGGCCTTGTTGATTTAGATGATTTAAAAAATCTTATTAGAGATGATACTGTTTTAGTAACTATAGCCGCTGTAAATAGTGAAGTTGGTGTCGTACAAAATATAGATGAAATTGGTAAAATATTGAAAAATTATCCTAAAATATTTTTTCATAGTGATATGACTCAGTGTATTGGCAAGAAAAAAACTAATTTATCTTATGTTGATTTGGCTAGTATTTCGGGACAGAAATTTTATGGGATGAAAGGTATTGGCTGTTTAATAAAAAAGGAGAGAATTATTATTGAGCCATTAATTCATGGTGGTAAATCAACTACTGTTTTTAGGGCTGGTACACCAGCTTGTGCTTTGATAGTATCTTTTGCAAAGGCTTTACGTTTAGCGTATGAAGATATTGATATGAAGAATGCTCATGTTTTAGAATTAAATAGATATCTTCTTGATAAACTTAGTGGTTTAGATGTTTGTGTTAATAGTAATGAGTATTGTTTACCTCATATTGTTAATATTAGTTTAAACGGTATTAAACCAGAGACTATGTTACATGCTTTAGAACAAGATGATATATATGTTTCTACGCAGACGGCTTGTTCAACTGGTAATTATTCTTTAGCTGTTTTTTCAGTTACTAATGATATGGAAAAAGCTAGACATAGTATGCGTATTAGTTTGTCATATCTTACAACTAAGGTGGAAATTGATAAATTTCTTTTATCTTTTTCAAAAAACTTAGATAAGTTGGGTGAACTTGCTTAATTTTTAGTTTTAAAAGTTATTTACTTATTAGATAAAATCAGATATAATTATGATTAGAATAGAGGGTGTTTACTAATGGGTGATAAGGAAATTGTAGAAATTATTGATACGTCTGGTAACAAGTTTGATGTTGAACTTGTTACTTATTTAATTTCTGATGATAAGCTTAAACAGTATATTGTGTATACAAATGGAGAAGTTAGGGGCACTGAGGGAGATCAAGTTATTTATATTTCAAAATTATTTAAAGATAATGAAGGATATAAGATTCAAGAAATTACTGATGATTTTGAGTGGAATGAAGTTCAACACTTGTTAAAAAAAATAGCTAATAGTGATTAGGTGGTGAAATAATGTTATTGGATAATGAAAATAATAGGGCTGATAGAGAATTAAAGGCTGTTTTATACGATTATATTTCATCTAAAATTAAGGAATTAGCTAGTGTTAGTGATGTTTCTTTTTATGAACAGTATGTTCAACTTTTAGCAGATATAACTGATAGTGCTGATAGTTTAGCAGTAAAAATAGAAAGGCTAGAAAGTCTTCAAATTCCTAGTGTAAAGGAAGATTCTGTTATTAATAAAACTGATTATGATATTAGTATGGATAAAGATGAAACTGAGATAAAGCAGGATGCTACTGATATA
>ENA-ORKV01001994-ORKV01001994.1-human-gut-metagenome-genome-assembly--contig:-NODE-1994-length-13227-cov-5.285932_pt1 | contig 13227 bp, 7 predicted proteins | sample MGYA00243058_ERZ508805 | MGnify/ENA primary metagenome ERZ508805 (study PRJEB26277, sample SAMN04329770) | human gut metagenome | biome: human-associated habitat | host: Homo sapiens | place: USA... | reverse complement strand
GAGGCCGATGCCAAGGAGTATATCCCCATTGGCATGGAGCTGGAGATTGACGGACGGAAGTTTGTCATTGACAGCGTGAATTTCGGCGCAGATGAAGTATCTCTGCGCGATGTGACTTTTCAAAACAGGCAGGGCTTTCCCATCTTCCGCGCTGAACACATTGCGTTTGTACGCTCGTTTGTTGAAGAACAGGAACAGGAGCAGCCGCAGCCCATCACCAAACCCGTCGCGTTCTATCCCGCCGAGAAAACACACTTGCCCTATGACATAGAAATCCAGACGCTTCATGTCCCGGAACCGGAGCATGACCCGCCCACTGCGGAACCCGCCGAGCCTGAACCTCCCACCATGAGTGAGGAAGAAGCGCTGATTCTGGAGCAGGAAGGGCGCGCGGCGCTCTCGGAAATGGGCGAGTTTGTGTCTGATTTTGAGGATGCCATCTCTCAGACCGAGATCGACGAGCCTCCCGCACACCGTCCTGCGGTATCTATCACCGTTGACGGCGAGTGGCAGGGCTTTCCCAGCATTGCCGCTGCGGAGCAGGCCGCTTACGCTGACTTCAAAGCGGCAAGCCACCGCGATGCGCAGAATTTCCACATCACCGATGATGCCCTCGGCATCGGCGGCGCAAAGGCCAAGTTCCGGGCGAATATGGCAGCAATCAATCTTCTGAAGGAGTTGGAATTTGAGGGCTTACAGGCCAGCCCGGAACAGCAGGAAATCCTCTCCCGATATGTAGGCTGGGGCGGTTTGGCAGATGCGTTCGATGAAAACAAGCCAAATTGGGCAGACGAGTTTACAGAGCTTTACGCCACACTTTCCCCGGAGGAATACGCCGCTGCCAGAGCGTCCACGCTGAATGCCCATTACACCAGTCCCACCGTCATCAAGGCAATCTATGAAGCGGTCGGCAATATGGGCTTCCAGACCGGCAACATTCTGGAGCCGTCTATGGGCGTTGGCAACTTTTTTGGTCTGCTGCCGGAGCAGATGCAGGGCAGCAAGCTCTACGGCGTGGAGCTGGACAGCATCACCGGACGTATTGCCAAGCAGCTTTATCCCAAGGCGGACATTACCATCGCGGGCTTTGAGACAACGGACAGAAAAGACTTCTATGACCTCGCCGTGGGCAACGTCCCGTTCGGACAATATCAGGTAGATGACCGGGCTTATAACAAATCTCCCTGTTCGTCAAGTTTGTATAAACGCGGGCATTGCTTGCCAAGTGTTGATTCTTTCTGCCCGAGGTAATCACCTAAGGCTTCATGCTTTGTGCTCTTGGAGATTCTTACGGTACTGCACCGGCGTCTGCCCAACGTTCCTTTTGAATTGCGTCTGAAAATGACTTTGGCTGGAAAAGCAGAGATAGCTGCTGATCTCGCCAAGGGATTTTTCCGTGAATCGAAGCAAAGACTTTGCTTCCTGTATGCGACATTGCGCAATATAAGCGCCGATCCCCATTCCCAGCTCCTGCTGAAATTTCCGAAACAGATACGCCCGGCTCATTCCGGAAAAAGCAACGACATCTTCTGCCTGAATGGGTTCGTTGATATGGGAATTGATAAACTGCATACAGGTGTATACTTCATGTGAAATATTGGCGGGAAGCTTTTGCTGAGCGACCCGGCGGGCAAAGTCTATAGGCATATTGTATTGCAGATTTTTGATGGCATCCTCAGACTGCATTTTTTCGCACTCCTGAATATAAGTATCGATCAGCTGATAGGTCTGCTCGATGTCCAGGCCGCCGGGGATGGCAGCTGCCTTCCCAATCATGGTAGCCCATCCGATGAAAATGTTCTTTGCCTGTCGCAGAGGAGTTTCTGCCAATTTTCCTTCCTGAACCGTAGGCGAGCTTGCCGTGGCAAGAAAAAGCTGCTCCAGTTTTTCTGCGTCACCGTTTTGGATCATCGTCAGCATCTGCTGTTCAAATTGATAGGTGCCGTGCTGCCGACGTTCTTCCCGCTCCTGATAGGTTTGCCGGGAGTGACGCTGCGCGATCACTTTCTGAAACTGGGTATCGGTAATGCCAAAGGCCTGACCGATATCCAGTTTTTCGCCGGTAAAGGTAAAATGAAGAAAGAGCAAAAGATTCAGAAATTGATTATAGGTGTATTGGGGAATGCTGCGCAGAAAGGATGCAACTTCCTCGTAACGGCTGATGGGAAGCATGTTTTTCCGAATATAGGAACGAATGAATTCTTCTGTCACCGGCGTGCTGTATGCCGGCCCCAGAACAAAGGCGTGCAGCCCATCGCCGCATGTTACAAGTCCATAGTACCCCGTATCGGAGGAAACATAGACAGAAGGGCTTTTGTATCCTGTCATCTTGGAAAAAACAAATGGGTAAGGGTCTCCTTCTTCATAAAATCCGGAGGCGCAGACAAAGTGCTCCCTTTCATACATGGCAATGGGAAGATAGTGGGAAGCATAAAAAATCTCGCAGAAATTCTGATAGTTTTTCATAAAACTCGCCTCCGTAGATAAATATATAAAATTATAGACTATTATGCAATACAAAGCAATGGGCAATTTGTATAATATGAGTACAAACTTCCCCAATTATCTCTGGATTTCTGTGTGGAATTGCTTAAAGAAAGGACGAAGTCCATGACCATTGATTTGAACAAAGGATGGTTCTTTTGCAAAGAGGACGGCATACCAGTGGAAACGGATCTGCCGCACGACGCCATGCTGGCAGAAGCCCGTGACAGAATCTGTCGGAACGGAGTCAATACCGGATATTTCCCCGGCGGAAAATATCGGTATGAGAAGCGATTTGTTCTGGAAGAAGCGGCGGTCGGGAAATCCATCGTCCTGCATTTTGAAGGCGTCTATCAGAATTGCAGAGTCTATCTCAACGGCCTTGCGGTCGGCGCGCACCACTACGGTTATACCGCCTTTGACGTGGACATTTCCAATGCCGTTCAGGCGGGAGAGAATCTGCTGCGCGTTACGGTGAACAATTCGCTGGAGCCGAACTGCCGCTGGTATTCCGGTTCCGGCATCTATAGACCGGTAACGATGTGCATCCAAGACAAAAATCATATTTCCGGCGTGCATCTGGAAACTTTGGACATTCACCCGGCAAGGGTGCGAGTGGAGATAACAACGACCCGGCCTTGCGATGTGACCGTGGAATTTTACGACGGTGATACCCGTGTAGCTTCCGGCGCTCCGGGGGTCTTGGAAATTCCGGATGCGAAGCTGTGGAGTGCGGAGAACCCATATTTATATCGCGTTCTGGTGAGAACCGATACGGATGAGCAAACGATTTTCTACGGGATCCGGAATCTCGCCTGGAGCGCCGAAACCGGACTGACTGTTAATGACGAGCCGGTACTTCTCCGGGGCGGCTGCATCCACCATGACCACGGTGTCCTTGGTGCCTGCGAATATCAGGATGCAGAGGAGCGGCGGATTCGGATTCTGAAAGAAAGCGGGTTCAACGCCGTCCGCATGGCCCATAACCCGGCCTCTCAAACCACGCTGGAGATCTGCGACCGGCTAGGAATGTACGTGATGAACGAGACCTTTGACGGATGGTACATTCCCAAGACCTACCACGATTATTCCCGGTGGTTTGAGACGGATTGGAGATCGGACGTAACAGCCATGGTGGAATCCTCACGGAACCACCCCTGCGTCATCATGTATTCCATCGGCAACGAAGTTTCGGAAACCGCGACACCAAAAGGCGTGGAGGTCTGCAAACGGCTGACGGAATTTGTCCACAGTCTGGACAACACGCGCCCTGTCACAGCAGGCGTGAATGTGCTGCTGAACGTTTATGCCAGTATGGGTATGGGTGTATACAAGGACAAGGGAGATTACAAACCGGAACCGCTTCCGCCAACGCGGGGGTATCGGGAAAAAAAGACCGGATCAGCCTTTTTCAACGCCATGACGCAGAAGCTGGGAAAGCTGATGTTCTTTATGGCCGCCGGGAAGCGGGGCGACAAAGCCTGCCGGGGCGCTGCTGAAAGCCTGGACATTCTGGGGCTGAACTACGCTTCCTCCCGATACGACCCGGATGTCCGGAAGTACCCGAATCGGATGATGGTCGGTGCGGAGACCATGGCGGCGGATCTGCCCTACAACTGGGAGCGGGTAAAAAAATATCCGCAGCTCATCGGAGATTTTGTCTGGTCGGCGTGGGATTATCTGGGGGAAGCCTGCATGGGCTGGATCTATGAAAGCTACAAGGGGCTGCCGCTGCTTGCCAATCAGGGGATGATCGATATGACCGGAAAGCCTCTGGCGGCGATGGCGTATCTGCAAGTGGTCTGGGGACTTCGGAAGGAACCGTTTATCGGCGTGCATCCACTGAATCACGCAAAAGAGTCTCCGACAAAAGGCTCCTGGCAGTTTACGGATGCCATAGACAGCTGGAACTGGCCGGGTTACGCGGATACAAAAGCGACGATCGAAGTCTACGCGCCTGGGAATGCGGTGCGGCTGTTACTGAACGGGAAGGAAATCGGAACGAAACGGCTGAAAGACTTCAAGGCAGTCTTCACCACGCGATATCAGCCGGGGACGTTGACGGCGGAGGCGCTGGACGCTGGCGGGAGGGTGCTATCCTCCTACAGCCTGTCCTGCGGAACAGGAGAAATACGGCTGTGCGCCGTGCCGGAAAAGCGGACGCTGCGCGCCGGCAGCACGGATCTGTGCTATCTGCCCATTGAATTTGTGGATGGGGACGGAAAGCAGCTTCCCACGATAGAGCAGCCGGTGGAAGTGCTGGCCGATGGCGGGGTTTCTCTGATCGGCATGGGCAGCGCCCTGTACAAAACAGATGAGAGCTTCCTGCAAAACCACTGCCGGGCTTACCGCGGGCGTGCGCTGGCCGTGCTGAAAGCCGGAAGCAAGCCCGGAAAAGCAGCCGTAACCATAAACTCAGCCGGTGTGGAGCCGGTAACAATATACTTGGAGGTAGAATGAATGAAAACAAAGACAATACACAAGCCGCTTCTCAGCGGCGGATTGTTCGACAAGCCCTTTATGGACAGCCGGGCAACCACCCAGACCGTATCCACAAAGGAATGGGTGTTGGGGCACCTGATCGGCCCGTTGGGACTGATTTTTGTGGTCAATACCATTGCGGCGCTGGTTGAAAAGTTTTTCACCCAGCAGACCGGCGCCATGTATGGCGTGGACAATATTGCCATGATTATGAAGATGGGCGGCGTATATGAAGTCGTTATGACTGTGGCAAAAATCCTTGCCATGGGCACCGGTCTTCTCAACGGCTGGCTGATCCAGCATACCCAGTGCCGGCAGGGTCGTATGCGTCCGTGGTATCTGATTTTTGGATTTATTTCCATAATCATCGGCAGCCTGATTTTCCTGTTCCCCGGGAAGACGCTGGGAGAGAACTACTGGTACTATTTCTTCTTCCTGCTGATCTGCTATCATACGGTCGGTTCCAGCTATTTCTATCTGTTTCGGGACACGATCTGTTCCCTGACGTCCCGCAGTCCCAGGGAGAAGGCGTTTATTCAGTATATCCGGAAAATGTCCTGGACACTGATCTCCGGCATTATTATCGGTATGCTGCTGAACATGGTGGCGCTTCCCATGTGGCTGGAGAAGGATATCACCGGCTACCCGAAGCTGATGCTGATTCTGTCGACCATTGCCATTCCGCTGCTGCTGCTGGAATACTTCTATACCCGTGAACGCATCACGGAGGATGTGACGCTAGAGCAGAGCAAGCCCGGCGAAGAAAATATTCCCCTGAAGCAGCAGCTGAAGGCGCTCTTCAGCAACAAGTACTATGTGATTTTGCTGACTCTTACCACAATCGGCGGCATTGTGGATAATTTCAAGGGCGGCAATGTACAGTATTTTTACATCAAGTTCCTGCTGGGAGGCGCAGAAAACCCCCTGATGTACACTATTTACACGGTGATTACCGGCTCCATGACCGGCATCGGCGCATTCATCATCTATCCCATGGCCAAGAAATTCGGCATCAAAAATCTGACGGTCGCCGGATATGCCATTGCATTGTTTGGAAGCATTCTTGGCTGGATGTTCCCGGATCAGCTGGTGCTCGCTCTGATCGCGGGCTTTCTGCGGCAGGTGGGCTGGCTCCCCAATGCGTACATTTTTGCAACGCTCATGTGCTATGCCTTTGACAGCATCGAATACAAATCCCATCTGCGTCTGGAAGGCATGATGGGTGTTGCGGTGATTACTGCCATCCAGTGGCTGATCTATGCACCCTTTGCCGGCGGCTTTGAGTCCGGAATCCTGAAGCTGGGCTTTGTGGACGCCGTCGGCGTAGCACCCAGCGCAGAAGTGATCCGGTTTATGACGATGTCTTTCTATTTGTTCGATATTATTTTGGCGGCTGCGGTGGTTATCCTGCTGCCCTTTGTGGATGTGGAGAAGTATCTGCCGGAAATCAACACAGAGCTGCTGGATCGAAAAAAGCAGGCGGTGCTGGCCCGGGGCGAAGTGTGGGTCGCCCCCGATGAGCAGCAGCGGCTGGAGGATGAGGCGGCTGAACGAATCCACGAGGAACACAGAATCGAGGATCTAAAGGCCCGCTGCGCGAAAAAGGGGCTGGACTTTGACACAGCAAACGCCAAATATCTGGCGAAGCAGGCAAAGAAAGCTGCCAAAAAGAAAAAATAAGGGGTGATCGGTCATGCTGGAAATCCGGAATATTCAAATAGACGGCAAAGCTGACAACAGAACAGATCATTTGGAGCCAGAGCTGACGTTTGCTTTGGAAAGTGATGTTCCCGGAACCAGCCTGGCAGAAGCCTCAGTAACCGTCTGCGGTCAAACATTTGACTGCGGAAACAGCCAGACCGGGTTTCCGTTAAAGGGTCTTGCCTTGCAGCCCTTTACGGAATATCCGGTGGGGATACAAGTCCGGGATAACCACGGACAGGAAGCCGCCGCAGCGGCTTCCTTCCGAACCGGACGGCTGAAGCTTCCCTGGAAGGCATCTTGGATAACGGATAAGGATTACAGCTTCGGCAAAAAACAGTCTCCCGTTCCCATGACCTTCCGCAAGTGCTTTCCCATTGAAAAGCCGATCCGACGGGCGTACATCACAGCCACGGCCATCGGCATTTATGAGTTGAAGTTGAATGGTGAAAAAGTAGGGGACAGCTACTTTGCCCCCGGTTTCACCAGCTACAAAAAGAATCTGCAATACCAGTTTTATGATGTGACGGAACAGCTGGCCTGCTCCAATACCCTTATCGCCGTTGTCGCGGGCGGATGGGCGGTAGGGCGTTTTACATACGAGAACAAAAATAAGATCATAGCACCCCGGCAGGCACTTCTGCTGGAGTTATTTATAGAGTACACCGACGGTACAGCGGAAAGCATCGTTACCGACAGCAGTTGGGTGGTAACGCTTCAGGGCAACTATCGGAAAGCTTGCCTGTATGACGGAGAAATCTACGATGCCTCCGCTGGGCTGGAAGCAGTCAGCTGGAAGCATGCGGATGCCACGCGGCTTCCGTTCCACCCGGAGATCGCACTGGAAAACAGCCACGTTATCTGCCGGGAGATTCTGCATCCCGTTTCCCATTTTGAAAACGGCGATGGGGAAACGATCTATGATTTCGGCCAGAATTTTGCCGGAGTCGTGGAGCTGGAGCTGGAGGGGCAGCGGGGACAGACCATTATCGTCCGTCATGCAGAGGTGCTGGACGGGGACAATCTATACACAGCGTCCCTACGAACGGCCAAAGCAGAACTCCGCTACATATGCAAAGACGGAAAGCAGGTCTATTCTCCCCGGTTTACTTATATGGGGTTTCGCTACATTGCGGTTCAGGGCATAGACCCGGAGCTGCTTCGTGTGCGGGCGCTGGCGCTGTCCTCCGACTACGAGGAAACCGGCAGCTTCTCCTGCTCGGATGAACGGATTAACCATCTGCAAAGCAACATCCGGTGGAGCGGACGCTCCAATTTTGTGGACATCCCCACAGATTGCCCTCAGCGCGATGAGCGGCAGGGCTGGACGGGGGACATGGCAGTGTTTTCCAATACTGCGTGTTATAACTTCAATCTGAGCCGCTTTTTGGAAAAGTGGCTTCTGGATATGCGTTTAGAGCAGAGCTGGGACGGTGGAATTCCCACAGTGGTACCGATCCATGGCTGTTCGACCCCGGTAGTGGCGACCGCCTGCTGGGGCGACAGCTGCATTCTTGTTCCCTGGGCGGAATATCGGGCCCGGGGGAATCTGGAGCTTCTCCAGCGGCATTATCCCTGCATGAAGCGATACATGAAAGCAGTAAAATTCTGGGCATCTCTCTCCGGGTTCGGACAGAGAAAGTATATCTGGAAGTGGCTCTTTCAATTCGGCGACTGGTGTGCTCCGGAGGGGTATGTCAGGGACTGGATGGCAAAGGGTAAATGGGTCGCCACGGCTTACTATGCCAATTCCTGCGCAATCATGGCCGAGATCGCCGAACTTTTGGGAGAAACGAAAGATGCAGCGCACTATGCCGAATTGCGCAGAAGCATCTGCGGCGCGTTTCGCGCCGTCCTCACGGACGGCAGAGGAACGCTGAAAAAGGAGTTTCAGACCGGCTATGTGCTTCCCCTGTATTTCGGCATGGAGCAGGGGGAAAACCGGGAAACCATGGCAGTCAACCTCAACCGTCTGGTGGCGGAAAAGGGTTTCCATCTGAATACCGGCTTTACCGGCACGCCCTATCTCCTGTTTGCACTGGCGGATAACGGGTATGTGGATACCGCCTATCGCGTGCTGATGCAGGACACCTGCCCATCATGGCTTTACTGCGTCAGAATGGGCGCAACGACGTTCTGGGAGCAATGGAACACCATTACACCGGATGGAAAGGTGCGCGACCCCTCCATGAATCATTATGCCTATGGCGCGGTGGGAGATTTCCTGTATCGCCGCGTACTGGGACTGGAACCCACCGAGGGCGGGTACCGGCATTTCCGGGTAAAGCCGGTACCCGGCGGCGGAATAACATGGGCGCAGGGCAGCGTCCGAACACCCTACGGTGAAATTTCCCTCCGCTGGGAGCAGACGGAGGACAACTTCCGGGTGACGCTGGACATCCCGGTTTCGACAACCTGCACGCTAACCCTTCCTGATGGAGAGACAATCGAGCAATTGAGCGGTCATCACACGATCTCGGCCGCACGGAGAAAGGATGAAACAACATGAAATTTCAACTTCTTGGCGCTTCTTCGCCGGAGGAATCTGTAAGAGAGCGGGCGCACAGAGCCATTGCCCGCGAAGCCGCGGCAGAAGGCATCGTGCTGCTGGAGAATAACGGCGTGCTGCCGATGCAGCCGCAGAAGATCGCGCTTTACGGCGCGGGCAGCCGCATGACCGTCAAGGGCGGCAGCGGCAGCGGCGACGTTCATGAGCGCTACAGCGTGACCATTGAGGAAGGCCTGAAAAACGCCGGATTTGCATTTCCGACGACGCTGTGGATGGATCGTTTCCAGGAAAAATACGAGGCGGATATTGCAGCATGGCGGCAGGGACTTGAGAAACAGGTTCAGAAATACAGTCCGGTGCAGACCATGCAGATGTTCATTTTTATCGGGGAGCATCCCATGCCATACCCTGCCTGCACGCCGGTGCTGGCGGATGAACTAACGGATGAAACAGACACTGCCATTTATGTCCTTTCCCGGCAGGCGGGAGAAGGAAAGGATCGCAGAGTGGAAAAGGGCGACTATCTCCTGTCCAATGTAGAAACCGAAAGCCTGCGGCTGCTGCGGAAACACTACAAGAAGCTGATGTTGATCCTCAACTGCGGCGGCGTGATGGATCTGTCCATTCTGGACGAGATCCCAATGGATGCAGTGCTGTTTTTCGGACAGGGGGGCATGGAGGGCGGCAATGCGCTGGCGGACATCCTGACCGGAAAAACCTGCCCCAGCGGCTGCCTGACAGACACATGGGCGATCCGCTATGACGACTATCCCAGCGCCGATACCTTCAGCCACCGCAACGGCGATCTGGAAAACGAGGAATACGCCGAGGATATCTATGTTGGCTATCGCTGGTTTGATAAGCAGGGCGCGAAGCCCCGCTATCCCTTCGGCTACGGCTTGAGCTACACGGACTTTTCTGTGGAAGTGAACAGCGTGACCCAGTCCGGCGTGGAGCTTGCCGTAACCAATACCGGCGGGAGCTCTGGGAAAAAGGTGCTGCAAATCTATGTATCCAAGCCGGAGGGCGCACTGGAGCATGAGGTCAGAGCCTTGGTTGGTTTTGCGAAAACCAAGTGCTTGGGGCCGGGGCAGCAGCAGACCCTGTCTATCCCTTTCCGTTTGGAGGATATTGCTTCCTTTGATGAATCCCGCTCCGTCTTTGTGCTGGAAGCCGGGGAGTATCGGGTCAAGCTAAATGATACGGCGGCGGGCAGCTTCTGCGTGGAAGCGGAACGGGTGCTGGAAACGGTAGAGTCCATCGGCACAAAATCCGGAAAACCGGTTTCTCAGACGGTATCTCCCAAGGCGGCGGCTGTGCTGAAGCAGCTGGACGATCGGGACAAGATTCGGCTGGTAGTGGGCGGCGGCTATGACATTCGGTGCTATAATAATGTCATGGGCGCGGCAGGGCGAACCTGCACCAAGCTTTTGAAAAAAGGCATTCCCAACATTGCTATGTCCGATGGCCCTGCCGGGCTGAACGTCAACCAGTTGAGCACCCTGACGCGCAATGCCGTTCCCCGGTATCCGGAGGGGCTTCCCAAGGACTGGCAGTGGGGATGGCTGGCGAAGGCGAACCCCTTCCTCCGGAAGATCCCGGGAAAAGGGAAAACGGTCTACCGCTATATGACCGCATGGCCCAGCGAAACTGTACAGGCGCAGACCTGGAACACGGAACTTTTGGAGGAGATCGGCAAAGCAGTTGGCCGGGAGATGCTGGAGATCGGCGTGTCCGTCTGGCTGGCGCCGGGGCTCAATATTCACCGCAATCCCCTGTGCGGCAGAAATTTTGAATACTATTCCGAAGATCCCGTCGTGTCCGGCAAAATGGCGGCAGCCGTTACTCGGGGTGTTCAGAGCGTGGGCGGTGTAGGCGTCTCCCAGAAGCACTTCTGCTGCAACAATCAGGAGGATAACCGCATGGAGGTCTCCGCCAATGTGTCGCAGCGGGCGCTGCGGGAGATCTATCTGCGGGCGTTCCGCATTGCCGTCACCGAGGGAAAGCCGTGGACAGTGATGTCCAGCTATAACCGCGTGAACGGAAAGCATGTGTGCAACACCTATGACCTGCTGACGCGGGTGCTGCGGCAGGAGTGGGGCTTCGAGGGACTTGTGATGAGCGACTGGAACGCCACCGAGCAGTGCTCCTACGCGGAAGCGATCAACGCCGGAAACGACCTCATCATGCCCGGCACGGCTGCCATTTCCAAAAAACTGGAGGAAGAATTGAAAACGGGCAGGCTGAACCGGGAGGCTCTGAATATCTCCGCCGGACGGGTGCTGGAGCTGGTTTTCAAGAGCGAGGCGTGCAAAGCATACAGATAGGAGATTTTTATGAACCCCATTTTACCGCTTACGGAATATGTTCCGGACGGAGACCCCCATGTGTTCGGGTCGCGGGTGTACCTTTACGGTTCCCATGACAAGGCAAACTCCGACCGCTTCTGCGTGCAGAACTATACGGTATGGTCTGCCCCTGTACATGACCTTTCAGACTGGAAATGCCACGGCGTGACCTACCGGAGGGATCAGGATCCCCGGTCAAAGCCCGGAAAGCTGGTAGATTACTACGCCCCGGACTGCGTGCGGGGAAACGATGGACGGTATTATCTGTACTACTGTGCCATGGGGCCCAATACGAAGAATTTCGGTCCCATGTCCGTGGCGGTATCCGATGACCCCGGCGGTCCATTTGAATACCTGGGAGATATTCAATACCCGGATGGAACGCCTGTACTGAAATACCTGACCAACGACCCGGCTGTCTTGCATGATGATGGCCGTATCTGGCTGTACTATGGTTGGGGACTGGCACGGGATTTCCGAAGCAGGGTGTTTGCGCCAATTTATAATTGGGTACAGAGCAAGCTGTTCGGGCGGAGTATTTCGGAGATCAAAGCGACAAAGCCCAGCATTCTTTCCTGCGCTGTTGTGGAGTTGGAAGCGGATATGATGACCGTAAAAACGGAGCCGAAAGCGGTGCTTGACAGCAAAACCACCGCCCCTAAGAGCAACGCGCTTTACCATCACGCCTTCTATGAAGCACCGTCTATTCGCAAGATCGGAGATACCTATTATCTGGTTTATTCCTCCGGCGAGAACAACGAGCTGGCTTATGCTACCAGCCGTTACCCGGACAGAGATTTTGTTTACTGTGGTGTGATCATTTCCAATTCCGATCTGGGTTACAAGGGAAATACCGTGCCCAAAGCCCCTGCCGGCACCATTCACGGCGGCATCGAGAATATCAATGGGCAGTGGTATGTGTTTTATCACCGCTGTACCAACAATACGGATTACTCCCGGCAGGCCTGCGCCGAACCCATCACAATCCTGCCCGACGGAAGCATCCCGCAGGTGGAGATCACGACACAAGGACTTAGCGGCAGACCCATTCCCGCAGCAGGCAGCTTTCCTGCCGCGATCTGCTGCAATCTGACCACCGGAAAGAAAATGAAGCTGGGATTGGGCGACCCCCAGACAAAACCCAGAGTTACGGAAGAAAATGGAGAAGTGTTCGTTGCGGGCATAGCTTCGGGAACGGAGCTTGGCTATAAATACTTCCGCTTCTCTGGCGGGCAAGTTCTGAATATTCTGTGCCGTGGAAATGCAGAAGGAACATGGGAAGTGCGTACCCAATCGGAACGGTTGGGAGAGATACCGGTGCTTCCCAGCCGGGATTGGACGGAAGCAAAAGCAAGGATCCCATTCCCGCCGGGTGACCATATGCTGTGCCTTCGTTACCATGGAAAAGGGACTTTGGACGTAAAGACAATCGGATTTGTGAGCATGTAGAGGGTCTGACCGGAAACCGTCAACACGCCCAAACAGCGGGCCTTTTTACCTGCTTTTGGCCATATTCCCGTTTTCAGATAAGCCCTAAATCAAGGAGAACAGAATAATGGCGAGAAACAGTAAATTTTCAAAGAACACCCTGTTCTATCAGGTCTTTCACAGCCCTGAATTTTCAGATAATGCTTATCGACTTAACGCAGCAAGCCACAATATCATGAGAAAGTCCGGTTTATTGGACAGATAGGATGCTACAAT
>ENA-ORKV01001990-ORKV01001990.1-human-gut-metagenome-genome-assembly--contig:-NODE-1990-length-13268-cov-16.581912_pt1 | contig 13268 bp, 9 predicted proteins | sample MGYA00243058_ERZ508805 | MGnify/ENA primary metagenome ERZ508805 (study PRJEB26277, sample SAMN04329770) | human gut metagenome | biome: human-associated habitat | host: Homo sapiens | place: USA... | reverse complement strand
ATGAAAAATGATGTATAATAAGCGTTAGTTTTGTAAAACAAGGCAGAAAATAAGGAGGAATATATGTTTAAGATTAACGATAATTATTTAAAGCTTCCAGGAAGCTATTTATTTTCAACAATCGGTAAGAAAGTAGCAGCTTATCAGCAGGCTAATCCAGATAAGGAAATCATCAGACTTGGCATTGGAGATGTTACACAGCCATTGGCACCAGCAGTAATTGATGCATTACATAAGTCAGTTGATGAGATGGGACATGCCGAGACTTTCCACGGATATGCACCAGATCTTGGATATGAATTCTTAAGAAGTGCAATTGCAGACCATGATTACAAGAAGCGTGGATGTGATATATCAGCAGATGAGATATTCGTATCAGATGGAGCAAAGTCTGATTCAGGTAATATAGGAGATATCTTCTCAGTAGATAATAAGATTGCAGTATGTGACCCTGTATATCCTGTATATGTTGATACTAATGCAATGGCAGGAAGAACAGGAGATTATATTCCAGAGAAGCAGGCATGGAGCAATGTTGTTTATATGCCTTGTACAGCAGAGACTAACTTTGCACCAGAGCTTCCAAAAGAAACACCGGATATCATATATCTCTGCTTCCCTAACAATCCAACAGGTTCAACAATCACTAAGGATGAGCTTCAGAAGTGGGTTGATTATGCTAATAAGGTTGGTGCTGTCATTATCTATGATGCAGCATATGAAGCATACATTTCAGAACCAGATGTTCCTCATACAATATATGAGTGTGAAGGTGCAAGAACATGTGCAATCGAACTCAGATCATTCTCTAAGAATGCAGGATTTACAGGCGTAAGACTTGGTTTTACAGTTATTCCTAAGGATCTTAAGAGTGGAGATGTAACACTTCACAGCCTCTGGGCAAGAAGACATGGAACTAAGTTTAACGGAGCTCCTTATATTGTACAGAGAGCAGGTGAGGCAGTTTATTCAGAAGCCGGACAGAAGCAGACAGGTGAGCAGATTGCTTACTACATGAACAATGCAAAGACAATCCTTGAAGGACTCAAGTCAGCAGGATACACAGTATCAGGTGGTGTTAATGCACCATATATCTGGTTAAAGACTCCTGATAAGATGACAAGCTGGGAATTCTTCGATTACCTTCTTGAGAAGGCTAATGTTGTTGGTACACCAGGTTCAGGATTCGGACCAAGCGGTGAAGGATACTTCAGACTGACAGCATTTGGTTCATATGAGAATACAGTGAAGGCACTTGAGAGAATTAAGGCACTTTAATAAGTAATATAATCAGATTAATAATAAAAATGCTGTGCGTTAACGAGATGTGTTAATGCACAGCATTTTTAATAAAATTAATTAGCTTTTTTAGTTTCGTCTTTCTTCTCAGGTATAATCTTTACAATAACAGATTCAGCTCTGTTAGAAGCAACCTTTTCGACAAACATCCAGACATTACCAATAGTGATTTTATCACCGGCTTTAGGAAGTCTGTCAAGTCTTTCAACGATAAGTCCGCCAACTGAATCATTATCTTCCGACTCGAGCTTAGTACCAAGCTCATCATTTAAATCGTCGAGCTTAAATGAGCCATCAACTCTGTATGTAGTATCATTAATCTTAGATAAAGCTTCCTTTTCGTCAGTATCATATTCATCACGAATTTCACCGACAATCTCTTCAAGCAGGTCTTCGGTAGTAATCATTCCTGATGTTGTTCCATATTCACTAAGGACAATGGCAATGCTTGTTGAACTTAACTGCATTTCCTTAAACAGGTCAGAAGTATTCTTCTGTTCAAATGTAAAGAATGGTTTTCTGATAATGTTTCTTATGTTAAATGTATCGTTATCAGAAGGATTGACAATTAAATCCTTAATATTAAGAATACCGATTACATTGTCAGGTGTATTCTCATAAATAGGAATACGTGTATACATTGTCTGCCTGAACAGAGAAATTATATCATCATATGATGAACTGACATCAGCAAGAGTCATATCAATTCTTGGAATCATAACATCCTTAGCTGTTGAATCACCAAAATCAAATAGGTTATTAATGATTTTCTTTTCGTTAGATTCAATTACACCTTCCTGCTGGCTTACATTAACAATGGTTCGAATCTCATCCTCAGTAAATATATCTTTCTTCTTGTTATTGTCAATTCTTAATAACCATAAGAAGAAGCCTGCAAGGTGGTCAACTATGAATATAACAGGTGTAAGAACAATCATAAGTACCCATATTATAGGAGCATAAGCCATTGCCATATTAGTGGCATACATGTTGGCTGTATTCTTAGGTGTAATTTCACCAAATATAAGAACAAGAAGCGTAAGAACACCGGTAACAATACCTGTCGCCTTATTACCCCATACACTGATTGTAAATGATGTAGCTAATGCAGAACAGCTGATATTGACTATATTATTGCCAATAAGAACAGCAGAGAGCATCTTTGCCGGCTGGTCAATAATCTTAATTACAAGAGCAGCCCTCTTATTACCCTCTTCAACTAAAGACAGCACTTTGATTCTGTTCACAGTGATAAATGAAGTCTCTGCAGATGAGAAAAATGCTGATAAAACCAATAAAATAACAATTGCAATAAGTTGGATAATACTATCCGTATCCAAGAAAAATCCCTCCAGTCTTAAAATTAAAATATTTCTTCTCATTTTACAGTACACACATTGTGCCGTCAAGTGCTATTAAAGAAAACAGGAGATAATCATAAGATAACATTTTTAATCATACAATTAATAAAAAGAGGACAACAAAGGAAATCAATGGATTATATAAGAAAAATGGTGCAATCTCTTATTGCAGGATATGTAATAACGCTGCTTATGCTCGGACTTCTTACATATCTTATGAGAAAATTTATACTTGACGAGAAAGCGGTTGATAATATTATATTTGGAATATATGTGGCGGGAAGCTTTACCGGTGCGATGCTTAGTGCATGGATGATAAAAAGGAGGAGAGTGGCCGTAGGAATTATATATGGAGCAGTGTATATTACAGTGTTATTGGTAATAGCTGCAATAATGAAGAAACAGGCACCGGACAGTAGTAATAATATCGTCATGTCAGTAGCTGCATGTGTGGCTGCAGGGGCATTTGGCGGGTTTTTCAGTCCATAATGTGGGTAATGATAATAACAAATGATTATTTTGTGAAAAATTTTAAAAAATAAAAAAGGAAAAACACATGTTTTGTTGAATAATTAAATTGTGAGCTTTAAAATTAGTGTTTCAGTGCGGGAGGCACATACAGATGAACATTAGAGAGGAACAGGAAAAGAGGGAACATCTGATATTCAGCCCATATGCAAGTTTTTCTGATGAGTCAAGAGGACGCGACAGAGATGAAGAACCATGCCCTATGAGGACAATATATCAGAGAGACAGAGACAGAATTATTCATTGTAAGGCATTCAGGCGTTTAAAGCATAAGACGCAGGTGTTTCTTGCACCAGAGGGAGACCATTACAGAACAAGACTGACTCATACCTTAGAGGTTGCCCAGATTGCAAGAAGTATAGCAAGGGCGCTTAATCTTAATGAAGATCTGACAGAAGCTATTGCATTGGGACATGACCTTGGACATACACCTTTTGGACATGCAGGTGAGAGAACACTTAATTCTTTATGTCCTATGGGATTTGCTCATTACAGACAGAGTATAAGAGTTGTTGAATTTCTTGAAAAGGATGGCCAGGGACTTAACCTTACATGGGAAGTGCGTGATGGAATATTGAACCATAGAACATCAGGTAATCCATCAACTCTTGAAGGAAAAGCAGTAAGACTTTCCGATAAGATAGCGTATATTAATCATGATATAGATGATGGAATAAGAGCAGGGATATTGAAGGAAAGCGACATTCCGTCAGAATATACGGATGTTCTTGGTAATTCAACCAAGGAAAGACTTAATACGATGATTAGCGATATAATAATGAACAGCATAGGAAAGAATGATCTTGTAATGTCAGAACCTGTACGTAAAGCAATGACAGAATTAAGAAAATTCATGTTTGAAAGTCTGTATCTTAATCCGACAGCTAAAAGTGAGGAAGCGAAAGCAGATAAGCTGATAACAGAATTGTACAGATACTATGTTGCGAACACAGATAAACTGCCGGATACATATAAGAGATTTATAACAGAATTTGATGAAAGACCGGAGCAGGTTGTGTGTGATTATATAGCTGGCATGAGTGATCAGTATTCAATAAGCAAGTTTCAGGAAATCTTTGTACCAAAGGCCTGGAAGGGATGAAGTAATGTATTCAAGAGAAGTAATAGATGAAGTAATATCCCGGAATGATATAGTTGATGTTATATCCGGGTATGTCAAATTAAAAAAGAATGGAAGTTCATATACCGGACTATGTCCGTTTCATAATGAAAAGTCACCATCATTTTCGGTTTCAGGACAGCGGCAGTTATATCATTGTTTTGGATGCGGAGTTGGTGGTAATGTCATAACATTTGTAATGGAATATGAGAATATGACATTCTTAGAGGCAGTTAAGATGCTAGGCGAAAGAGCCGGAGTTGCACTGCCGCAGACGTCTATGTCAGAAGAAGACCGCAAAGAAAGAGGGATAAGAGACAGGCTTTTAGAGATTAATAAGATTGCTGCTACATATTATTACAGGCAGCTTAGAAGTGAGAATGGGAAAGCCGGTCTTGATTATCTTAAAAAGCGTGAATTGTCTGACAGTACAATTAACAGCTTTGGACTGGGGTATGCAACACAGTCAACAGGTAATCTGTACAAGCTGTTGAAGGACAAAGGTTATGATGATGATATTCTGAAGGAATCAGGACTTTTTACTTATGAGAGAGGTATTCATGAAAAGTTCTGGAACAGAGTAATTTTTCCAATTATGGATATTAATAATAAGGTCATAGGATTTGGTGGACGAGTTATGGGTGATGCCAAGCCAAAGTATCTTAATTCACCGGAGACAAGGCTGTTTGATAAGAGCCGCAATCTGTATGGACTTAATATAGCAAGAACATCAAGAAAGCCTAACATGATAATATGTGAAGGCTATATGGATGTTATATCAATGCATCAGGCGGGCTTTAACCAGGCGGTTGCGTCACTTGGAACGGCACTGACACCGGGACATGCAAGGCTGTTAAAAAGATATACAGATAATGTGCTCATAACCTATGACAGTGATGAGGCAGGAGTTAAGGCGGCACTCCGGGCAATACCGATTCTTAAGGAAGCAGGGCTTTCAACGAAGGTAATTAATATGCGGCCATATAAGGATCCTGATGAGTTTATTAAGGCTATGGGTGCAGAGGCATTTCAGGAAAGAATTGATAATGCAGAGAACAGCTTTATGTATGAGATAGGAACCATGTTAAGAAATTACGACAGGGGGGATCCGGAAAGCGAGACTGCATTTGAAAGAGAGGTTGCAGCAAAGCTTGTTACATTTAAAGAAAAGCTGGAACGTGATAATTACCTGAAAGCAGTGTGCAGGCAGTTTATGATACCAGAAGATGGCATGAGGCAGATGGTATCAAGGCTTGGTAATCAGGAAGGAATTATATCAAGAAATGCAGGTGCAGTTAGTCCGCAGCCAACTGTTGAGCGTAAGCCGAAGAAGCGTGAAGATGGTTTAAGACAGGCAGAGAAAATGCTTCTTACATGGCTCATAAGTGACAGGGATATATTTGATAAGGTTGCGGGTTATATTAAACCAGAGGATTTTATTGACCCGTTATTTTCGGGTGTGGCAGAGAAAGTATATGAACAGTATGGGACAGGAAATATAAGCCCTGCTGCAATTATAGCTGATTATGCAACAACAGAAGAACATACGGAAGTCGCAGCAATGTTTTCGGCAGACCTGGATGAGAGTCTTAATAATCTGGAAAGAGAAAAAACTCTTAATGACATTGTTATCAGAATTAAGGCAAACAGCCTTAATGATGAACTTAATAAGACTGTAGACCCTAAGCGTATGCAGGAGATAATAATTGAACAGCAGAAGCTGAATCAGATTCATATTAAGTTATAAATATATAGAGCGTGTTACGCGAAGAAGAATGGAGAAGAGAAATGGCTAAGAAAATGGTAGAAACATTAGAAGAGAATGTTAAGGAGACTAAGGAAGAAAAGACAACAGAAAAGAAGACTCCTGCAAAAAAAGCAGCAGCAAAGAAGACAACTAAGAAAGATGAGATTAAAGAAGAAGTAAAAGAAGAGACAGAAAACAGTGACGCAGATGATGCAGAAGCACAGGAAGCTAAATTCTGGGAGAAGATAGAGGGTATTCTTGCAATAGCCAAGAAGAAAAAGAATGTACTTGATTATCAGGAAATTATGACATATTTTCAGGATACAGATTTTGAAGCTGACAGAATGGAGAAGGTATTTGAAATTCTTGAGCTAAAAAAAGTAGATGTAAGAATGAATGATGTACCTGATGAAGATGAGGATATTATTCTTGATGATGAAGATGAGATTGATATTGAGAAGATAGATCTTTCTGTTCCTGATGGAATCGGTCTTGATGATCCGGTAAGAATGTATCTGAAGGAGATAGGTAAAGTACCTCTTCTTAGTGCTGATGAAGAGATTGAGTATGCCAAGAGAATGGAAGAAGGAGATGAGGAAGCCAAGAAAAGACTTGCAGAAGCTAACTTAAGACTTGTTGTAAGTATTGCAAAACGATATGTTGGACGTGGTATGCAGTTCCTTGATCTTATTCAGGAAGGTAACTTAGGTCTTATAAAGGCTGTTGAGAAATACGATTACAGAAAAGGATTCAAGTTCAGTACATACGCTACATGGTGGATCAGACAGGCTATTACAAGAGCTATAGCTGACCAGGCCCGTACTATAAGAATTCCTGTTCATATGGTAGAGACAATTAACAAGCTTGTAAGAGTACAGAGACAGCTGCTTCAGGAACTTGGAAGAGAACCATCACCAGAGGAGATTGCAGAGAATATGGATATTCCTGTAGAGAGAGTAAGAGAGATTCAGAAGATTTCGCAGGAACCGGTATCTCTTGAGACACCTATTGGTGAAGAGGAAGACAGCCATCTTGGAGATTTCATTCAGGATGATAATGTTCCTGTTCCGGCAGAGGCAGCAGCTTCTACACTTCTTAAGGAACAGCTTGTTGAAGTACTTGGAACTCTTACAGAAAGAGAGCAGAAGGTATTAAGATTAAGATTTGGTATGGATGATGGAAGAGCAAGAACTCTTGAGGAAGTTGGTAAAGAATTCAATGTAACAAGAGAACGTATCAGACAGATTGAAGCCAAGGCTTTAAGAAAGTTAAGACACCCAAGCCGCAGCCGTAAGTTAAGAGATTATCTTGATTAGGATTAAGCTATGGTAAGAATATCTGACAGATTAAGAACAGTTGCACATATGTGTGAAAAGGGAGCAGTCGTGGCTGACATAGGGACAGACCACGGCTATCTTCCTATATATCTTGTGCAGGAAGGAATAGCTCGGTCTGCTATTGCGATGGATTTAAGAAAAGGTCCACTCGATAAGGCAAAGAAGCATATATGTGATAATTGTTTAGAGGACAGAATACAGACAAGACTTTCAGACGGATTGGAAAAGCTTTCAGCGAATGAAGCTGATATTATAACCATATGTGGTATGGGTGGCAGGCTTATAGCTGATATTGTAACTAAGGGAATGAATGTTATTACCCGGAATACAACACTTATAGTATCACCGCAGTCAGAAGTAGGAGATTTCAGACATTTTCTTGTTTCACAGAGATTGGTTGTTGATGATGAGAAGATGCTTAAGGAAGACGGTAAGTATTATTTTATTATCAAATGCAGAAAGTCAGACGAAAATGTTTATTCTGAATACAGTGAGACGCAATATCAGTACGGATGGAAGCTTTTAGAGAGCAAAGATAAGACTCTTTATGAATATCTTATAAAAGAGAAAGAAACTAATGATGGGATAAGTAACAGTCTTAAGAAAGATGAAAGTAATCCTACGGTTAAGTTAAGATTACAGCAGCTTTTGCAGAAGAATAATATAATTATGGATGCATTGTCATATTATGACTGATGCGTAAGAGGAGGATGCTATGGGAATGACACTGGCACAGCTTGCAGCAGAGAAGCAGAACGAATATAAGGATGAGATTATACTCGCTAATGTTAATGGTAAGCTTAAAGAACTTGGAGAAGAATATATCCCTGATAGTGATGTTACATTTGTTACAACTTCGACATCAATAGGTAACGAGACATACAGAAGAAGCGTGGTTCTTCTTATGCTTGCAGCCATAGATAAGATAGACAGGAATATTGACAGAGTTGTTGTTGAATATTCTTTAAGCAAGGGACTGTACTGCACATTTGATGGAGACTTCAGACCTGACAAAGAGTTTATAGATGAAGTTAAGTCAGTTATGCACAGTATGGTTGAGAAGGATCTTCCAATCAAGAAAGAGCTGATGAAGATATCTGATGCTATGAATCTTTTTAAAGAAAAAGGAATGACAGATAAGACATCACTGTTCAAATACAGAAGAAGTTCATTTGTTAATGTGTATGACCTGAATGGCTACAAAGATTATTTCTACGGATATATGGCATCTTCTACAGGCATGCTTGGGGTATTTGACATATTCCTGTATGACGAGGGAATAGTGTTACAGCTTCCGGTTAAGAACGCACCTCTTGAAGTTCCTGAATTTAATCCACAGACAAAGCTGTTTAATGTGTTAAAGGAAAGCACAAGCTGGGCAAAGATGCTTGGCATGTCTACGGTTGGAGAACTTAATGACCATATAACTAATGGGGATATGACTTCTTTTATGCTTACGCAGGAGGCACTTCAGGAACAGAAAATTGTTGAGATAGTTGATGAGATAAAGAAAAGACCGCATACTAAATTCATCATGATAGCCGGTCCATCTTCTTCAGGAAAGACAACATTTTCACATAGATTATCAATTCAGCTTATGGCTAATGGATATAAGCCACACCCAATTGCTGTCGATAATTACTTTGTTGAAAGAGAGCAGACACCTGTTGATGAGAATGGTGATTACAATTATGAAGACCTTCATGCAGTAGACATTGAACTTTTCAATAAGCATATGACCAGGCTTCTTAACGGAGAAAAAGTGGAGCTGCCGGAATTTAACTTCAAGTTCGGAAGAAAGGAATATAACGGCAATTTCTTACAGTTAGGAGAAGAGGATGTTCTTGTAATAGAAGGCATTCATTGTCTTAATGATGAATTATCATATTCACTTCCAATAGACAGTAAGTTTAAGATATATATCAGTGCTCTTACACAGCTTAATGTTGACGAACATAACAGGGTATCAACTACAGATGGAAGACTTTTAAGAAGGCTTGTAAGAGATTACAGGACAAGAGGAGCATCTGCAAAGAAGACTCTTTCGATGTGGGAGTCTGTAAGAAGAGGTGAAGAGAAGAACATCTTCCCATTCCAGGAGCAGGCGGATGTTATGTTTAACTCAGCAATGCCATATGAACCATGCGTATTAAAACCATTCGTTGAGCCTATACTTTTTCAGGTAACAGAATCTGACCCTGAATATCAGGAAGCAAACAGGCTGCTTAAGTTCATGAACTATTTCCTTCCATGCGGCTACGAGAACGTACCAATCGATTCTATATTACGGGAATTCGTAGGCGGTGGCTGTTTTAAGGTGTGATGAGGACAGTTATTATATGAAATACACCATTGGAGCTGCCTGTCTGTGGCACAAAATTTCAGTATGACTGCGCTTAGCAGGAGTAAATGTCGCTATCTACAAAGTCTTTTACAGTGCCCAAAAGCAAACGCACTATGTTTGAACGAGCTTTTGGGCACTGAACTTATGTATATAGCGACAATAACTCCTGCACAGCTCGCCATAATTCAATTTTGTGCCACAGACAGGCAGCTCCAACGGTGTATATGATATATTCTAGCCTGGTATAAATTGGACTTTAAAGTAGTGATAGGCACAGAGGAAGTCCAAAAGAGATGCAATTTAATACTGGATAAACACAAACACCCAGGGCATCAATGCTCTGGGTGTCTGCTTTCCAAGGAATTCCTGTATTCTCTTGACATCTCGAAAAGACTGGCGACATAGCCTGGGGTCTTTTTATCGATGTTATCTTTAATTGTTTCAAGCATATCAATATACTGTTCAAGAATGTTGCTGATTGCAGAGCTGTTAGTTAAACATATCTGTTCCCACATTTCAGGAGAAGAAGCTGCAACTCTTGACATGTCACGAAAGCAGCCTGCAGCAAGTAACTGCATGTGCTTTTCTTCGTCATCATTGTCAGATACAACATGAACTAGTGCAGTTGATAAAAGATGTGGAACATGGCTTATGGCGGCAACAGATTTGTCATGAACATGGTAATCCATGACGATAGGACGCATGCCAACATCTGATGCAAACTGTTTCATGAATTCGATTTTTTCAGGCTTGGTTTCTTTGGTCGGTGTGATTATGTATCTTGCACCTTTTATAATTGATGAATCTGAATTCTCATAACCTGTTTTTTCGGAGCCAGCCATAGGATGTCCACCAATAAAGCGGTCATTAAGTCCTAATGAATCTGCTGCTTCATGTATGATAGTCTTTACACTTCCAACGTCGGTAATTATGCAGTCCGGACTGGCAATGGCTTTTAATTTTGTAAGATATTCTGTGATAGTAATTACAGGTGTGCATAACAGGATTATGTCACATTGTGCAAATGTTTCGTCTACCGCAGGAGCAGCGACATCAACAATACCATCAGCAACCGCAGCGATTACTGGTTCTAAATGTCTGCTTGTGGCAGTTATATGATAATCCCTGCCGCTTTCTTTAAGGGCATGGGCTAAGGAGCCTGCAATGAGTCCGAAACCTATGAATCCAACCTTTGTCTTCATATGTTATAACCTCCATGTAAGAAATATTAATATTCATGCGAATAGTGGTATTTTAACACTTTAAAGCGATAATGTAAAGGCGGCTATTTAATTGACAAATTAAAGTGATGTGTGTAGAATGTTTTTATGTGTTTTTAAGGAGGAATGTGTTATGTCGGCAGTATATAACCACAAAACAGTTGAAAAGAAGTGGCAGCAGGTATGGCAGGATGAAAAAGCCTTTGCTGCAACTAATGATTATTCAAAACCAAAGTATTATGCACTTGTAGAGTTTCCATATCCATCAGGACAGGGACTTCATGTAGGTCATCCAAGACCATATACAGCGCTTGATATTGTAGCAAGAAAGAGAAGAATGCAGGGATATAATGTTTTATATCCAATGGGTTGGGATGCATTTGGTCTTCCAACTGAGAACTATGCTATTAAAAACAAGATTCACCCTAAGATAGTTACTAAGAATAATATAGATCATTTTAAGGAACAGCTTCAGTCAATTGGTTATTCATTTGACTGGGACAGAGAGATTAATACTACAGATCCTGATTATTATAAGTGGACTCAGTGGATTTTCCTTAAGCTTTTTAAGGCTGGACTTGCATATAAGCAGGAGATGCCTATCAACTGGTGTACTTCATGTAAGGTAGGTCTTGCTAATGAAGAAGTAGTTAATGGTGTATGTGAAAGATGTGGTTCACCTGTTGTCCGTAAGGTCAAGAGTGAGTGGATGCTTAAGATTACTGATTATGCAGATAAGCTTATAGAAGGACTTGACCATGTCGATTATATCGAGAGAGTTAAGACACAGCAGAAGAACTGGATTGGACGTTCTACAGGTGCTGAGGTTGATTTTGCAATTGCTGGTAAGGAAGATAAGTTAAGAATATATACAACAAGATGCGATACACTTTTCGGTGTTACTTATATGGTTGTATCACCAGAGCATCCATATCTTGATAAGTATAAGGACGAGATTAAGAACTGGGATGAAATAGAAAGCTATAGAGAGCAGGCTTCAAGAAAGTCAGATTTCGAGAGAGCAGAGCTTGCAAAGGATAAGACAGGTGTAGAGATTGACGGACTTAAGGCAGTTAATCCGGTTAATGGCAAGGAAGTTCCAATCTGGGTATCAGATTATGTACTTATGAGCTATGGTACAGGTGCTATCATGGCTGTTCCTGCTCACGATGAAAGAGACTGGGAGTTTGCCAAGAAATTTAACCTTCCTATCATTCAGGTTGTAGCAAAGAACGGTGAAGAAGTTGATGTTAATGAGGCAGCATTTACAGATGTAGCAACAGGTGTTCTTATTAATTCGGATTTCATTAACGGACTTGAAGTTAAAGAAGCTAAGGAAAAGATGATTGAATTCCTTACAGAAAAGGGAATTGGTAATGCAAAGGTTAATTATAAGCTCCGTGACTGGGTGTTCTCTCGTCAGAGATACTGGGGCGAGCCTATTCCAATTGTTCATTGTGACAAATGTGGCTATGTTCCAGTTGATGAGAGCGAACTTCCTTTACTTCTTCCAGAGGTAGAAAGTTATATGCCTACAGATAATGGAGAATCACCTCTTGCAGCCATGACAGACTGGGTTAATACAACATGCCCATGCTGTGGCGGACCAGCTAAGAGAGAGACTGATACAATGCCTCAGTGGGCTGGATCATCATGGTATTTCTTAAGATATACAGATCCACATAACACAGAGACACTCGCAAGTCAGGAAGCACTTAAGTACTGGCTTCCGGTAGACTGGTATAACGGAGGAATGGAGCATACAACATTACACTTACTCTATTCAAGATTCTGGCACAGATTCCTTTACGACCAGAAGGTTGTACCTTGCCCAGAGCCATATCAGAAGAGAACATCCCACGGTATGATTCTTGGTGAGAACGGCGAGAAGATGAGTAAGTCAAGAGGCAATGTTGTTAATCCTGATGATATCGTAAGAGATTATGGTGCAGATACATTAAGAACATACGAGATGTTTATCGGTGCATTTGACGCAGCAGCTTCATGGTCAGAGGATGGCGTTAAGGGCTGCCGCAGATTCTTAGACAGAGTATGGAAGCTTCAGGATATAATGACTGATGAGGAAGGTTTCTCTAAGGAATTTGAGACAAAGATGCATCAGACAATTAAGAAAGTTTCATTTGATTATGAGAATCTGAAATACAATACAGCTATTGCACAGCTCATGACTATGCTCAATGATTTCAGCAAGGCAGGTAAGATTACTAAGGGAGAACTCAAGACATACCTTATCTTACTTAATCCGGTTGCTCCACACATTACAGAAGAGATGTGGGAAGCAATCGGCGAGA
>ENA-ORKV01001966-ORKV01001966.1-human-gut-metagenome-genome-assembly--contig:-NODE-1966-length-13436-cov-26.690097_pt1 | contig 13436 bp, 12 predicted proteins | sample MGYA00243058_ERZ508805 | MGnify/ENA primary metagenome ERZ508805 (study PRJEB26277, sample SAMN04329770) | human gut metagenome | biome: human-associated habitat | host: Homo sapiens | place: USA... | reverse complement strand
GCCGACTGGGCGCGCATCCCGTACGACGTCGTGCGCACGATTTCCGCAAGGATTGTCAATGAGGTGCCGCATGTGAACCGCGTCGTGCTGGACGTGACAACCAAGCCGCCGGCGAGCATTGAGTGGGAATAATACCAGAAAGGCTGCAAAACCTTGAAAACACGCACTTTTTCAAAACAGGATTGCCTGTTTGATAGCAAAATGATAGCAGCCGCGGCGTTCGTGCTATTCTGATGTGTCGGATGGCGCAAATGGCTTGCGGGTGCTGGAATATAACTTTATAGGATGAAAAAGGCTCTGCTGACTTCCGTGAAGGAAGAACGGCAGAGCCTTTTGCTATTACTCGGATTGATTTGTAGGGAAATTGGTGAATATATCGGGGGGATATGGTGCCAGTGACCGGTACCTCATTTGTGCGGTGTTGCCTTAAAATTTTACCATTGAGAGTATTGACAAAATAGAGGAACTTATGTACACTAAATATGAAGTTCAACCGTTCAAATTTAATATGAAGATGGAGAGATACTATGAAGAAGTGGTACGCGAAGTCAAAGCGTCCCGGACGCAAGCAGGTGGAGGTGAAGGAACATCTTTGCGCGGTGGGAGAATTGAGCAAAGAGTATGGAAGACAACTGGGCATGGAAAAAGAAGCGGAAATGGCCGGAACGGTTCATGATGCTGGCAAGCTCACAGATAAATTCCAAGATGTTTTGGAAGGAAACGCATCCAGAGTAGACCATGCAAGGGTGAGCGCTGCGTTTTTGTGGTGGCTGCTTATCAAAACGAGTAAATACGCAGGGAAAGAAACGAAAGAGTGCATAAGTGAAAAAATTGCAAGTACAAATTATGCAACCATTTTGGAAGCCATCAATGCGCATCATGGGACGCTGCTCTGCTACAATCAGCTGAAGTATTCGCTACTTGAATGCATGACAACGCAAAAGTGGTTGGAAGGTAACGAGGGAAAGGAGGTCGCGTTGACAGGAGAAGAGAATTACAGGGCGCTAAGAGATATATTTCGTGAGGAACTTCCGGACTGGAAACGAATTGGAATCAAGAATATGACGCTTGGGGAAGAAGAACGGATGCTTTGGTCGCGAATGCTGCTTTCTTGCTTGGTGGATGCAGATTACACCGCATCAGCGGAAGAGGATGGAGAAATCATCCCGGAGCCGCCGAAATGTGATGCGGAAAACTGGCTGGAGCGCTTAAATGCGCATCGGGCGGAACTGGCAAGGAACTCAACGGCTGATAAAAAACTCAATGCACTGCGGAATGAGTTGTTTGAAACGTGCGGCAGGGCGGGGGATCATGCGCCGGGGATTTACACCCTGACAGCGCCTACTGGCACAGGAAAAACGCTGGCCTTGCTGCATTTTGCGCTGCGCCAATGCCGCAAGAACGGTCAGCAGCGAATCATCATTGTGCTGCCGTTTATTACGCTGACGGAACAGAATGCAATTGAATATCGGAAAATCCTTGGGGATGACGTTTTGCTGGAAGATCATAGCCAACGGCAGCTGACAGAAGAGCAGCGAAAGTTTGCACAGCGCTGGGATATGCCAGTCATTGTGACCACATCCGTGCGATTTTTCGAGGGGCTGTTTGCGGCAAAAGCCCCGAATCTTCGGAAACTGCATCGGTTGGCGAATTCTGTAATCATTTTCGATGAAGCGCAGAGCTTGTCTGCAGAATTGTTTCCTGCGACGCTCAAAACCATTCAGGCGCTTTGCAATCTGCCGAAGAAGAATGTGACGATGCTCTTTTCTACGGCGACACAGCCGGATTATCAATCAATCCCTAATCTTACTTGGCATGCTACGGAGATTTGTCCGAACCATGCCGATATGTATCAGCAACTTCGCCGCGTTCAGGTGACATGGCGAGTTTTGCCGAATGAGAGAATCTCGTGGGAAGAAATTGCGCAGAAGATGGCGGCGCAGCGGAGCATCTGCACCATAGTGAACATGAAAAAGCACGCGAAGAAGCTGTTTGATGCGCTGAAATTGGTATGTGAGACGGAATCAGTATTCTACATCACGACGGAATTGTGTCCGGCACATCGGCGCGTCGTGATAGAGCAAGTCAAAAAGCGGCTGCGCGACGGCTTGCCTTGCCGTGTGGTTGCGACGCAGTGCATCGAAGCGGGGGTGGATTTGGACTTTGACAGCGTTTTCCGCGCGCTGGCCCCGCTGGAATCAATCATTCAGGCGGCAGGACGTTGCAATCGAAACGGTCGCCATCCCGAAGGCGGGCAAGTGCTTGTGTTCCTTCCGGATGAAGAAAGGCTATATCCTGATACATGGTATGAAAAGGCGGCAATGCTGGTTAGTGCATTGCATATTGAGAAACCGATTGACTTGATGAATCCGAGCGACATTCAGCGCTACTATCAGAAGCTCTTTTGGAAGCTGAAAGGGGAGAAGGAGCTGAGCGAGGCCATCCAAATGCAGGATTATGCAGGGGTCGAGAAAAACTATCGCATCATCAAGAATGACGGCGTGCAGGTGCTTGTGCCATATGAACCTGAAAACAAGCTGTTTGAGAAGCTGAAGGAAGAAGCCTTGGAAAACGGCGTGACGGCGAAGTGGATGCATGAAGCTGCAAAGCTGTGCGTGACAGCATATGCGAATGATGACTTCAACTGTTATGCGGAGCAGCTGTATTTTGCGGGAAAACGGAATGAGAGCAGGCAGCCATCCGGCTATTGGGTGCTTCGCAGGAAGGATGATTATCATATGGATACGGGGATGCAGCTGAAAAACGACCTCCCAATATGGTGAAAAAAATGCTTATATACCAGATTTGCCATTGACAATTCATGCGAATTATATTATATTTGTACTGACAGCTTGAAACACTGATAGGGTAACAAGCTGAGAATTGAAATAGTACAAAGATAATGCTATCCTCTCTGCTGATTTGGCAGAGAGAAGAACATGGAGGTGATGAAAAATCATGGAGATTTCAGTGACCGTTTGGGGTGACTTGGCGTGCTTCACTTCGCCGACAACGAAAGTAGAAAGGCTTTCGCAGGCAGTCCCAACACCATCAGCAGCACGAGGCATACTGTCAAGTATTTACAGCAAAAGGACAGAATTTTTTTGGATGGTGACAAAAATTGAGGTGCTGAAGCCGATTCGCTATATCAGCGTCAGGCGCAATGAAGTGAAAGACAAGTTAGGGAATGACATGCAACCAATTGACACAAATGATCCAGACAAGCGAACACCGCGGCAAACGGTTTTCCTGTATGATGTCCGCTACCGCATTACCGCGCAGATTGTGCCGCGGCCGGATTATCATGGTACGGTGGAGCAGCTGTATGCACAGGCTGAACGGCGAATTAAAGGTGGCAAGTGCTTTTGCCAGCCTGCGCTCGGCTTAAGGGAATGCGTTGCGTACTTTTCTGAAAGTGACCCGAACGAAAAGCCGATTCAGCAAGACATGGATTTGGGCTTGATGGTGTACGACATTTTTGACCTGCATGACGCGGAGGTTCGCAAGAAAACGCGGACAAGGCTGTCCCTGTATCATGCGGTGATGAAGCAGGGCGTCATTGAAGTGCCGCCCTATGATAGCCCGGAAGTCCTGAAGGGGGATGCGATATGCTGAGACCGCTGTACGATTATGCCATGCGTTACCAGCTGCTGCCGCCTCCGGGCATGGTGAAAAAGACGGTAAAGGCATGGGTTTGCCTTGGCGCGAATGGCACGTTCCTTGGCGTGAGGCAGGACGGCGAGGATGAATACTTTTGCCCTGACATTGGCAGCTTGGCGAATGGCAAAGACAAGTGCAATGTGCTGGTAGAAAAATACGAGGTTGTTTTTTGGAAAGATACGCCGGAAAGCAAAGTTGAGCAAAGAGAGGAAGGCAAAAAGCCGAAAGACAACACGCTTAAGCATCGATACTTTCTTGCTTCTCTTCAGCAGGCAGCGCAGAAAGTACCTGAATTGTCAGTTTGCATGCATTTGCTGGAGGACGAAACCTCCTGCGAACAGGTACGGCAGGAACTGCTGCGGCTGAAGCTGAAGCCATCAGACCGCGTTTCATTTGAAATTGCAGGAACGCCTATTGTCGAAATTCCGGAGGTGCAGGAATGGTGGCGGGAGTTTCGTCAGCAGTTCGCGCAGCATGGCGCGGCAGAAAGCTTGTGCCTGATTACTGGAGAAAAAACGATGCCGGTTGCTACCCTGCCGCCAATTAAGGGACTCTTGCAAGTCGGCGGACATGGACGCGGTGACGCTTTGTTTTGCTTTGACAAGCCAGCATTTTGCTCGTACGGGCTAAAGCAATCGGCGAATGCGCCTGTTTCTTCGGAAGCAATTGATGCGGTGAAAGCGGCGCTTGACCATCTCATGTCAAGCGAAACGCTTTCGCCAACATTGGCGGGAATGCGCTTTGTCCACTGGTTTGACTGCTATGTTCCTGCGGAATGCGACCCGATGCAGCAAGCACTGGAGGGCGATCCTAAGAATCAGGAAACAGAACAGCAGACGGAAGATGATGATGGATACGACGACGATGAAGAATTTGATGAAACGGTAGAAGCACCGTCAAATCCTGATGCTAAACGCGATATTGCAGCCAAACGCATCGAGAGCATTGAAAGCGGAGCAGCGACAACCACGATTCCAGCCAGCACGCAGTATTACATCCTCCTGCTGTCCGGCGTTACAGGGCGTGTCATGGTTCGCAGCTACGACCACGGGAATTACGGCGAACTGGAGAAGAGCATCCAGCAATGGCGCAATGACTTGCAAATGGTCGATCTCGGTGGAACGGGATTCACAAAAATTAATTCGCTGAAAGCAATGATGATTCGTCTGATGCCGCGGCAAAAGAGCGAAAAGAACGTTTTCAAGCGGATGGACAAGGAACTTTCAGGAATTACGCCAGCGGTGCTGCACGCAATCTTGACGGACAGTATGCTGCCGGATTCCGTGGCGGTTCGTGCGCTGCGATACATTCGCAATCAAATGGCCAGTGCCAGCGAAGAAGATAAACATGCGCCCGTGCCCAATGCAATGTGCTGCCAATGGCTGAAAGTATGGCTGATTCGGAAAAACAATCGAAAGGAAGGCGTGATAGAAGCTATGTATCAGGCGGAAAATACGAATGTTGCGTACCGCTGCGGCGCGTGGGTCGCCGTGTATGCGAGTATGCAGCAGTTTGCAATGAGAGATGTTCAGGCAGGTATTGTACAGCGCTACTATGCATCTGCTTGTCAGATGCCAGCGCTGGTGCTGGGGCAGCTGTCAATTCTCTCCGTACCGCACCAGGACAAAATCAAGGGCGACTATCTGAAGATGTATCTGGAAATGCTGGATAAGGTGACTTGTGACATTGGGGAAATCCCCACCATGCTGAACTTGGAGCAGCAGGCTTACTTTGCACTGGGGTATCGCCAGATGACAGCGGAATTGAATCGGAAACTCAATGAACTGCGGAAATTGAAGAAAGAACAGAAAGCTGCGGCAGAAACGGACGAGGAGGAATAAGAAAATGGCACTGCAGAACCGTTACGAATTTATGTACTATGTTGCTTGCACCAATGCCAACCCGAACGGCGACCCGGATATGGGCAACATGCCCCGGATTGACCCGCAGACCATGCAGGGATTTATCACCGACGTGGCCACGAAACGCCGCATTCGCAACTATATTGAGATTGCTTATCCGGGCGTGCCGGGCATGGGGATTTTCGTGCAGAAGGCGGTGAATCTGAATAAGCAGATTGCGCTGGCAAAGCGCGAAGCGGGGATTGAAGGTGCGAAAGAAAAAAATCCGGTTTATGCGGCACGCAAAAAAGCGTGTGAACTCTTCTACGATGTGCGCACCTTTGGGGCTGTGATGTCTACTGGCCCCAATGCGGGGCAAGTCCGCGGTCCTGTTCAACTTGCTTTCGGCAAGAGTTTGGATTCGGTACTGCCGCTGGACATATCCATCACGCGCATGGCGGCGGCATTGGGCGGAAATGACAAATCCTACGAGGAATATGAGAAAGCGGAACAGGAAGCGTCTGAAGATAAGCTGCGCACGATGGGACGCAAGCAGATTATCCCCTTTGGTCTGTATGAGGTGCGTGGCTTCATCAGCGCGAATCTTGCAGCGGAAACGGGATTCGATGAAGCTGATATGAAGGCGCTGTTTGAGGCGATTCTCAACATGTATGAGCATGACCGTTCGGCGAGCAAGGGCGAAATGGAGGTTGTTTCTCCGCTCATCATCTTCAAGCACGAAGGCACGGATACGAATCCTGAACAGCGCGTACGTCAAGCCAAATTGGGCTGTGCACCGGCGCATAAACTCTTTGAACTGGTGACGGTGCAGAAGAAAGTGGATTTCCCCCGCAATTATCGTGACTATGAAGCAAAGGTGGCGCTGGATAAGGTGCCTGCGGGGGTACGGATGGGCTTTTTGAGCAATCCTTATGGGGAAATTGTCTGGGATGAACTGCCGCAGGGAGAAAGCTGGTTTACCCGTGGATGACGAGCAGGAGTATCTTCCGTTATCGTGGCTGTCGCAGGCAGATTACTGTCTGCGGCGCGCCGCGCTGCTGCTGAATGAACGTGTATGGGTAGAAAATGGCGAGACGGCGAAAGGTCGCGCCGAGCATGAACGGGTTCATACACAGCGCGTGGAGCGGCGCGGCGATTTCGTGAAGCTCTACGAGAACAGTGTCTTTTCGGACGAAATGCAAATCAGCGGAAAATGCGACTGCATTGAAGCGGTGCGGGATGAAAACGGCTGCACGATTCCCGCAGTGGATTTCCCGGTGCGGCTGCTGCCGGTGGAGTACAAGCATGGGAAGATACGCGATGAATCAGAATACAAGATTCAGCTTTGCGCGGAGGCGATGTGCTTAGAGGAAATGTATCACACGACGATCCCGGCAGGTGCGTTGTTCTACATTACCGCGCATCGCAGAGTGGATGTGGAACTTGATGAAGCGCTGCGTGAACAGGTACGGCAGACTGTGCAGAAACTCTGGAAAGTCCGCCGCGAAATGCTGATTCCGTCGGCAGTTTACGGCCCGAAATGCAAACGTTGCTCGATGCAGGAATACTGTATGCCGAAGGTAAAAACATCCGCGAAGGAATATTGCAAGGCGCTTCTTCTTGAAGCAGAGAGGGTGGAGACGGAATGAAAAAATTACTGGAAACCCTCTATGTGACAACGCCAGACAGCTACCTTTTCTGCCGCAACGAGAATATCTGCGTGAAAATTGGCGGCGAAGAGAAGGCAAGTGTACCGGCTGTGATGCTGGACGGAATCGTGTGCTTTGGGGAAATGACAGTCTCCACACCGCTGATTGGTTTCTGCGCTGAGCACGGGATTACGCTGACGTTCCTATCGTCGAATGGACGCTTTTACAGCCGCATTTGCGGGCCGGTCAGCGGCAATGTACTGCTGAGAAAAAAGCAGTATCAAGCGCTGGATGATGATGACTTCCGCATGAAATTCGTGTAGAACCTCCTGGTGGGCAAGCTGCTCAACGAGAAAAATGTATTGATGCGCGCGGCACGGACGCAGGATGCGGCAACAGCAGAGAGTCTTCGAGCAGCCTGCCAGTCTATTAGCCAGTATGCAGCACAGCTGGAGACATGCGCAGGTGTTGACCAAATGCGCGGCATCGAAGGAGCCGCCGCAAAATGCTACTTTGCGCATTTTGACGACATGATTTCCCCACAATGCCCCTTCCAGTTTGTGGAGCGCAGCAGACGACCGCCGCGCAATGAAGTGAATGCAGTCCTGTCGTTTATGTACACGCTGCAAACGCGGGACATTCAAGCGGCACTTGAAACGGTAGGCTTAGATCCAGCGGCTGGATGGCTGCATACGCTTCGACCGGGACGGCCGTCGCTGGCGCTGGACTTGCTGGAAGAGTTCCGAGCGCCGCTGTGCGACCGGCTGGCGCTGTCGCTGTTCAACAAACGTCAGCTGACGGATAAGGACTTTGAGTACGATTCGCTGGCTGTTATGCTGAACGAGCGCGGGCGCAAAACGGTCCTTACCGCATGGCGTGACCGAAAGCAGGAAGAAATCACGCATCCGTATCTCGGAGAAAAAATCCAAGTTGGGCTGATTGCTTATGTACAGGCCATGATGCTGGCGCGTGTCTTGCGCGGGGATCTTGATTGCTATCCGCCGTTTGTCTGGAGGTGAAAAAATGTTGGTTGTTGTTACTTATGATGTGAATACAGCAACCGAAGCGGGAGCAGCGCGGCTTAGGCGTGTAGCGAAACTCTGCGAACGCTATGGACGGCGTGTTCAGAACTCTGTATTTGAAGTCCTGCTTGATGCAGCACAGCTGACGGCGCTCAAGGCGCAATTGGCAGCGACAATTGATGCAGAACATGACTCCGTTCGCTTCTATCGCCTTGGCAATAGTTACAAGGAGCGCATTGATGTGCTTGGTTGCACTGCGCGCATTGAAGCTGGAGAACTGCTGATGTTATAGCGGAAGCTGAAAACACTCTTTTCAGCGCATGTGAATCATACATGAATGGCCGACCGTCTCGCGCGGCGTGATGTCAAAATTCAAGCGATGATTCTATGAAATATCACCAAAATAATCTCGACAAATTGCGTGGCACGATTGTTAAGCCATGCTGATTTGTAAGGGTTGAACAAAAGATTTGCAGAAATTGCATATCTTTTGCCGTCGCCCCTCGCGGAGGGGCGTGAATTGAAATAACCATGCACCGCATAACAAGCATGGACATCGAGTCGCCCCTCGCGGAGGGGCGTGAATTGAAATATCAAGCTATCCCGACGTTATGCTAAATAAGAAGGTCGCCCCTCGCGGAGGGGCGTGAATTGAAATTGAAACAGTTGATAGTAACGGCGAGTTTAAGCCTCGTCGCCCCTCGCGGAGGGGCGTGAATTGAAATATGAAACAGTATTTTGTTCACTACTTCCGCGATTGTCGCCCCTCGCGGAGGGGCGTGAATTGAAATATAGCCTTTTCGATGCTGTTCGTGCCCTCGAAAAGTCGCCCCTCGCGGAGGGGCGTGAATTGAAATAGCTTCCGCGCAAGCAAGCGCGTTGACATCGCGGAGTCGCCCCTCGCGGAGGGGCGTGAATTGAAATAAGGGCGGCGCGTCGCATCGGAAATTCCTGCGCGTCGCCCCTCGCGGAGGGGCGTGAATTGAAATGCCTTGTCCACGAAGTCCACCGGATAGCCGAGAATCGTCGCCCCTCGCGGAGGGGCGTGAATTGAAATAAGCCTGATTGTAGTTGATTACATCCAACTCATGCGTCGCCCCTCGCGGAGGGGCGTGAATTGAAATAAGGTCGATAGGACAGACTTTTTGCAGTGTTCCGTCGCCCCTCGCGGAGGGGCGTGAATTGAAATATTCGCAATGCGGATGAACCCCTCCGGCCAGATGTCGCCCCTCGCGGAGGGGCGTGAATTGAAATAGCGCGGCGGAGGTGGTTGCCCTCTTCCGCCGCGCGTCGCCCCTCGCGGAGGGGCGTGAATTGAAATTGGGCAACCCGATTGCGCAGGCGGAAACCCAGCTCGTCGCCCCTCGCGGAGGGGCGTGAATTGAAATTGCTTCTGCCAGCCGACGCCCGTTCCTCCGATGGGTCGCCCCTCGCGGAGGGGCGTGAATTGAAATACTTGCGAAGGGGAACTAACGTACCTCGTAGACGTCGCCCCTCGCGGAGGGGCGTGAATTGAAATAGTTCCCCGGTAACGCTATTCAATGTGAGCTGCAGTCGCCCCTCGCGGAGGGGCGTGAATTGAAATGAGTGTCTCTTGCAGCCAGTCGTTCGCGATGTCCGGGTCGCCCCTCGCGGAGGGGCGTGAATTGAAATTGCTCTGGATCCAGGACGTGGCGCGGGTGTATCCGGTCGCCCCTCGCGGAGGGGCGTGAATTGAAATTGACCGATGTATAATGCACATCGTAACCAACACACGTCGCCCCTCGCGGAGGGGCGTGAATTGAAATGTGACGGGTTCGGCGTGGGTGACGGGCGCGGCGTGTGGTCGCCCCTCGCGGAGGGGCGTGAATTGAAATGCGTTCGCAAGCATCTCGTCGCGTCCGGAGCGCTGTCGCCCCTCGCGGAGGGGCGTGAATTGAAATGAAAGGCAAGAATGGCTGAACGCACTGACAATCTGGTCGCCCCTCGCGGAGGGGCGTGAATTGAAATATTTGGCGGTGCTGTTCAAACAGCGCCGCGCTTGTCGCCCCTCGCGGAGGGGCGTGAATTGAAATACAGACACCGAAACCGGCGAAACCCGCCGCATGGTCGCCCCTCGCGGAGGGGCGTGAATTGAAATAAAATGCCATCGGCAGACAAGTCAGCGCGAGAAGTCGCCCCTCGCGGAGGGGCGTGAATTGAAATAGGTGCAGCTTGCGCGCAACGAGAAGCGCGCGGGAAGTCGCCCCTCGCGGAGGGGCGTGAATTGAAATTTATACATTATTGCGCTTCCTCCTTTTATGGCGTCGCCCCTCGCGGAGGGGCGTGAATTGAAATGCGGATTGAGCAGGGACGGCGGACGCTGACCGCTGTCGCCCCTCGCGGAGGGGCGTGAATTGAAATAATCACCGACAGGTGTGATTGACTTTTGTGATAGTCGCCCCTCGCGGAGGGGCGTGAATTGAAATACGCGGATGCAGTCGCCGACGTTCTGCCGCGCGGTCGCCCCTCGCGGAGGGGCGTGAATTGAAATATCTACTGATCGACCATCCGCGCCGATAGGCGCGGTCGCCCCTCGCGGAGGGGCGTGAATTGAAATTCGCCGCTTGCGGCGTCGGTGACCTCGTAACGCGTCGCCCCTCGCGGAGGGGCGTGAATTGAAATGGAAAAGTGGAATCGCCGTGCGCCGGGATGGGGTCGCCCCTCGCGGAGGGGCGTGAATTGAAATATCCCCGGACGCGCGGATGCACCGGGCGTATGGGAAGTCGCCCCTCGCGGAGGGGCGTGAATTGAAATGGGCAGAATGCAAAGCTGGAACAAAAAACTAACGTCGCCCCTCGCGGAGGGGCGTGAATTGAAATAGCGCCTATTATGGCAGCTACCAGAACGCGGACGTCGCCCCTCGCGGAGGGGCGTGAATTGAAATATAGACGAACCGCAGCCAATGCCGATTAGCTGGGTCGCCCCTCGCGGAGGGGCGTGAATTGAAATTGTAAATAGCACGGATGAAATTGAAGTGCACGAGTCGCCCCTCGCGGAGGGGCGTGAATTGAAATAGAAATGGACGCGGACACCTTCATCCGAAACATGTCGCCCCTCGCGGAGGGGCGTGAATTGAAATAGGATGGGCTTCAAGGCGTTCATCACATCGTCGAGTCGCCCCTCGCGGAGGGGCGTGAATTGAAATGCCGATGCCGAGGACGTACACCCCGCGCGGATGCTCGTCGCCCCTCGCGGAGGGGCGTGAATTGAAATGCTTTTGGAGGTGAGGCATGGCATACCGTGGGAAGTCGCCCCTCGCGGAGGAGCGTGAATTGAAATCTCAAAAACGATGATGTTGTGCATGACTTCCCCCGTCGCCCCTCGCGGAGGAGCGGGAATTGAAATAAGCCCGCCGCCCCCCAGCTGCTGATACGCTCCCTATAAAGCGAACAGTGGAAAACTGCAAGCAGAATAGGGGGCATATTTATATGGGAAGAAAGAGGATAAAAGCAAGAATCAAGAAGGAAGCCGTGGAAACGGTAAAAAGCGGCAAGCTGACGCAGAGCGAGGCAAGTAGAAGATTAGGAGTTGGTAGAACCAGCATACGAAGCTGGATATCAAGGATAGAAAGCGAAGGAGAAGCAGGGCTTGAAAAGGCAGAGCAAAACCGTGTGTATTCAGTTCAGCTCAAGCGGGAAGCAGTGGAAAGTTACCTGACAGGGGATTACAGCTTGCGGGAAATCTGCGAGATGTTCAAAATTCGCGATAAAAGGCAGCTCCGAGCGTGGCTAAAGGTGTATAATAGCGGTGGAGACTTCAAGAGAATGTCAGGAGGAAGCCGCATGAAAAGCACGCACAAGGTTACGCAGGAGGAATGAATCCAAGTAGCCAAGGAATGCCTTGAATCAGGGAACAACTATGGAGAAGTTGCGAAGAAATATGGAATAAGCTACCAGCAGTCTCGCACATGGACGCTGAAATACAGGGAGACAGGCGAATCCGGGCTGGAGGATCGCCGCGGCAAGCGCAAGCATGAGCAAGAACCGCGGAGCGAACTGGAGCAGATGCAAATCCGAATTGCGCAGTTGGAGCACCAGCTGTACATAGCAGAAATGGAGAAACATCTGCTAAAAAACTGAAGGAAGTAGAGAGGAGGGATGCCTTGGGCAAGTAAGACAGGTTAGGCAATATACCAGCATTAAGGAGTGCAACGAAAAATACGGAACGCCTGTATCATTCGGCTGCGCTTACTTCCATGTCTCGCGTTCAGCGTATTATGCATGGCTTTCGGGAAAGCTCAGCAAGAGAGAAGAAGAGAACCAAATGATTGCGGAAAAGATGGAGCAGATTCACGGGAAACGGTCTGACAAAGGCTACCGTCGCATCCGGGATGATTTGGAACACGACTTCGGCATTGATGTGAGCGACAAGCGTGTGCTGCGAATCTGCCGTGTGAAGGGAATCAAGTCAACAATTAAGTACAGCAGTCACGGCTGCACGCGCAATGCATCTTGTCTGCAGCATGTGGCAGAAAACAAGCTGAACCGAGATTTTCATGCGCAAAAGCCGAATGAAAAATGGCTGACACAAGTCATGCTTTTCACCACATACTGGAAGATGCGGGCATAACACAGAGCATGTCGCGTGTAGCCCACTGTATTGACAACGGCCCAATGGAAGGATTCTGGGGCATTTTGAAACGCGAGGAATACTATGGCTCTTGGCAAAAAAATCTTGTTTTTTTCATTGTCCTCTTGACGGGGAGCGGTTCAAAGAAGGTCAGCAGCCGCGTTTTCGTCCTCTGCTTCTGCTGCAAAAAAACTTTCCGCACCCTCTTGACAAAACCGTTGGAATAGGGTATAATAATCACTGTCGCCGATAAAAGCGATGGAATGACGCGGGGTAGAGCAGCTTGGTAGCTCGTCGGGCTCATAACCCGGAGGTCGTAGGTTCAAGTCCTACCCCCGCAACCATTTGGCTCAATAGCTCAGCTGGCCAGAGCATTCGGTTCATACCCGAAGTGTCATAGGTTCGAATCCTATTTGAGCCACGAACGCCGCAGAGAAATTTGCGGCATTTTTTTGTTTTGGGCGGAATAATAGGACATGGCAAAAGGCTTTCAGAAATCAAAAACCCCCTTGCCGAGAAGGAAAACTCCTCGGCAGGGGGCAGCGAAAATCGACGGAGGATTAGTCCTCGTCGTCCTCTTCTTCCGGCAGTTCGGCGTTGTGGTACACGTTCTGCACGTCGTCGTTGTCCTCCAGCATCTCCAGCAGCTTCTGAATCTTCTGGATCGTTTCTTC
>ENA-ORKV01001962-ORKV01001962.1-human-gut-metagenome-genome-assembly--contig:-NODE-1962-length-13463-cov-5.239653_pt1 | contig 13463 bp, 30 predicted proteins | sample MGYA00243058_ERZ508805 | MGnify/ENA primary metagenome ERZ508805 (study PRJEB26277, sample SAMN04329770) | human gut metagenome | biome: human-associated habitat | host: Homo sapiens | place: USA... | reverse complement strand
TCCCGCTGTCCGCTTCCTCTTTCAGCCTTCCGCATGGTTGGTGTCGTGGCGTTTCCGCTCGCCAACATTCCGGCATGACTGATGTCCGCAATATGTCAAAGAACTGGATTTTGTGCTCCCACAGACCAATCCGATTGGCAGCTTCGCGCCGTTCTGTGGGTTTTGTTTGTTGACGCAAATATAAAGCATATTACTTTATCAAACAATCTATATAATTTAAAAAGTAAACTGATTAACCTTATTTAATAAATCATATTGCTTTATTTTGTTGCATTATATCTACTTTTGCAAAAACAGAAATAATGATTATGTTAAGATTAAAAGAAGTATTAGCTGAGCAAGGACTTACAGGTAAACAACTTGCTGAAGAAATGGGCGTAACTCCTCAATACATAAGTGGTATTGTACGTGGTACCGGAAGTGCGTCAATAGAAGTGCTTTCCAATATTGCAAAAATTTTAAACGTCCCTTTATCTTCTCTATTTTCCGACTATCAAAAGCCCACCAATTCCATAAAAATCACATGCCCGAATTGCCATCAAGAATTGGAAGTAGAACTTAGAAAATCTCCAAGCAATGATTGATTGCAGCATCTTAAAAAAAGCCGGAGAGTACAAAAATGGCTCTCTTAAATGGTTTACGCCAAAAGAAAAATCAGTAGTATATTTAAATGTTATTGATACTGATTTTTATATTGGATCTACCAAAGACTTACATCGCAGATTTAGCCAATATGTGTATGCTCTAAGAAAAAACAAGTATGTTTCAAGAAAGTTCCAAGAAAAGTTCAACCTTGCAAAATCAATGGATATTTATATTCTTGAGCATGTAGATGAATCCATTAGCAATTTAAAAAGTCGTGAACAATTTTTTATTGATAAATATTCACCTACGCTAAATACTACCAACCCCTATTCTTGGTATAACATGGATTGTTATGAATTTGAAAATTTTTTATTGGATGAACATAAAATTTCTCTCAATTCATTTTGCAAAAAGCATAAAATAAAGCCTTTGGAAATAAAGAATGCCTATCGTATGCTAAGTAAGTTTTCAGAATATTCTAATATCCCCATTTGGCAACTATTTGCTTCTCCAAAAGATGTAAATGGCGTATCCGGTATTATTTCGTGCCCACACTGCGGAAAGCCCATCACCATCAAAGCCGAATAAGATTAAAAGTAACTTTTGCCTGTTATCCTGAAAACCATCTTACATTAATGGCATTCGCCTAAAGGATAAGGCTGAGATTATCCAAGTATTAACTTAAATAATTCACGCCATGGCAAAAGTTACCGTTAGGGTTAGAACCACTGTGAGAACTTCCGTACGCACTACCGTTCGGATTCGCAGAGGTTAAAAACCCGGGGAGTGGCGAAAGCCGCTCCTTTTATGTATCATTTACTTTTGCATCAACAACAAGTCAAAGAACTCTTTTTTAGTTCCCTCACCGGTAAACTCACCCGGACGTGAAAGACTGGCTTTGAGGGATTTTTCTTAATTTTGTGGTGTCTAATCAAAAATTAAGAAGTATGAAACAAAAAAATCGTAACTATCATTAAGAGTATTCATAATTTATTCCTCCTTGTCTAAAGTCCTTTCTTGCAACATCCTCCTAATTTCCTTAACGTATTTCCAAGCTTCATCTTCATAGCGAAAGTAGTTTCCGACATCCCACATATTTTTATCAAGTAATGATGAAGACTCTGTTTTCTTTACTAAAACGAAATTGGACTCAATATAATAATAAGGTTCTCCTTCTTTCGCCCTCCATCGTTGCTCCTTGGCTTCTTCTATCTCTTTCATTTTTCTGTCCATAAAACGGAACATCATATTTTCCATCTTTAATAACAGTGGGCATTTGCTCAAGCATACGCATTCTTTCTCTTTCATGACTTTTCTATTATATATCTCAATGAATATTATATCCTCATAAAGGGCAAAAAAATCTCCATTACCAATAATAATGCGCTTCTCACCTTTCAAATTTACTACACCTCGCTTGTAGCGGGTCGGTGTAAAAATTCCTATTAAGTCACATACTTTAATGTTACTTTGTATAAAGTCCTTGATAATCTCGGGTGAACAATCCTCAAATGAATAGGTCTTTATCGCACTTCCTATTTCTATAGGTTTTCCTTTCTCTTCCATTGCTTTTTTTTAATTTCTTTAAATAATCATTGATTAAACTGTGGCTAATAAGCCCTATTATTCCTCCTATAAAAGCTACTACAATGGCTGCTATGGCTGTTGCTATCAATTCATCCATATCTTTAAAGCTCTTCAATCTGTTTCGTTAGTTCTTCTATGCGGTTTTCGAGATACTGCTTGTATTTGAGCAAAGCGCATCTTATCTCCTCTTGTATTAGTTCGGCAGGAATAGAAAATCCTTGAAATTTTTCATTTGAAAAAAATACACTTGATATGTATTGTTTGGGATTTTCCAATGATTCATCTACTTTTTTTAAAGAGGCTTTTGCATTATTGAACCAGTCAAATAGAAGGGAGCCTTCATCTAATTTATTTATATCCATAACTTTACTTATTTAGGTATGAGTTCCGATTATTTAATACGGGAAATTTCGGTAGTAACATTGCCAACTTTAGAAGCACAATTAAAACCGATATAATTTATTATTAAATAATCGGCATATAGATAGTATTCTGTTGGGATGATGATACTTTCACCGACTTTTAGGTTTTTCAGCCTTTTCCTGACATACATTTTGTTGCTAAGGTCTCTGTAATTTATCGTTACAAAAGATGATATTACAAAAAATGATACCGCAAATAAAGTGACTAATAAAAATTCCATAGCTATTCATCTTTTATGATTTGACTTCAAATAACAACTTCTTCAACTCCTCCCGTATTGCGTTGATTTTGGCAAGGTACTTTGGCCCTACATTACGGTAGCTCATCAACTCTTCGTCCGTTACCTCAAACAGCCGCTTTACATCAATGGTAATCTTGTTTATATCATTACGGGAATGTCCAATGATGTCCATCCGAGTCAACAGTAACCCGTTCCCATTCATATAATAGATTTTCTTTGCCATAGCCTTACTGTTCACGCGTCACAATAAAATCAGGATATTCCGAACGGGTTGAAAACCGCATGGCAGTGACGGTCTGTATTTGGCCGATAGTTGAACGTACGGATAATGCCCTCCAAACCGGAAACGTTTCCTTGTCCCCCACTTGCATTCTCTTCAATGTCGGACCAATCGGCTTTTTTTCTACTTCTTTCTCCATATTTATTTCTTTATTATGCAATGTTATTTGCGTTTTATTTATAACTTTATAGTGCAAAGGTAATATTATATTTCTATTTTGGAAAGTTTTTCTTTCTAAAAATGAAATTTAATTTCAATTTTAGATTTAATCATTTGATTTTCAGTTAATAAATTTGTTTTTATGGAAAATAGCAATTCAAAATTCGAGAAACTCATCGTTGGAAACATTATCAAAATAATGAATGACAATGGATTAAGGCAAAATTCACTTGCACAATTAACTGGAATATCAGAATCTAAAATCAGTAAAATGTTAAGTGGAAACCTGAAAGTGTCGCTTGAAAATCTTTCTCAAATAGCAAGAGCACTTTCCATTAATGAAATAGATATAATTACATATCCTGATAAATATATAAAATTAGACAAACAGCAGGAAGAACCTGTCGAAGCAGTCTTGCAAATCAAGCTAAAAAAAGACAAGAAAGACCAAGTATTGAAACTTGTCTTTGGAGAAAACAATATTGAAATCTTTAATAAATAAGTATATGGAAACAACAAAAGACAAGATCACAAGAATATTAAATGAATACAATATTAGAAATATTACATCAATGTGCAAAGGGATGACCTTGAATGAATTTCAAGAGTTTATTGTGAAAAGATCAAAAGATTTTGAAAATGAAATTCTGTCATTCAAAAATGAAGAGAACGAAATTTTACAAAAGTATGTTGACATTCTATCAAAAATAAAAATATTTCACGGAAAAGCGTTAAATTATTCTATATATAGAGATTCAAGGATACGAGTTAACTCTGAAGAAAAAGATATTTTAGAGGAAATATACAATAGTATATCCAGATAATGCCATCAAGAAACAGGAATAAAACCTCAAAAAAATTTTTAGATGTTTTTTTGAGTATTGAATGGAAAAAGTTGGAATCAATATTTGTAGTATGTGGAATTTTTTTTGGTGCGGGGATTCATATAGGAAATTTTAAATCAAACGTAGAAAACAATGATAAAATTTATATGCTACAAAATGAAATAATAGAGATAAAGGAATCGTATTATACAAGAATAGTGGAAAAAGAAGAAAGTCTTTTAGATAGTATTAGGAGATTAAAGGAAGATAATCATTTATTAAAGATTGAATTACTAAATAAAAAGTGAAAAAAATAAAGTTCTACATATTCGGATTTTTAGCATTCGCATATATTGCATATTTGCAATATGCAAATTTTACTTACGAAAGGCAAATTAAATATAGCCAAAACTTGATAAACAAATTGGTTATTAAAGATAGCATTTTTTCTTCTGTGCTAAATATACAAGACAAAGATTCTTTATTATCTATAATAAGAAGAAAAGATTTAAGAACAGGAAAAATACTATCTTATGAAGACTTAGATAGCTTATGTAATGAATACTTACGAAGAAATGAATTATTAGAGCAAATAATATTGAGTGCAAAAAGGCATTATAAGTTTAATTATAGCTATAAAATCAAAGGAGACTCAATTATTATATCTTTTTGGAATAAATACTAAATGCTAAATAACAAACATTTCAAATACTAATATATAACCCAAAACAACATTATGAAAATAAAGTATATCATTAAAGCTACTGCAAGAATACGTTCTCTGTTTCTTGTAAGGGATGTGGAGACATTCGGGAATGTCGTTCCATTTGCTTTCAGAGACTGCGAACAACAAGAATGGAAGATAGCCAAGTTCGACACGAAAGAAGAGGCTATTGCCGCTTGTGAAGAAGCAAGAAAATATGATGGCGCAGATTATACGCCTATAATTTTAGAGGCATTAGTCCAAGAAGAACATGCCTAAAACCGGTTGTCAACGCATTTATACACGAGAACCCCTAAAAAATATATCTTCGTTATTATAGAGTGTTCTGTGTAGTTCACAATCTTGTTAATCATAAGAAATATGTTTTCTGCAAATATAGTCAAAATTCACAATATGCAAAAGCGGCATCATGGATATATTCAGAAAGAGAAATACGAAATGATTCCCCTCATACAAAATCATAGTTGACACCCCATCCACCAAATAAAGATAGGGAAATAAATTTAAATCATAGAATCAAAAGAAAGCCCCCAAAGTAAGAATATAAATATAAACAGGTAAGAATATGGAAACATCGGATATTATATCATTGGCAAGTCTTGCTGTTGCTGTTTGGTCTGGAATCTACAGTTGGTGCAACGGGAAGAAATTGAAAAAGCAACAAATTCAAATTAACGAGTACACTTTGTCGCAGAATAGAAGAAATGAAGAAAAAGAAAAGCAGGCTCTTATATGTGCTAATGCTTTCAGGACGGGGAACAATGGTTGGAGGATGAGAGTCTTTAATAATGGTGAAGGGACTGCTCGTAATATAAGGATAGTTTCGGATGATATTGACAAAGAAAAGTCAGGTGTTACGCTGAGGAAAGAAAGCGATTCTTATCCGCTTCTTAACAAGGGAGGCCATTTCGATATAGTAATGACATTATATAAAGGACACATCAAATCACCCATAGTCAAGTTCATTTGGGATGATGATTTTGGCTATGGAAGGGAAAGAACACAAGCGTTGGACTTAACGTTCTAATAGCTTTTTGAATTCCTCTACTGTTTTTTCGTGCTCTTTCATAAGTTTATCCTGCTGATAGACAAGATATATATTGACGATCATACCTGTTATTAGTGCAATGTTTACTATCATAAGTTTTATGTTGTTTACAAACCACACGACAAAGTTATAAAAAATAGATGTAAAATATGAAATATAAATAGTTAAGAATATGGAACTGAAAGATTTTGTAAAAGGAGTAATATTTGATATTACCAATGCTATAAAAGAATGCCAAGAAGAACTTGACAATGGAACGATAGTATCACCGACAAGTGTAAATACAAAGGAGGATATAAAAACTTCTGGCGGTTACTTACACGTATCATCCATTGAATTTGAGGTGTCAGTTACAGCTTCCTCTTCCAATGAAGTGGGAGGAAAAATAACCGTACTTTCTGCACTAACTGGAGGAGCTGAGAACAAAAGCAAAGATGAGAATATTTCTAAAATAAAATTCTCTATTCCTCTGGTTTATCCTTTTTCTCGTGTGAAGACTTTGCCACGCAATCCATCGCATCCTGTTCACTAAAATAGGCACGGATTTCATCTACGGCTTCAGCGGCGCATTCAACGGCATTGACTGGATGAAAGTCTTGCTTGGAAATACAAATGTTATATATGCGGAAGAATAATCTTCTGTAATACCATTTTCTGAAAATAGAGATAATTGCTTTCATTGTGTTTTTTGTTTTGTGCAAAATTACATAAAAATCAAGTAAGTTTCTAATAATTATAATACTAAATAGGAATATGATAACGATAGAAGATAAGGATAATCTACTGGCTTATATTCTCACACAAGAAAAGGATTGCTTTGTTGTCGAATATAAAGATGTCTTTCCAAATAATGAAATTAAGGAGTTTGAATTTCATTTGTTGATGGAGCAATTTACCCAAAAAGGACTATTGCGTAGCGCAAAAAGAATGTCGCACGGCAGTTATATCAGGCTGTCTGCCGATATTTATGATTTCCATTCACATGGAGGATTCGCCGCGCAAGAAGAGCTACTTAGGGCGAATATTGAGAAACTTAGCTATGAATTGGATGAACTTTCTAAATCTTCTGACCCTCTTGTCGTTGATAGGGCAAGCAAGATTGCCGGAATTGCATCGTCCATTGCAACAGTACTGGGGCTTTTCACCAAGTAGAAACATTTCGAGGTAACGGATAGGGTCTGTGTCTTCAGGGAATGAAACCGACATCAAGCGTTTATCCCGATATTTCTCAACACCGTCCATGAGGACTATTCTTTCGTAATCTTCGGAAGAATAATTCAAAAGTATTTCTATTTTATGTTCCATTGTGTTTATAATAAATTAGTTATGCAGAATAAAGAAGCAAAGATGAAAGCCGCAGAGTTCATAGAAACGATTTGTACGGAAGTGACAAAGCAAGGCATTTCAATGCCGTCCAGTATTTCGTAAGGAAGAATATCGGCAGTTATCATAAGTTTTACGTTTTTATAAATCACACGGTAAAGTTATAAAAAAAGTAGATATAAATAGGAATATGACTGAATCAGATACAACAAATACAGGCAGCAACTCATGGAAAAGTGAACTTTTAAATGATTAGAACAAATATCAAATACCAAATAGAATATGATAACAAAGCAAGAAAGGGCTATTGACAGGTTAAGGCAATTCGTGCTTTACCTAAAACAGAATAAAACGATAACCGGGACCAGCCAGTTTGAAAAGACATGCGGGCTGTCGAACAAGTATATCGCCAATACGGCTACAAAAGGAAGACCGGGGACCATGGGGACTGACATCATATCGAGAATACATTCAAAATACCCGGAACTGAACATCACCTGGCTTTGCACCGGGGACGGGGACATGTTGGACAAGATTTGGATTCCAAAAAGCGAACTGACGTGCGAAATCGAGAATGCGGAGAAACTTGCCAATGAACTCAAAAGAACGATTGCAAGGATAAAACGGGCAAAATACTGACACAAGAAAGGGGAGCTTTAACAGCTCCCCTGACGACTACAATCACATATAAAAGAATCCGTCAAATCATGTGATTTTCCTTTAGCCACCGTTTACCCGGTGGGGTCAAGAACCAAAGGAGAGCCGCCAAACATGGTATACCTACCATTCCAAGAATAATTAAACTTCCCATCATTTATCCTCCCTTTTATTCGTTAGAATTAAACCTAATAACAATAAAACGGCTGCCACACTTCCACTAAGCACATAAACAAGCCATCTTATTTCCTCCAAGTCTTTAACCAACGATGCAACAAACACACCAGTAAGAAAGTACTTGGAAACATCAATCAAATAATTGCCTAATTTCTCTTTCCACATAATGCAAATATAGTTTATTATCCATTGTCTTGCAACATAAATAAAGATGTTTTTCGTTATTTGTTTCCATACAGGACATAATCCATAACTTTACGGTTGGCCTCGTCCACTTTCTTTTGGTCAAAATCTATATAAATGGATGTAACCCTGCTCCCTATCTCATGGCCAAGAGCAGCCGAAATAGTTTCCTTGGGGATGTCCAATGACGCGGCGATCGTGGCCCATGTATGGCGCGCCCAATACGTAGAGATGTACGGGAATAGTGGCTTCCTTTCTTTCTTCCCTCCCCTTCCTTTTACCTCAACCTCCCCAAGCTTCTTCAGCCCACGGCACATGGCATAGGTATAAGTACGGTAATCTTTAAGGTCCTCCACATACAACAGGTGCTCCTTCCCTTTATAACGTTCGATGATTTCCATGGCTTCCGGCTCCACCTTGATAGAAAACAGCCTCCCGGTCTTTGAACGCTTATACTCAAACCTCCCGTCCACTATGCTGTCCGGAACCGCCTGATATAAGTCTATGCTATTTACCCCAATAAGATAAAACATGAGCATGAACATGTCTTGGTACTCCTTTATGAAATCTTCCCCCTGGTAGTTCCGAAGGATCCTGAGGTCATCCACCGAAAGGGAACGTTTCCGGGTCTCTTCCTTCCTTATCTTGAATTTCCGGAACGGATAGAATGATGTCTCCCCGTTGTCTATTGCCTCGTTAAATACCGTACGTATGTTCCGGAAGTGTATTGACCTCGAATTTACGGACAGGCCGTTTCCCTCCATCCATGAATCAAAACCTTCCAACCAATTCAAATCAATGGTTTGAAATGTGGCGTTCCCGTCATACTGGGATACTTTCTCTTTGGTAGAAAGGTAAACAGACTTTGTATTCTCCTTTTTTTGCTTTTCCGCATACCTGCCAATGAAATCCACGAACGTTTCTTTTTTGGCGGGTTCGCCTGATATTTCTTCCCTTATGGCGGCGGAAAGCTCCTTGTCACTCATAAAAGGAAGTTTCTTGTCCTTTGAAAGAGAAAGGACCAATGTCTCCACCCTATCAAGTATATTCCGCAACATTGAGTTACGCGCCCTTGCATTCCTTGCTTTCGCGGAAATATAGCTCCCTTCCCATTCGTCCTCGTGTGCCGAAAGCCCCGTGGAAACGAATATGGCTTTACGATGGCAAAGGTATACGCGTATAGGGTATACTCCATCATTTTTTTTCCTTCTTTTATCCAAATAGAACGATATATTATTCATATATTTGTTTCTTAATGCCTCCGAATAGAGGCTAACTGATTGGTTTTCTCTTGCAAATATAGCCACTTTTGTGCAAAGGATGTGCAAAGGATGTGCAAAAACACGTGCCGTTTCGTGCCATTTTATGCTGTTTTACGCCGTTTTTTGGCCAATATACCCACCAAAAATAACACAAAAAAAGCGGCTATCTTTATAGATAACCGCTTGATTTACAATTTGTAGCGTCTACGGGAATCGAACCCGTGTTGCATGCGTGAGAGGCATGTGTCCTAGCCGCTAGACGAAGACGCCTTGGAGCGGAAGCTGGGGGATTCGAACCCCCGGTACGGTAACCCGCACGTCAGTTTAGCAAACTGGTGGTTTCAGCCACTCACCCAAACTTCCTTGCTTCCTTGGATTGCCCCTGCCTTTCAGCAGGTGTTTTCCTGAATTGCGATGCAAAGGTAGCTCCTTTTATTTAAACTTGCAAGCCTTTGGAGCACTTTTTTCCAATAAAACTCAAAAAGTTTTCTCTTTCCTCTATGCCTGATGAATCAGATAAGCCAAATAAACCAAATAAACTGCCACCATGACTCCACCTTCCCAACGCTCAATCGTCCGTTTTGTATAAGAGAAACACCAGAGAATCAGGATACTTAAAAGCATAAGCCCTAAATCGAAATATGAAATACTCCCCACGGGCATCGGGGATACGGTCGCACAAAAGCCCATCACAAAGAAAATATTGAAGATATTGCTTCCTACCACATTCCCTATTGCAATGGCAGAACTTCCCTTCTTGGCTGCCACAATAGAAGTGGCAAGTTCCGGAAGCGACGTCCCGGCGGCCACCAAAGTCAACCCCACTACCGTTTCGCTTACTCCCATACTGAGCGCAATCTCTGTAGCCGCATCCACAAATAAGTTTCCCCCGAACACAAGACCGGCCAATCCCAATATGACATAAAGGAATATACGACCGTAAGACATCGGAGCTATTTGCAAGGCCTGCGGCTGCTCGCCCGCACCGTCTTTGTTACGGGCGATGGAAAACGTATAGAACATGAATACGGCAAAGAACCCCAACAGCATCAATCCGTCGGTACGCGAAATCAGGTTCTCAAATTGTCCGCCGTCCAACACCACATCCAATGATACGACGATGAGGGAAGACGTAGCCAAAATAGCAAAGGGAATATCTTTGTGAATAGTAGACTTGCTGATGATAATGGGACTGGCTAAAGCCGAACACCCCACAATCATTAACACATTAAACGTATTGCTTCCCACTATATTACCGATAGAAATCTCACTGCTTCCTTTCAATGCCGACATAAAACTGGTCACAAACTCCGGCAACGACGTCCCAAAGGCCACTACCGTCAAGCCTATCACCATTTCGGTCACGTTGAACCGCCGAGCCAAACCGGTCGCCCCGTCTGTCAACTTGTCGGCACCGAGCAATACAAGCGCGATGCCGACTAAAAGTAATACTACTGTTAAAAACATACCCCCGGCTTTTTAGTCCCGACGACCGAGGAAGATCATGACATAATATAATAAGGTGGCCAAAGAACCTAAAGCCGCTACGACATAAGTATACGCGGCAGAACGAAGAGCCGATACGGCAGCCCCATAATTCCGGTTATTCGTCACGCCGGCCTCACTCAACCATTTGACGGCACGACGGCTTGCATCGATTTCTACCGGCAAGGTTATAAAGCTGAACAAGGTCGTGGCAGCAAACAAAATGATTCCGAACAACATGATTTGAGGGAACACATTCAGCGTAAACATCCCGATGAGCAATACCCACATCATCCAATTGGAAGCAAAAGAAATGACCGGCACCAGACTGCTCCTCATCTTCAACGGGGCATAAGCATGGGCGTGCTGCACGGCGTGGCCGCATTCGTGTGCCGCCACAGCTGCCGCTGCCACACTGCACGTGCCATACACATCTTCACTCAAATTGACCGTTTTGTTAGCCGGATTGTAGTGGTCGGTCAGCGAGCCCGACGTACTTACCACTTCCACGTCATATATCCCGTTGTCATGCAACATCTTCACTGCGATGTCACGTCCGGTCAATCCTCCGTCGATAGGAATTTTCGAATACTTTTCGAACTTGTTCTTCAAATTAGCCTGTACCAACCAACTGGCCAAGGCAATACCGATAAAAAGAATCCAATACATATTATATTTATTAAATGGTTTTATAAAGTAATACTTCAAACATCATGCCAACGCACGCAAAAATAGCGAAGAAATGTTGAATACGATAAATAAAACAAGAATAAGACCGGTCTTTTTTGAATAATTAGTATATTTGTAAGTCAGTATTCACAAATAAGCATAAAACACATGAGAAAAGGTCTGATATACCCCTTGCTTTCAATGGCGGCCGCAACAAGCCTCTTGACGGGATGTACCGGCGGGCAACAAAGCAAAGACTATATGGAGGAGAATGATTCTGTGACGGTTTATCCGCCCGACACGGCTTTCTACGGTCATTTGGGAGAAGGCACGGGGATGAGCAGCCTTGAGCTTATTACCCACGACGGCGACACATTGGCGTTAAACAAGACCAACGAAAAAACGGGGGAACCGGGACGTATATTGGGCGAAATAGCGAACTACACAGACCAATATGCCATTACGACGTGCGATGACAACCAAAGTGTAAACGTGGCCTTGAACATCAACCAACTCACACAAAGAAACTGGCAATCGGACACTGACAAACAACACGGATTCCAATTGGAAATGAACGGTAAAGCCCGGTCTTTATCTGCCGGCACATACCACTACAACCAATGGAGCCTGTACAACTGCAAATTAATTCTGTTACAGGAAAGCGAAGGTGTACACGGAACAGCAACGAGAAACGACACGTTGGATATTTTAAAACTGACACCGGACTCCTTAATACTACAAAGTAGCCGCAAGAAGATTCCCGAGAAGTTCCATCGCATATCATAAAAGAAATATTATGGCTGGCAATAAAGACAAAATGGTAAAGTGCTACGACTGTAAGCACGGCAAATACATGCAATGGATGAAAAACCCCATTATCTGTGAATGCAACTGGACCGGCGAACGCTACGTGGCCGAAGCCAAACGGCTGTGCAGCCGCTTCGAAGAAAATACAAGCCGGGAAACTCCCGAGGTCACACATTATGACCACTATTAGAAAGTTTCCCGGTTGTAATGAGCAGTCAGGCTTATTTGGCGCCCACGCATTCCACTTCCACCAACGCACCTTTAGGCAATGCCTTCACGGCAACTGCCGAACGTGCGGGAAAAGGTTCCTTAAAGAATGTGGAATATACCTCGTTCATAGCGGCAAAATCTGCCATATCTGCCAAAAAGACCGTAGTCTTGACCACGTGCGACAAGTCGATGCCGGCTTCCGCCATGATATGGGCGGCATTTGTCAATGCCTGACGGGTTTGTTCTTTGATACCGCCTTCGACAAATTCCCCGGTAGCCGGATCAATAGGTATCTGGCCGGAAGCAAAAACAAATCCATTCACTTCAATGGCCTGACTGTAAGGGCCGATGGCAGCTGGTGCCGATTTCGTGTGTAAAGCTTTCATAAAATCCTTTTTTATTTATATTAGTTTTAAACCTGCATTTTTCAATGCAAGGTGGAGTTCCTGTACATGTTCCGCATTGCGGGTTTCCACCTGGACCCGCAACCAACAGGCCGTGACGTTAGACGTGTCATCATTCCGCTCGTGATACACGCTTATGATATTCGCTCCCACCGACGCGGCAATCTGGCTGACCACGAACAACTGCCCCGGCTTATCGTCCAGTTCCACGCAAAAGGTGTATATCCGCCCGCTTTTGGAAAGCCCGCGGTTAATCACGCGGCTCAATATCGTCACGTCGATATTGCCGCCGCTCACGACACAAACGGTCTTGCGCCCTTTTACGGGCACCTTGTTGAACATGGCGGCAGCCACACTGACGGCTCCGGCTCCTTCCGCAATCAGTTTATGCTGTTCTATCAATGCCAGAATCGCG
>ENA-ORKV01001961-ORKV01001961.1-human-gut-metagenome-genome-assembly--contig:-NODE-1961-length-13486-cov-2.234991_pt1 | contig 13486 bp, 21 predicted proteins | sample MGYA00243058_ERZ508805 | MGnify/ENA primary metagenome ERZ508805 (study PRJEB26277, sample SAMN04329770) | human gut metagenome | biome: human-associated habitat | host: Homo sapiens | place: USA... | reverse complement strand
GCAGCAGAAAGCGATTCTGTTGATTCTGCATTCTGCTCGCTCGACGATTCAGATGGCAAGGTTGCCGAGGATTCAGCATTGAGTTCGGTATCTGATACGGTTGATTCCGATTCTTCTGTATCACCCGCAGAAGACAATGTTGCTGCCGTTTCTGTAAGAGTCAAAGATTTTGCGATGTGTTCGACGATGGACTTTGCGTTTGAGTCCAGCTCCGAATAGCTTTCGCCTCTTACGCCAACAAACATAGAGCATTCGTAATCTCCCGTGGACACGTAAGCGAATTGTCCAACAAATACACCATATACTTCTGTGGTGACAGATACATCCCCCTTTACGGTAGCCAGCAATTTGTAGGACTCGCCCTTTTCCTCAGTTTCATATGAAATTTTTTTATCTTCTGCACTAAACCAGATCCCGTCTAATGAATTTTGGGTGATCGCGGCTTCCATATCTGTAGCATCCTGCAATCTGTAGCCAGTCTGATTTTCGACAGCAACAACGACCTGTCCGATATTAAACAGCAAATATGTATTTTCCCCGTCTTTATACAGATATGTATTGCTGCTGTAATCTTCATCTTTTGAGATGTTAGTGATTGCGGTTGCCTGTGCAAGGAAGTTTTCCGGCATATCAAATTCAACACCATCAACAGATGTTACGATGGTATAATTATCCTGGTGCTTTTCATAAAGAGTGTTACCGCACCCGCAGCAAACCGTCATGATAAGTGCCATTGTTAATATGGCAATCCTTTTAAAGTTAGTCATGCAATGTCTCCTTTCTTTGAACGTCTAAACGTTTAGCTTTTTATCCAGTTTTTCAAAAAATGCAAGCGAATGATCCAGCTGCTCGTCTGTTAAGTCCGAAACATATAGTCTAACCAATTCTACCAGACGGTCTTCTTTTGGCTGCCGATCAAATGCATGATTTGCGGTGCTTGATATAAATGTTATAAGGTCTTCATATTTTTGAGCGTCTTCATCTGACAATTCTTCGTTTGCAACATCGGGCGGCATTAGGCGAACAATACCGTGCTTTTCATGTATCTGTGCTCGTGTCATTTTTTGATTCTCCAATCCATACAATCTAATATTTTGGTTCCTGCTGTTTTTACATCTAGGAACGCGTTATACCCAAAAAAAATTGATCAATACGATAAAAATGCCTACCGCACCTCCGATAATATAATGACGCATTTCAAAGAACGAATCTTTTAAAGACTTCTCTTTTTCTTTGAGTGCTTTTATTACAAGAATCCATAATCCTACTAGGGTTGAAAAACTCACAGCCCAAATTTTTAAAAATGGGTTCACCGGATCAAACAGCGGCTTGCACATCTTTATCATCACAAAAAAGCCAGCGGTAAAGACGAACATCTTACATATTCTATCTAAATTCTCCTGATATAATAATTCTTCCGCTTTTTTTTCATCTTCACTTTTCTCACCTTCATTTTTCCGTTTTTCTTTCTGGAATTCTGATGTCCATAATATAATGTTAATAGTTATCAATATCACTATTAACATTACAAATCCCAAAAATCCCTCCAAAGTACCCAAGAGCTTCTCCTCCTTATTATATATAAGTGAATTATACCATAAAAATACCAAAAAGTCAATTTTAATAAGGGAGACCACTAGCCAGTTCCCATAATACAATGTTAATGGTTATCAATATTTGACATAATAATGATCAATACTACAGAGACAAAAATTCCTACCGTTATTCCAGTAATAAGATCTGAGAATGAGCATTTTAAAGTATAAAAGGTTCCCATTGTAGCCAATGGCTGCCATACATACTTGTCAGCCAGTCCCATAGTTACGCCTAGAATCACAGCGACTGCCATTAAAGTAAGAGGCAGATATACGCAAAGCCATACAAACAGCTGAAAAAACTCAGAATATCTAAGTTCTTCAAGAATGTTGATTATAATATGGCATCTTTTTTGGGGAAGTTTTTGTTCGTCCGGCTGGCTCGCTAAAATATCTTTTGCCATTTTATGTGTGTATTTAGCAAGCGCCTCTGCTTTATCTGTAACCATGTCATCTTGTCCGCTAATACGGAGTCGCTCCAGATCATTTGTAATTTTCTTAATGGCTCTGTCTTTTCTTTTCATTTAATTGCTCCCTTCTTTACCTATTGCAAGTGAATTATACCATAAAAATACCTTACGGTCAATTCAAAAGAAAAAGGGAGAACCCAGCTCTTAGCTGGCGTTCTCCCTTACCTCACGTTCTATTCGGATGATACTTCCCTGGCTGTTTAGATTATATAGATAATCGTCAAGCCCATTAAAATTCTCGGAAGTAACAAACTTTCGTATGTTCTCCCCCATTTGCGGATTTTCCGCAATAAGCCTATTGACATCCTCCAGCTTTAAATGTGGTTCTTTGATCACAATTAGGTTCACATAGTTTCGCAGCGTTTCATTTGCTCTTGCAAACAGTGAAGACAACTGGGATCTGTAGGCTACCCTTTGTTCTGGCGTCATCTGCCGGACGTTTCGGTAATATTTACCAAAAAGTTGAATTACTTCATTGCGCAAAAGATCTTCCCGATCTTCAACAACAGGTTCCATTACGTCCATTCTGATCCCTCCATTTCGGGTACACTTGCATACTTTGCTGCAATTGAATTGCATGAGCCGATTCCGAAACAATCCGTTAAGAACTCCAGTTCCTCATTTTTTAATCTGGCGAAATCCTTCTGAGCCGCCTCGTTCTGTGATTTGTTGTAATTTGCCATAGCCATTCCCTCGCTTTCTTCCCTTTGATGGGACAACAAAAGGGCAGGCGGATTTACCGCTTGCCCTTAATGATTTGAATAGTTTACTGTTTATAAGTGTATAATACCACACCTATTCGATCCGCGCAACGTATTTTTAGTATCTTATCACAATTTCATTAACTTGCCAAGTATGGGTTATCTTTCAAGCGATAATCGCAACCCATTGCCAATAAAAACTGCTGATATCTAAAAATATCGTCTTTATTCAAAGAAAAATCTACTTCTAATCCACAGTTGTATGCGGTAGGCATTTTTAAAGTAACCTCATCTTCGATATCGAAGTCTTCTCCGTCGCCGTCGTTCCAGCCGCCGGTTGTCATTTCTACTACAATTTCATTCCATGTGAAATCTCTACGAATTTCCCCAATGCTAACTGGGTGGAAAATTTCCGTAAGAATATACTTGATCTCATCGTCCGTTAGATCTAAGAATTCTCTATATTTCATGATATCTGTCCTCCAATCTTGATTATAGATTTTCTAAATACTTTTGTCTGAATTTGCTGCCAGCATCACAAATATAACCATATGTATCATGGACTATATCATTATACTCTCCTCCGTCTTCCCGGCAGCATTTTCCATTTCTTTCTTTTTAGCTTTTTATTTTACCCTTTGCTTTCTGCAATAGCCACACAAATTTACTGCTTTCTTCCGGCGTGAGATTTTCCGAAAAAATAATATCATTAGTCCATACAAGCCCCTGTTCTAGTTCTGCATAACATGGCTCGATTGTATCTTCATCAACAGGATAGGCAGTATTTTCATCATTGTCCTTCATGATATGATACTGTCCCCACATTTTTGTAAGAAATCCTTGTATTTCTTCACCATTATCAATCCTTTTTGCTTTGTGATGTAAAATCATAGTTATTCACCTTCCTTGTATCTTAAGGTTATGGATTTCATTTGAACAGGCTTCCTTGAGATCATTATTTCTAGTCAAACAAATACCTATGTTCTGTACCTGTAATGCAATTATAGTCTTCCCACATGTCGCAGCTTATGCTGTTTTGGTTGAACCCTACCGCTATACAGTCTTTGTCGTTTTCTAATTTTTTTAATATCTCGTTTTGCTCGTTTAATGACAAATTATCATCCCGCTTGGCAAATTCCTCATATGCATCAATTACTTTTCTTATATCTTCTTTTTTAATTAACACAAAATCATATGTGGATCCCAACACAATTTTTTCAGTGTCAGTTAATCTGTCATCCCAGATTAAATTCCATGTTTCCTGTTCTAATTTAGGATCCAAGTAGCTAAAATCACGTCCGAGATATTTTTGGGATAATATGCTCCATATTATCCAAGATCCTCTTGAAGCATTTTTTACACGTCCTGCCGAACTGGGATTACCCTTTTTATCGAACTTTATAACTTCCGTATAACTCATAATCACATTTTCCCCCTTATTCTTGGAATGAATCCAATTTCCGCCTCTGCAAACCATCTGTCTGCTATTGTGCGTGTTAATTCAATTTGAAGCATAAGCACTGTATTCGCTCCAAAATCCTTTTCATATTCTTTTTTAATTTTTCCTAATTCATTATTTTCAGAAAATCCAGCGCTCTTTTCCGCATTTAGAAATTGACAATATAACACAGACAACTCCTCATTTGTTTTTTTCTCAAATACATTTACATGCATAATATTTGTTCTCCATTTCTATCAACTCGAAAGCTAAAATTCATTTGCTGTTAGTTTGTCCGGATGTCCTATTTTGACATCCATATCCAGCGACATATAGATTATACTTTTAAGTTGTTGTGCATCAAGGTTACTCACGAATTCAAGAATGCTAGCTTCTATATTATTTATTTCAGCATCTACATCAGAGGTATCGTATCCTCGATAGTTCATGTAACTTTTCTTCTCTTTTAATTCAGAAAGTTTCTGTTTGTTTTCTAAATATTCTTCTAATAATATGGCATTAGCTCCTAACCATTCCACGCCCTATTTCTCCTCAAAATTTCTAAATTTTATGTGCTTTTACATAATCCCACGTAAATTCTTCATTCTTCTTTCTCTTCTTTTCAAATCTAAATGGAGTTACATTCTTAAATCCTTTTTGAACAAGCCTTTTGGCATGTTCTTTCACATCATCTTCAGACGAAAAATCATCTAGCAGCCATGGTAACTCACCGCAAAAATCTCTTCCATTTTTATCTGAATAAGCTATTGCATATGTCGTCATAAATGTCGCTCTCCGTTTTATATACTTCCGGCAAGTGCCGAGTCTCAAATCTTACCTTTCAGGCATCTGGCAAAATCTGCCGAGTCAAGTAAGGATCCACTAAACAATTCCTCTCCGGTTTCTTCATAGATTCTTAGTGACCCGTCAAAGCCCACAACGGCATATTTCCCATTGTATTTTTTCATGTCACAGAGATCCCATTCAGCAACCTTGTACTGAATACCATCCTCCATCACGTCACAATATCCCGTATGCTCAAACAATGAAATACCAAACATGCAGATTATATTATTTGCCATTGCACCATAGCCCTCGCTTTCTATATTTCCTGTCATATGTGAATTATACCATAAATACACGTCGCGGTCAACTTGTTTAGAAAAAAGAGAGCGGAAGATTACTCTCCCGCTCTTGCTGATTATTCTTCGATTATTACAACTTCATCCGTAAAGGCACCTTCGTTCGCCTGATAATTTACCTCTTTTATCTCTGTATCCAGATAATGATATATCGTGACGGTGTATGTTCCTGCTTTTAAGTAGCTATAGTCTACAGATAGTAAGTGATTTTTGGCGTCAACATCCATATTTTCTGATGTCCCGTCCTCATATGTGACTATGCCCCATATGGTTCCATCTCCGTCATAGGTGGCAAAAAATTCAATTTCCTGGTCATCTTCATCAAAGGTAAATGTGGTGTCTTCCGCAATAGTATCGGCTTCTTTAATGGTACTTTCATATGAAATGGAGACAGAAACAGATTGTGGCTTAATGTTAATGGTCCAATTCCCTGCCATAACTTCTGCCATTTCAATGCTTGCAACGCCATCTTCGGCGACCATCTCATACATTGTATCGTCTGGCGCAATGAGTATCGCCTGCATTTTTTCGTCCGGGCATTCATTTGTGTCATATGTCACGGAAAACAAAATATTGGTGGTCTTTTCCTTTACGGTTATTCGATATTGCTGTGAGTTTGCCTTTAATTTTTCAACTTCTGATACTTGTGACACAGTGTTCATATCGCAGCTCGCATCGTCGCCCGTTCCTTTTTCATAGTCGTAATACTTGAACAAGCCGTCATCTATTGAGTAATACCCGCTTGGAATACCCTGTGGCAAGGAAATGGACATGTACCCGTTCTTAGTGTCCGTTGCTGGATCCGTTGTATAAGACTCCAGATATTCAAGCATAATGTTGTCGGCAGTAAGGTTTGCTTCCTTATATGCGCTTCCGACATAGTAGGCGATCTGATACACTCCGTTTTCTTCCAAATTGGTAACGACTCCATAATCGCTTACCATTGATTCTGTTACCGGAGTGCCATTGATCGACACTAAGCGGATTTCATTGGATTTTGCTGTGTAAAACAAATTGTATGCAGCTGAATCTTTAACTAAATTGCTTTGCGGGAAGGAAATATAGCCATCACTGTTATAGGTCCCGCCATACATACCAAAAGAATATCCGATATATTTGTACCTTTTCAATTCCTGAGAATCAATTTCAGATTTTACGCTTGGAATAGCAATGATACTGGTTGAATATGCCGACGGAATCATATCAAAATCTTTCGTTAGACTGATAATTTTATTGTTCTCTTTTGCCTTATATGGAAGATAGAAATATGCACCCTCTTTCACATAGTAGGTTTCATTTTCAAGATCTTTTTGCTCTACTGCCGTTACCTTGTAGACATCATCCTTATTTACAAATAAATCTTTTTTGCTGCATCCGCTGAACATCATAGCGCATATAAGTGCCGTGACACTAAGTACCAAATTGAGTCTTTTCATTTTTTGCCTTCGCTTCCTCTCTGCTCTTTCTCAGATACATTCGTATAGTAGAGCAACTGCAGCCATACTTTTCTGCAAGCTGTCGGTAGCTTACATGTGCAGTCCCCTTTTTATAATAATCTTCAACAATCGCGTTGCGAATTTCCTCGGAATACTTCTCCGTTCCCCATTTTTTACCCTTGAAATAATCGGTTCTTGTTTGCAGTACCAAGTTATTGAACGCAATGTTTCGTTCGTTTCCATCTTTAAATGACAGGATATACTCTTTCAATCCGTTTGTCATATTGTGCGGATCCGTAAGCTGTACGCCAGTTATGGCTTCGTATACGACTCTACCAGCCTTATAGATATGCTTTTTCCCATCTACCCGTATCATTACGGTACCGCGAGCACTAATAATAAGTTCTTTCCCCTTTGCATTAAAAATCTTGCCGTCTTTTGTAACTGTGTTGCCATAGTAACTATATGTCTTTTTCTCCATAAATTTTCTCCATTGCACTACACGTTTTCATTGCCAGAGCGTATAATGTTTGTCTTTCAGTTTCATTTAACGGCATTTCATTTCTCATGATATTGCATAACTGATCCGGTAATATGTTTTGTGCTGCAGCCAGGTCAAGAACGGAAATCGCCTCTTCATGGCTATATGCTTTTTTATACTCTCTCTTACCGGTTAAAGCTTCATATACATCTGCCATCGACACCACACTTATTTCTGGAGGTATCGTGCTTATGCCAAACAGCAATCCGCGGGCAATCATTCGCTCGTGATGATATAAAGCAATTTCTACTACTTCTTTTCGTATGTTGTTGTCTGCATTCAATATTTGTGCGCCATACAGTGGATGTTTATTGATGAGTTCTCTTTCCCCGGCTGTAAGGCGTCCATTTTTGTTGATCACACTATATGGAATTCTCGATTTTCCTATATCATGAAGTAAAGCGCCTTGTATAATAATACTCTCCGCCACATCCAAGTTAAGGTTCTCAAATATCCAAAGGGCATAATATGCGGTGCAAATACTGTGTACGCATGTGTTGTGATGCGTCTTGTCTAGCCGTTGCAAATATTTTGCCACATCGGTTGTAATTCCGTTTAGCAGTTGATCCTTTCTCTTTTGATTCAAGCTTTTTCCTCTTACTGAAGGTATACGCAATCATGAGGATACGCGCCCTCTTTTGCGCAGTCCGATAGAGTTCCTGTGTCCGTGCTGCCTGCCGCGTCAGGGCAGTCACTCGAATGAAAATATATGCTTCCATCAGCGTCCTCTTTGATGTAATATAATTTGTCTTCTGACAGATCTGACGCTGTGAATGCAAATATATCCGTATAATTTCTATACGTTAGCGTTTGAGTTCCCTGTGACAATGCAATCACGCATGGCATGTCCATGACACCAACCTCATCGTTATCATATGCACTGTTGATCGTGATAAGGTAATTGGCATTATAGGTATTAAACCATGTATTCTTTGTGTTTGCATAATAATTGACCTGCTCATTCATGATCGAGGCTATGGTAATATTGCGCTCTTCCTTAAACAGTTCCGGATCACTCATGAAGCTTAACGCCTCCGGATTGCCTAATGACGCATAGATGTCTCCGTATGTTTCTGTCCATGTATTTAAGCTGGTCATTTCTTCCTTGCTTTCGGTATTGCCATTTTCATTTTGAAATGAATTTTGGTACTCCATGTAATAGCCGTTCCAATCGACAATGAAAGTCGTGGATAAATGATATTTGTTCGTTACCTTTTTATCTTCGGTGATCGTATTGTTATTCTTACCGTAAATATTTTGCAGAGCTGCAACAGCTGACCAGCGGACATTTTCATCACCGTAAACTAACACTTTCCCTTTTTCCCCAACATTCAACGCACTATCCGTGCTGGCAAGCAAAGTTTGTTCTTCTTTCAAATTGGAATTGTTTGTATCTATTACCTGGTCAACATAAAGTCCAAACCCAAAGAACAATAGGATAAAGATTGCAATGAACAAAATTGCACTATGTGTGATCTTCATATATCAACCCCCATTTGCACCTACAGTCCCGCTGTATGTTGTAACGAGGGTGCCGGCATCTGTCCTGGAACCAAACATCCACGAGAGCACATTTGATGCTATACTAGCGTTTTTTCGTGTGACTGTTATAGTAATCGTATCTCCTATGTTCATAGGATAGTCATAATTTTCTGTGGCACTCATATCATACATGTACTCCAGAATCTTATCATTTGGTGTCGTACTCCAATCTTTCATGACATCACCGGTGTCTGTAGGAAACGCCACGGCAGAATCATAAGATAAGGAAACATCATATGATCCGGTCCGGCAGATGTGTTCGTATGTTTTCTGGTAATTATCAGCAGAAATTTTCCCGGTTGTTCTACATTCATCCACAAAACTGACAGCCATGTCCGAAACGTAAGAGGTAGACACCGCATCCACACGCATAAGTATCAGCATTACCGCAATGATGATTCCCATGAAATACATGAAATATGAAAACATATCTCCAAATATATCTTTAGGCATAAAAATCCCTCACTGTTTTTCATAAATTATTTGAGTCACATTTCCGCTTGTATCACGAACATATTTTCGCAGATATGTGGCATCAACATTGACCACGTTTTCTGAAAGTAAGATTGTTGGGTCATCGTTTCTTGCATATAGCAGCAAATTCTTGTCATCATACATTTCAGTATTTAGATCATGCAGTCGATTTCCCTTTATAACAATGTTCATAGATATATCATTGAGCACATCGGTATAGACCTGCTTACCGCTGATTTCGCCATCGTATACAATCTTCCCATCAACGACATATCCGTTGTACATCGTGTTTTCCGGCATCGTTTTGGAAACCGTCGTGTTATAATAGCACGTATCCTGCACGCCAGAGGTGTAATTATACAAGCTTACCAGAAAAGTGAATATTGCCGTTACCGACATTGCAAAGAGTATGGTATTCACCGAAATAAGTAGAAAATCTTTAATTTTCCCTTTCATAATTGCAATCTCCTTTTGAGGTAAAACAGTCTGCACGTTGTTATCGGCAAAGTGCAGACTGCAGGTTCCTTATTCGACCGTAAATCGGATGCCGACAATACCCTGATCTCCTCGTACAATTTCACCATAGTAAGATGTATTTGGATTGATATAGTAGGCAACGTCGGTCTTCTTGTTCATTTTTCGCAGAACGGTGTCGTTTGTTGAGAGCAAAGTGCCGTTCAGAGTGGTTGATCCATCGGCGTAATTTACAGATTGCGTGGAGCCGCCGGCTGACACATAAGAAACCCAGATATTTTCATCGCCAGCGAATTCCTTGATGGCACTTTGCACCTGCGCCCCTTTTACGCTACCTTCATATTTTGTATACACTGTCTCCAGCGCTGAATCGCTTGTTTTGGAAGCTTCGTCCATGCCTCTTGTAAAATAAGATCTTGCGATGCTAATTCCGGCAATAACAAGTCCGATAAGTATTAACGATAAAATAACATTTGTTCCACTTTCAAGAAAGTCTGAGATTTTTTCTTTCATTGTATTTTTCCTCCTTATGTGTTAAAACAACTGATTCAGTTCAGTTATCATATTGGCAGCGTATATTATGACTGGAACTACCAGACATAACGCTGCAGTTGTTGCAAAAGGGATAAACGATATGATTCCAGCCAGGTTGGCGTTACTCTCTAGGCGCTCATTCATTTTCTCTTTGCGGTCCTCTTTGTTATAGTTTTTATCTGCTTCGATCTCTGAAAAAGCGTCTGCGACACCACATTTATCAATTGCCAGTAAGTTATCAATAAAATTGACAAACGGTTCGTAGGTCGCCTGATCCTGCATTTTCCTTAAGGCATATTGTTCACCTTGCCGTAAGTTGATGCGACATTCCGCGATGTCTTCGCGGAAACAGAATGAGAAGCGCTCCATCCACTCCAGTATTCCCTCCGTAGTCATGCCACTCATATGCATCAACACAAGCATAAGGCTTTGAAACTGCATGACCTCATCCGCTTTCCGGTTTTCAATGACATTTTTCTTAACCATCATGAACAGGTCCGGAATGTGGCATGTGACGAATCCAATTAGTAGAGCGATAAATATGTACCAGAATTTAAAGTATGTATGATAATACTTGTCCATCTGCTTTGTAACATAATCTGCGACCTCCTGCGCATATGTTTCGTTCTTTATCTCCGAATGCTGCAGGATATCATTTTTTAAAGTTTCGCTGTCTACCTTGGCTTCCGTGCGGGAGAAATACAGTTTGTTATTCGCATACGATTCTGCTGTTTCCTGCATGAGGTCTCGGTAGCTGTCACTTGGAACGACACTATCTGTAAAGCCAGAAGAAAAGTCATGCAAATAACTTGCCTTTTGACTGATATCGGATACAAACAATATCCCGATGGTGAGCAGTGTTGCACCGACAAAATACATTGTTTTTTTGAATAGGTACACACGAACACCGGAATAGTCTCCCATTGCCTGTAGGTCATCGTTGATTTTTTCATACTTCACATAATTGCTGTTTATGATGTTGGCAATAAAATCATCCAGCGGCTTTACCTTATCAAGAATGCGGGAATATACATTCTCTCCTCGCTCCACAACGATATCCCGGTCTTTCAACAGCTCAATAATCTTGTAAACAACATATGCGATTGCAAAAATTGTCACCATTGCCACAACACCATAAATTCCGTTATAGTATTGCCCTAATTCAGGCATTCTTGTTTTTGCCCAATTTTCAAAAGGCTTTACTGCAACAACTGGCGCCAATGCAATAAAGGATAATCCCTTGAACAGATTTTTTCTGCGCCGGTTTTCAAGCAAAAAATTGCTGATGTCATCCTTCAGATGATTTGTGTCTTCAATAAACACCGAATTCCCATTCCCCAGCGTCTTATCCCCGTTTTCTTTTATAGACGCGCAAATTGATAAGAATTCCGTGAAAAACTTATTCGGGGATGAGGCAATGTATTTGTCCATTTCAAGCTTTATTTCTGTACTTGTGAGAATGTCATATAACGTTTTGAAATGAAGACTTATCTCAAAAGGCAGATCGTTTATCGTTTTCAGCAGTGCCAGCGCATCACGAAATTGAAGCATAACCAGCTCTTCCATTTTGTCCAGGCGCTTATCTATGACGGAACTAACTGCAACGAAACAAATAAGAAGACCAGCGCAAGTAAACAACAAATCTCCTTTGCCAAGAAGAAACGTAAGTATAATGCCCGTGATGAATAAATAGGTACCCCTTTTTAAAAGAGCACCCACCTCTGTTTCCACAGAGAAATCGTCTGCCGGGTAATAAAGGACTACTCTGGAATGCACTTTTCCATATACTTTATTAAGTGGCGGATATTTGAATATCCGAACAATGCGGCTGATACGCGTGTTCTCGGTTCCTCTTACTGCAATATCGCCGATTTCCGCTTTCTTTTTCTTCTTTTTTTTGAGCCACGTAGCAATTACTGCAGCGACAACAATGACGAACCCAACAAGCAAAACCCAATTCTGGCGAATAGAATTTATGATGCTTGCTGTAACTTCTGTTGTACCCACTCTCTCACCTCCTCGGCATCATCACCCTTTTCCGATACCAAAGCCAACATCTTCATATCGTTCTCAAAAACGGCAATTTCATCGTATTGTAATTTTGATTTAATCTCTTCCATCATCCTTTCAGTCGGAAGATTTACAAGCTTAAACTCACCCAATGCATTCCCGTTTTCATCAAATTTTTCATGCCCGTCTTCAATAATTGGATATCGCTTAACCAGAATTCTTGTAGAATAGAGTTCTGGATCTGTGACTCGGTGAAAATACTCGGGCATGTCAGCCAATGCAAGTTTTAACCGCGCCACAATTTCCTCGTCAGATTTTACACCAAGTTTTTTTGCCATTTCCGCATCTACTTCATCGAATGACCGCATCTCCTGCTTTTTTGCAAGATAACTCAGCATATCCACCTCTTCCATCTTCTCTGATGGGTATTTGACTGCAGAAATCGGGATGATTTCACTGATTCGATCAATAAAACGATCCTTCCGGATTTTATCCAGATGACAATCAATATTTATTACTTTTGCTGTCATTGCAACGGCATCTTTCTTGTCCTTATATAAGCCCATCTCCAGCAAGTTGTTGGAAATAGACTCTACAAGATCTTCAGCCGTTTTTGCATGGTGAGTGAACATAGCAAACAGGGATGCTACCATTGCTGTTCCAAGTAAACCAGCGATTACTTTTTTCTTCATGATAAGTTCCTCCCAAAAAAATGATTTGTTTTTCATTACCCTAACAATATATCACAAAGTTAGTGATTTTCCAATATGATAATTTACGATTTTGATATAATTTTCTATTTTTTTCTTAAGATTTAAACCACCGTTTCATACTTTTGCACGAAAACGAGATTTAATTTTTGTTACTTTTTTCGAACGCAAACAGCCGGCGCTGACATTCTTCATCATACATATTCTCTTTATTTACCGCGATCGTATCCGTATAAATGGTATCTTCGATCTGATATCCATTGATAAGTTTGTATGCTGTCTCTACTCCGAGGTATCCCATCGCATAAGAATTCTGTACGATGAGCGTATCCACCTCCCCGGTTTCCAGCATCCCGACCGATACCACATTGCTGTCAAATGCCACAACCCTTACGCTGTCCTTCAGTCCGAGTTCCTGG
>ENA-ORKV01001959-ORKV01001959.1-human-gut-metagenome-genome-assembly--contig:-NODE-1959-length-13502-cov-15.227188_pt1 | contig 13502 bp, 15 predicted proteins | sample MGYA00243058_ERZ508805 | MGnify/ENA primary metagenome ERZ508805 (study PRJEB26277, sample SAMN04329770) | human gut metagenome | biome: human-associated habitat | host: Homo sapiens | place: USA... | reverse complement strand
ATATTAAACCGATAAGGATTCTGAAACATGGAAGAAAGGCAAAGTCGCTTGTCAAGTATGGTTTGGAGGAGATTGCGTCCATACTTCTGCGTCCGGCTTATACTACTAAATTCGATGTTTTCAAATTTTTGTCATGTACTTAAAAATTTTTATTAATTCGCTTTAGGACAGTTTCATCTGTTGGGTCGACAACAGACAGTTCAAGTCCAAAAGCTATTTTTTGTCCCAGATATAGAGACGGTCGCCGGGACGCACTTTCTCGGGCACGGGAATGCTGAATGCCTGACCTTTGATAGCCTTCTCGACGGGGTCGCGGTCGAGACGAATCTGCTCAACCTCCGTTATGATGGCGCCGGTCTTAGGCCCGGTGATGACAATCTCGTCGCCGGGACGAAGTTCGCCGGCCTCAAGCATGAACTCGCCTACGCCGAGACGCGGATAGTAGCGCACAGCCTTGGCGGCATAACGCTTGGTGCGCGTGGCGCTCGACCCGTATTTCTCCGACCATTCGCCGAGACGCTGGCCGAGATAATATCCGTTCCAGAAGCCTCGGTTGAAGACCTTGGTGAGGTTTTCATCCCACGCGGCGATGCGTTCGGGCGTGAACGTGCCGTCGCAGATGGCGCGCAGTGCTTCGTCGTAGGCCGACACGACGGTCATGACATACTCGGGCCCCCTGGCACGTCCCTCAATCTTGAACACCGTCACTCCGGCGTCGACCATGCGGTCGAGGAAGCCGATTGTCTTGAGGTCACGCGGCGACATGATATACTGATTCTCGATGTCGAGGCTGTCGCCGGTCTCACGGTCTGTGACGGTGTAGCCGCGCCGACAAATCTGAGTGCAGGCGCCCCGGTTGGCGCTCGAATTCATCTCGTGGAGGCTCAGATAGCACTTGCCGCTGACAGCCATGCAGAGCGCGCCGTGGCAGAACATCTCGAGGGCCACAAGCCGGCCGTGGGGGCCGCGGATGTCGCGCGAGGCAATGCCGTCGCTGATGGCGCGCACCTGATCGAGATTCAGCTCGCGGGCGAGCACCATGGTGTCGGCCCACTGCGAATAAAACTCGACAGCTTCGAGATTGGTTATGTTGACCTGAGTCGAGATGTGCACCTCCAGACCGCGACTCCGGGCGGCCCGGATGGCGGCTATGTCACTGGCGATAATAGCCGAGATGCCGGCTTCGGCAGCGGCGTCGAGTATACGTCCGAGAAGCTCGGTCTCGCTGTCGTAGATGACGGTGTTGACTGTCAGGTAGGTTTTCACTCCGGCCCCGCGGCAGAGAGAGGCGATTTCGCGGAGATCGTCGATTGTGAAATTGGCGCTTGAGCGTGCGCGCATATTCAGCCCCTCGACACCGAAATAAATAGCGTCGGCGCCGGCTTTCAGAGCGGCATGGAGCGATTCGCGGCTCCCAACGGGAGCCATAATCTCAAAGTCGTTGCGTGTCATTGCGTTGAAAAAGAATCATTCAACCTCTTCGGGATGCTTGCGGTAATATTCCTCAAGAAGGTTGCGTATGTCGAAATAATATCCGCCGAGCTTGCGGCCGTCGGCATCGGTGACGGTTATATATTCGTAGCCGGGGTCATAGAACACGTGGTCGTCGACAAGATAGTCGAGCATATTGAGCAGAACATATTCATGCTGCGGCTCGATGACAACCCAGGCGTTTTCTTCGTCGAGGCCAGTGCCGGTCGACACTATGGCCATGAGAATCCAGTTGAGCTTATACTGCCATATCGACGCCAGAGCGTTGTTGCCGCGTGTGCGCAGAGCATTGATCATCAGCATCATCTGGCGCAGGTCGAACGGATTGTCGGCCAAAGCCTCACGGGCTTTCTCGATGATCTCGTTGCAGTCTTCGCGGGTCGGAGCGTCGGGAGCAGTATAGGCCAGCGGATGTTCGCTGGAACGATAGGGAGTATAATCCTCCTGAAAGAGATAGCCGAGATAGAGATGGCGGAACTTGTCGAGTTTCATCAGCGTGTCGTTGCGCTGATATTCTTCCATCAGACGGGGATAATAATAAGGAGACTGAGGATCGTTTATCTCACGCTTTATCTGCTCCATGTCGGGGCGCGTGCGCTTCAGTCCCGGCAGGAGTTCCTGTTTCTGATCAGCGTCCTGAGCCGATAGGGCGAAGACTGCCATCAGGGCCGCTACGACAGCTATTATCTTAACGCGCATATTCTTCAATAAGGATTATGGCCACATATCCGGCCATCGAGAGCACGACGGCGGAGGGAAGGCCTTTGGCACACAAATACTGCAAAAAACGGGCCGAGGGGAAATCGAGATGGCGCCCCGAAGGCGTCATGCTGAACGCGAGTCCGCCGAGGACGATGCCGACTACGGCTCCGATAACCATTACGTTGACCGAAATCAAATATCCGAGCACAAGGCCAGTCAGGCCTCCGAGTCCGATATAACCGACGCCAAGACGCGAGGCGACGACTTCGCGCGGAAGCATAAAGTTAAGGCCGACCACAACCAGCGCGGCAAAGCCCCAGAACAACGGCAGCATAGCCCCGGCAAAGCCCGACGAGCCGAGAACCGTCAGCAACAGCCCGACGAAGGCCACCACTGCCGTCCACCGCCACTGGACGAACATCAATATGAGCGAGACCAGAGAGAAGAGGGCCCCTGTTATCGACAGAATATTCATTGCGTTGTTTTACTTTTTCTTTATTGTAATAACGCTCCGACAGGGCATGCTGTTGCCCTGAAAACGCAGGTTGCAGCCACAAAATTAACAAAATTAGCGCAACGCCGCAAATCAGACGTCACGCGTGACAGCTCGGTTAATATTCAGTTACAAAAAGCTTACTCATTAGTCGGAATGTCAGGCAACGGTTACCTTTGTATCGTCCACTCTCTTCATCATCACATTCAAAGACGCGACAATGCCGCAAACCCCGATATTCAGAAACATAAGAGCTGTCATCTTCGACTTCGACGCCACAATCGCCGACACGGCCTCGGACATAATCGAATCGAAGCTTTACGCCATGAGCCAGCTTGGGCAGCCTGAGCCCGACAGGGATCTTGTCAAGGCCCTTCTGGGCATGAACACCCGCGACAGCTTCTACGTGTTTTCCGACATGTCGAACGAGGTCATGGTAGACGAGGCGGTCGAATTGTTTCACCGTCAGGCTCTGAGATTGGCGCTCGAGCGCCCTCGCCGTTTTTTCGGAGGGGTAAGCGAGACACTCGACGAGCTGCGGCGCCGACGCATAAAGATCGGACTTACAGGAAACCGGCGCGCCGGAGATCTGAATCTTATTATCGAATCATGGGGCCTGTCTGACATTGTCGAAGCTGCAGTGACCTTCGACTCGGTCAAGCGCGGCAAACCGGCCCCCGATATGGCGCTTGAGGCACTTAACGAGCTCGGTGTAGATCCCGAAGAAGCCATTATCGTAGGGGATGCACTTCACGATATAGAAATGGGCCGCAACGCCGGTTGTGCCACAATAGCATTCTCACGTGGCGCCGACAGCGCCCGCGAGCTGCTTTCAGCCGGCCCCGACGCCATCGTCGACTCAATTGCCGACATACCCGCTCTGATAGCCTGACAGAGTCCACACTTTCGAAAAACATACCAATCTGAGGCATTTTGCCGTTTTTATCGCTCCTGAACTGACGCAGGAGCTTTATTTTTAGTTATATTTGCCGTCACAAAAAATATTGACAGACAACACCGACAAATGAACATCTCACGTCTATCCGCTTCGGTTCTTTTAGCCGCTACCGCCGTCGCAGCCTTAGCAGTACCTGCACGCCGGACACCTTTCACTGTAGAACAGCCTGACGGCTCAACCCTGACAGTACGGCTCTTCGGCGACGAACACCGCCATTTCTACACGACCGTCGACACCCTTCTGCTGACCCAGATCCCGGGAGATCCGGCATTCTACTACGCGCGTCCTGATGCCAAAGGACTACCCGTGTCGACCGGCCTCATTGCGGCCGACCCGGCACGCCGCACCGCAACCGACCGCGAGATGCTGGCCAAGCTGTCGACTCCGGCAATGCTTCGCGCTCTCGACGCAAGGGCCGACAACGGCCCGCGCCGCGCCCACACAGGACTCTTCCCGGGGGCATCGTTCCCGGTGATGGGCGACCAGAAAGCGATCGTCATTCTTGTCGAATACGACGACTTCAGGTTTGTCTATCCCGACCCTCACAGCTATTTCAACTCGATGCTCAACGAGAAGGACTTCTGCGATCCCACCTACGGAGGCACAGGGTCGGTCCGCGACTGGTTTATCGAAAACAGTGCCGGTAAATTCGTGCCTCAATTCGACCTCTACGGCCCCGTAAAGCTCGCCCACTCGCGCAGCTATTACGGAGCAAACGACTTCTACGGCAACGATCAGGCCCCCGAAGAAATGGTTATCGAAGCCTGCCGTGCCCTCGACGACGAAATCGACTTCAGGGAATATGACCGCAACGGCGACGGTGTCGTCGACAACGTATTCGTGTTCTATGCCGGCGGAGGCGAAGCGACAGGCGCGGGAGCCAATACCGTTTGGCCCCACTCCTACTCCCTGTCGTCGGCCGAAAAATCACTGACGCTCGACGGCGTGAAGATCGACACCTACGGCTGTACTAACGAAGTCGTGGACAACCACCCCGACGGCGTCGGCACTTTCTGCCACGAGTTCAGCCACGTCATAGGTCTTCCCGACCTCTACGCAACAAGCTACACATCGTCGTTCACCCCCGGCGCCTGGAGCGCTCTCGACTACGGCCCCTACAACAACATAGGGCGCACCCCCCCGCTCTATTCCTCATTCGAGCGCAATGCCCTCGGATGGATGACTCCGCGCCAGGTTCGCGGCGCAACCACTGTCAGCCTCCCGCCGATCAGCGAAAACACCGCACTGATGGTTGCCACAGGCGACGAAAACGAATTTTTCCTATTTGAAAACCGGCGCCGCGAAGGATGGGACGCCTATATCCCGGGCGAAGGAATGCTCGTATGGCATATCGACTATGAGCCCTCGATCTGGAAGAGAAACACGGTCAACAATACCTCATCCCACCAGTATGTCGACATCGAGGAAGCCGACAACCGCCGCACCGAATCATCGCGCGACGGCGACTGCTTCCCCGGCACTTCGAACGTTACATCGTTTACCGACGACACGACGCCATCGATGCGCTCATGGGGCGGCATCCGTCCCGGCCTGCCGCTGACGAACATCGCCGAAGACGCCGACGGCAACATAACATTCGACGTTGCCGGCGGAGGCAAATCAGTCGACGCGGTCAAAGCCAACGATGCGACCGACATAACCGACAGATCGGTGCGCCTGAGCTGGCAGGCTGCCGACGACGCCACCGACTACCGCGTCAGCGTCTACACCACCAGCTCGGCGGGCGGCCTCTTGCCGGTCGACGCCTGCAACGAAGTCACGACAAAAGGTGCTACCGAACTTACGGTTGACGGACTCGAACCGCTGAGCGACTACAGCTACACAGTGACCGCCATCGGCGGAGTTATCGACAGCGAGCCCTCGCAGCCCATCGCCTTCTCGACCAAAGCGACATCGATAACCATGCTCACCGCAGAGACCAACGAAGCCACCGACATTACGGCCGACAGTTTCACCGCCTCATGGCTCCCGCTCGACGGCGCAACAGCCTACCGGCTTAGCGTGGCCAAGAAAGAATATAGCGGAGGCAGCGAGACGACAGCCGACTTCACTGGCGGCCTGTCGAAACTTCCCGAGGGATGGAAATCAACCTCAACAGCGACCTACGCATCGCAGGGATATTTCGGAGCCGAATCGCCGTCGCTCAAGCTGACAGCCGACGAAAATACCCTGACAACGCCCGAAGCACCGACAAGCTCGCTCAGCTTCTGGTATCGCTGCGCAGCCGGAGCCGAAGGAGCCGAATCATCGCTGACTGTCAAGCTTCTCGACGCCATCGGACAATGGAGAACCTACGCCATTCTGCCACTGGACTATCCCGACGACAACCGTCAGGGCCATACCGCTGTCTTCGAGGCACTTCCCGACGACACCCGCAGCATCGCCATAACCTTTCAGGGCAAACAAGGCGCCGCAGTGGCCATCGACGACGTTACCATAACAACAGGCGCCACTGTCAACAACACCCCTGTCAAAGGCTTCGCCCCCTACGATGCCGGCGACGCCCTCAGCGCCAAAGTGACCGGGCTCGAGCCTATGACCCTCTACGCCTTCAGCGTCAACGCCACAAGTCCCGAAGGAATGTCCCTACCATCGATAGCACGCGGTCTGCGAACACTCGACGGCCCCGACAACGCCATTGAAACCGTCGGCGGAGCCTGTGTCCCTGCGATCTCCACATACCCCGGCCACCTCTCCTACGGCGGTGACACCCCTGTCGACATCTACGCCATCGACGGGCGCCGCGTATGCCGACTCTACGGCCCCGCCACAATCAGCCTGCTTCCCGGCATATATATAGCCACAACCGGCATCTCATCGGCCAAAGTCATCGTGCCCTGACACTATTCCCCAACAGCATTCACCTTTTTTAACAGCAAAAAGGCCCCGAGGCATTGTTATCAATAAGAAAATAACTACTTTTGCCTCCGCTTTAGCCGTAAAAGGCGAAAACAACAACTTAATCTGCTCAACAACAATGTATTGGACACTTGAATTAGCATCAAAGCTCGAAGACGCGCCCTGGCCCGCCACCAAAGACGAGCTTATAGACTACGCCATGAGAAGCGGCGCCCCCCTCGAAGTAATAGAAAACCTTCAGGAAATCGAAGACGAAGGCGACACCTACGAATCAATCGAAGACATCTGGCCCGACTACCCCTCCAAAGAAGACTTCTTCTTCAACGAGGATGAATATTGATGCTTTTCAGCATCGTAACTTATTGATAATCAAATAAGGTGGCTAACATACAAATGTTGGTCACCTTTGTTTTGGTGTGCATTGGCGTAAAATATGCGAATCAAATGCAGAGCAGTATATCAGTGAGTTATGAAATAGGGGATTTTGGAAATTTCCGAATGCGAACCAAATGCGAATCACGTGACAAGCATTATTTCAGCCTGCAAGGAAGCCGAAATCAAGGCGATTTACCTCCTCTTCCAAGGTCTCGGGTAAGTATTTAGCATATACCTTTTCAGTAACCGCCGTGGACGCATGACCCAGCAATCGACTAACTACCGACATTGCCATTCCGTCGTTCAACGCCAATACTGCAAATGTGTGACGGGCTACGTGCATTGTCAAAGGATGTGAAAAATTCATCTTTTCACCGACAACCGTAAGCGATTGATTTATACATTTGGTAATGTTGTTGCGGTTCTTGTATAGGGTTTCTCGGTCATCTAAATCAATATCATCGTCCAGCAAACCGAATACAAATCTCCTATCGCCACATTTTTGTTTCCAACGCTGCAATATTTCGATAGCCTCAGCAGTAAGCGGCACAGTATGAGTTGTGGAGCGATAGTTGGCTGTCTTTACCAATATCTTTCGGAGCTGTTTCTTTCCGAAGTCTATATGCCTCCATTGAAGTGTCATTATATCCACTACACGCAGACCGCAAGAATGAAAAGCAAACATAAACATATCAAGGTATTCTTTGCGTCTCGGCTCTTTCTCTGATACGGCATAATCTGCTAATCTTTTCAGTTCTTCTTTTTCAAGATAGCGCACGGAATTTTCCTCACTTTCAGCATTGAATGATACAATCTTAGGCAATCTCATTCTCTTTATATCGGCGTACTCTGATTTTGGCAGGAGACCAAGGTCTGCAGCACGTTCACACGCATCTATGAGTGGTGTGAGTGCATGATTGATAGTTTCATGAGAATTATCTTCAGTTGATTTTCGCCACTGAATATACTTGCTCACAACCTCTTTACTCATATCACCTATGAATATCGAATCTTTCTTATTCTCGCTTTTCAAAAACTTCTTGAACTTGCGCATACAACATAGACGGTTTTTATATGTGGAATGGCTTATGCGGCTTTCTTTGTATTTGCTTTCAGTAATTTCATCAGCAAATGCAATGAAATCTTTCCCCTCGTCTTGACGTGAAAGAGGTTTTCCATCCATAATATCACGTACGATCTGAACTGTCAGCTTGTTTGGGTGCGCATTATTGTACTCAACAAGAGCGTTGTCAATATCCGCGACTTTCTTGGCTAGCATCGAATTTACACGCTTGAAGTCTGTGCCGTAACTTGCCCGCACCTCACCACGCCCCATGTTGCCGTTCTGATTCCAATCAGCATCCTTGCATTGGTAGTTTGCCACTGGGCGCACAATAGATGTACGGTTAAACACATAGCGGATATAGATTGATTTCACCTCGCTTCGCTTAGATATGGCACGGAGGAAGAACTTTCCCTTTGGTATAAGTATTCGATTATTCCCCATTTAGTTATTATTAATGTTAGTACGGTTTAGAAAATCCATCAGATTATCTTGGGTGTACCAAATCTTGTCACCGCATTTGGAATAATCAAGCAACAGATTATCTCGATAACCCCTCAATGTACTTTCTTTTACATTGAGTATTGCCATCAAATCACGACTTGTATAAATAGGTTTTGAAGCGTCTTTTACTGTTTGAGGAAGAGGTCTCAGAGTATTTACCAACTGCGTCTTTGCCAACGTCGTAAGCACGTCGAAAACACTCTGAATATAAGATTCTCGGTAATAAATACTGTTGTCAACAATAACGATATCTGCATCTCTGACAGATAATAGCTTCTCAATGATTTGCCAATCTTCGCCGAAGAGGTCTTGAACCCACTGCTTACTGAGGAGATGGCACATTTGCCACGGATAATGGACAGTTTTGCCGTTATCATCTTTGTCAGTTAGCATAGCCTCATCGACAATCAGCTCTGTTGGTTCATCATCACGATAGCAGCCTTGAAGTTTGCGCTTCTCTTTATTTGCCTCTACAATAGGCTTATACTTTGTCCAAATTGATTCTTCTATATTCATTTTCATACATCTACTTCTTTTGTTTCAAACATACTTCTACGGTTGCATGGCGCAAAATTGGATTTAGCCAATAATTGTTAATGCGTTTAATTTTCTGAGGGTGTTGACCGAAGTGTGGGTGATTTTGGAGATGTTGCGGAGAGAGTAGCCCTTCTTTAACAGTCGGATTTCCTCAGCATATTCTTCTTTCATCTGCTCGGATGTCTTGCGATAGCCTGTCTTACGACCGACAATACCTCCATTGTTGCGGAAGTTATTGTAACCGCTTTCCATACGACTGCGGATGAGGCTTCTTTCCATACTGTTGAACTGAGCCAGGATGCCAAGAACAAGAGTTGCTATCGGATTGATTTCACCATTCGGGAGTAAGGTTTCAAGGCCGTTCTGATGGATATAAAGGCTGATTTTCTTCTCGTTGAAAATCTCGATAATTGAAAGAAAGTCAACGGCACGGCGGCTCAGTCGGCTGCACTCGTATATAAGGACCTTATCGACCTTATTAACTTCGATATAGTTCAGTAATTCTGTCATTGCTTGACGTTCTTCTACTTTCTTTGCGCCACTTATCTTTTCGGAGAAGGTTTTGACTACATCGTAGCCCATACGGTCTGCATACTGTTTCAATTCCGCGAGTTGACGGTCATAATCCTGCCCTGCTGTTGATACTCGCGCATATATGATTGCTTTCGTCTTTTCCATATTAAATTTATTTTATTTGACTTATGTCATCAATTTCAGCACCACAAAATTACAGCACATATCATTTGAATCAAAATAATCTTAGCTAGAAAAGGTTAAGCGAAACAGATATAAATGATATCTAAAGTTAATTTCGTATCTTTGCACCAAAATATGAAGTCATGAGTAAGATATTAGCCAATAGAGTCAAAGAGATTTGCAATGAAAAAGGTTTGCAAATGAAAGATTTAGCAGCTATTATGAACGTTAAACCCGAATCATTGAGCCGTACATTGAATGGGAATCCTCAGCTGTCAAGCCTTGAGAATATCGCTAAAGCATTGAATGTAGGGGTAGCCGATTTGTTTGCTGATAAGAGCGAAAACTATGTCATATCGTCTTCGACTACCCCCAATTCTTTACACTCTATTATCGTATACAAGAATAAAACTTATATTGCTGACAATCTCAATGACCTCTTAAACCAAGTCAGAATCGTTTGCGGTGAATAATTAAGCTGCTTTATTAAACGGTTTTACTCCTTCTTTAACTTTTGAAGAGGTAGCGAGATAAGTCTCTATATCTTCACGAGAAACAGTTTCAAGTAATGGATTCTTCTTTGCGGCTTCGATTTCCTCTTCCACACCAATCACATTCTCTATACGCCAAGTGTCGTAATCGGCATTGATGATAGATTTGATTTGGGCAATCACATCCCCATCCGCATAATTAGCCCTTTCAATTTGGGAGATTGAGGTGATTTTACTCAGTTTCAGAAAAGTCTTCTCTTCCTCTCCGCTCTTCTTCAAATCGTTGATAGCGTCAATCATATATCGTTTGTTGAGGAATGATTTTGAGAATCCAAGAGTTTGAAGAGCAAGATATAGTTTCATTGCCTTGGTTGCATCAATACCGTTTATCGGCTCACCATTTACAAGACTCTGAAGAGATTTGTTGTTAATCACCTTCGTGTTGCCGCTCAGCCAGCGACTGATGGTGCTTATACTCATTTTATCCTCCGTCAAACGATTGATAACTCGCAATTCAAACGAGTCCTCATTACGCTGATATGCGTTGACAATAAAGTCTTTATTAGACCATTTCTTGCCCGTGTTGTTGAGCATAATAACGTAGTTGTCAATGCCGCCATATCGCTCTACATACTTGCGGTCAACTACTTTCAACGGAATCTCGGTTGAGGCTAAGGTTGGAACGTCTTTTTGCTTCTTTTCATCATTAACAGCCTCATTCTCTGCCGTAATCTTCTCAATCTTGGCAACAATCTCATTGAGGCAAGTTAATCGATGCTGACCATCAATAACCACATACACACCTGCTGATTCACCTTCTCCAAATCGGAAGCCGATACTGTCATTCAGTTTTCCGTCATACTCTTCAATCGGCATGACGATAAGGTCTTGCGCAATACCATACTTCTGAATCTCTTGGCGAAGATTGCTGTTTGTCACTACGTCACGGTTAGTTACCATGAACTTAAATTCTACACTCTGACTTTCAAAGTCAATTACAAAATTTTTCATATTAATCAAGTTGTTAAATTATTGAATATTATTATATCTGTTTCAGAATTTGTGTGAGGAGATAGGGTTGTATCACCATATCGGGATGGTCGGAGATGGATACTTCTGGGATGGCGCGTTGAAGATAATGAATATAAATCTGTTTCAAGCGTTGATGCATTTGGAGTACAGCCTGACTGCGCTCTTCTTCGGATGCAAACTGACGATGATTGAAGCGGTCATACTCCATAGCCTCTAACTCGTTATAGGTTCTCAGCACTGCTTTATAGCAATGATAAAAGTGTTTGACACCGTGAATTATGCGACCGAGTTCTATTAACTCTTTTATCGTTGTTCTGCGCGTATAGGCATTATCTCCGAATTGATTATTGCTATCAATATTTCCTACGCAAATTGATATGTTAGGATGAGGATAGATACTGTCTACAATCATAAAATCGGGTGTCATTACCGAACAATAACCCTGCAATGGAGTCGTACCATCATAGCCGTTTACGAGAAAAGGTTGAATCATTTCACTTCTAAAATTAGTTTCTCAATCACTTCAAAATTGAAATATAAGGAATCATTGCCAAAGATTTCATTAAGTCCCCCACGCTCGTATTCGTAACACTGATTTTCGGCCTCCAATGCTTTCTTTCTGAGCGGAGTCAATGTTCTCTGATAGGTGATGTTGTCAATACTTCCACCGCGAAGTGCCTTACGCAGTTCTATGCGTTGTTCGTAGAAATATTCACGTGCCAGTCGTGCTATGGTTTGCAGATTAACACACTTTCGGTAATATTCCGAGGCCTCTTCGCAGTGTTGCTGAAAGATGAGGTTTTGAATCTTAGCCTTATACTCCAACGATAGTTCTTTTGATTGCTTCAAGGCATTTTTCAGATTGGCAATATGTTTGTCATATCTAACCTTTTCAAGTCTGAGATGAAGTTTGAAAAGCTGTTGCGCGTCGGTAGTGCCTTTGAGGATGTCGATGACTTCCTTCAAGTCGTAAGCCATATAGCGACCTTTGACTTCGGTGTATCGCGTATTGACCTCCATAAACGACCTCCATACTGCCGAAAATCGGCCATTGAGTTGCGCACGATGCGTTTTCCCTTTTCGGTCAACCGCGCTGCAGGCATTACTGCCCGACAGAGGAGAACCGCTGATAAACCATATCGGGCGGCCTTTTGCATCAATAGACGCATTTTTATAGTGCAGCCACCACTCGATGTAAACACCAAGCGTAGGTTTGCGAAAACCACTGGTCCCTGTATAGGCAAGTCCGTTCACGATATTCACGGGAGAGAGAAACAATCTGCTGTCCGACAATATTTTGTCGGCATTTGCGAGGAAAAGGTGAGCGTGTTCATAAAAGGTTTTTGCATCCATCACCTCCTGCTTGCGTCTTTCCTCAATCTCTTTGTTGGTTACGAAATGTGGCTTCTTCCCAATTTGCAGGTATTGGCCTGTGGTGTCGAGCGCGAGCTTATCAGTTTCCGCAACTTCGGGTTGAAGAGCGATGGGGTAGCATTCCAACTCGCTACCGTCTATGAGTGTTATTTTATTGTTCATATTTATTTGACTTTGTGTGAGATATTAAATTGGAGTAATTTATAAGGAGTCGACAAGGAGAGCGCGACAACGGAATGAAAGTTGCTGATTTCGTATTGCTTTCATGCATATGTGTGGTGAGGTTAATCTTGGAAAGAGAGACGCTTGTTGTCATTATCATTCACCACCAGTCCCTCTTCGTCAATATCGCCTCCTGATTCCACCCATTCTAAATTGTCGGCGCACGCATTATAAAGATTGCCGTCTTTGAATTTCAACTGTTTGTAATTGTGAGGATTCTCAAGAAAGGTGATAGCCACAAGATAGGCTCGAAAAAAAGGTTTCATACTTCCGTCGGCCATTTTAAGCCAGACTACCATGTTTCTGATATCTACGTTCTTCATGTTAATTGTTTTTTTGTCTATAATGTTAAAATCTTTTTTATTTCTTCCTTATCGGTATCATTAATGGATATGGATTCCAAGGAAATCCAAATCAGTTCTCTTGGCGCGTATAGCTAATTGCTAATATCTCTGACGTAGGGCTTGAGTATTTCCATGCGTTTGGCATTATCGCTATAAATGAAAGTCGTCCAATCAGCGTCATGGAGATATACAAGATAGGTGTGCGGTGTTATGGGATAGCGCGAGAGGAGCTGAACAATTATCTTTCTTGACATACATATAACTTAGGGATATTCAGAAAATCGTCAACTAATTGTTTGGCAATGTCATAGAAGATTTGTAACTTTACAGAGACCCCCCC
>ENA-ORKV01001938-ORKV01001938.1-human-gut-metagenome-genome-assembly--contig:-NODE-1938-length-13628-cov-2.862593_pt1 | contig 13628 bp, 8 predicted proteins | sample MGYA00243058_ERZ508805 | MGnify/ENA primary metagenome ERZ508805 (study PRJEB26277, sample SAMN04329770) | human gut metagenome | biome: human-associated habitat | host: Homo sapiens | place: USA... | reverse complement strand
TGAAACTTCTTTGCTGGAATCCGCCTGTTCTTTAAGTTTTCCGGAAATGCTTCCCATTTCTTTTATCATCTGTTTCATATTTTCTATAAATTTCTTTACACTGTATCCCATAACAGCAATCTCATCATTGCCCTTTACATCCATTGTTACAGTGAAATCTCCTGATGACATCTGTGTAATAATCTTTGTCATCTTCTTTACCGGCTTGATAACAATGTGTGTCACACGCTCAATAAGCACGCATAACAAAAGTATGCACACAACGCTTATAACTATCATTACCATACGAAGATGAGCAATATCTGACATTATAACACTCTTTGGTATATAAGAAACAAGCAGCCAGTCCGTTCCGTCAACCTCTTTAAAAACAGTCATATTTCCGTCAAGTGTTGTAGAATCATATTTTTTTGCCGTCACTTTCTTGGCAAGTTGTTTATAATAGTCACTCTGTTTTCCATCACCAATTTTCTGTGATATAAGCTCACTGTCTCTGTTAGCTATTATTACCCCGGTATTCTTGTCAACAAGTACCGCTTCTGCGTGTTTCATCTCTATAAATGAATTAACGATAATCGCAACACGGTCAAGTGTCATATCGGCAGAAATAACACTCACATTTCCAGATCCATCATTTATCATAGCCGATGCACTGATAACATTTTCTCCCTTAGAATTTTTGTATGCCGAACCCACCTTAGGATTAACCCTTGTAAGTCCTTCTTTGTACCACACGCTTCCTGTTACATCACTCTCAGACTTATCCGACTCAGAAGCCTTCATCAGCTTCCCGTTTGAATCAGCTATATATATTCCACCCGGATAATTCTCATCAAATCCATAATAACCATCAAGAATATTCTGCATTTCCTCATTATCAGGTTTCAACTGTTCAATAGTCTTCTTTGCCGACTTAATACCTGCAATATTTTTATTAAGCCATGACTCAATTTCATTTGCCTGATTATCTACCGAAGATTCCAAAAGATTCTCTGAATAATTTCCAATTATCCCTGATGACATCTCATAGGCAACAAGTACCAGCACAACTACAATCGCAACCATAACCGGAATTATTATCCCAAGTAGTTTTGCCTTAATTGACATATTTCTTTTTTTCTTCATAACAATCCTCCATTCCTTTATAAATGTACTCTCGGTATGTTCTTAACAAAAAATTCCGAGAGTACATCACATAATCTTCAATCAAATCAATCAAATTTGACAAAATATATTTAATTTATACCAATTATAACATTTTTTACATAATATTTATATCTGTTTTTTAACGCTTTTTACATAATATTTATATCTGTTTTTTAACGCTTTTTAATAAAACACACACACTTGTTCCTGTATTCCAAATATCCCGCTGCAATTCATTACTGCGTTTTGAATATTGAAAATTTTTCTGCTATATTTAACTGAAAATCATTGATACATTGCGGGCATTTTCTATACATATAAAAATCCCAGACCTGAACAGTCCGGGATTTTTAATCTATTTAATATTTCAAACTCAAATACTTACTTTAAATATCATAAAGCCTTTTTGACAGCCGCCATAAGCTCATCATATGTATCAAATGCTTCAAGGTCAGGATTTTCTGCCTTAATGCTGTCAGGACTCTTGAAAAGAAATCCTGCTTTACTTGCACGAATCATACCGAGGTCATTGTGACTGTCACCGCTTGCGATAGTCTCATAACCGATAGACTGAAGTGCCTTAACTGTTGTAAGTTTCGACTGCTCACAACGCATCTTAAATCCTGTAATCTCTCCGTCATCCGCAACCTCAAGTGAATTGTAGGCCAGCCGAGTTTCTTCATAAGCGGGCTTGCAAACTGTGTAAATGTATCACTGATGATGATAACCTGTGTGATAGAACGAAGCTCATCCAAAAACTCTTTTGCTCCAGGTATAGGATCAATCTTTGCAATAGTGTTCTGAATTTCTTTAAGACCAAGACCATGCTCTTTTAAAATCCCGAGTCTGTAATTCATGAGCTTGTCATAATCAGGCTCGTCTCTTGTTGTTCTCTTAAGCTCCGGAATCCCAGTCTCCTCAGCAAATGCTATCCAGATTTCCGGTACAAGAACTCCCTCTAAGTCTAAACATACAATATTCATCTCAACCATCCTCTTTTCTCTTTATATCTGTTCTTTAAGCAACTGGACCGGCGGGATTCGAACCCGCGGGATGCAGGAGTCAAAGTCCTGTGCCTTACCGCTTGGCGACGGCCCATCATATATGCCATTTACATTTGTTATGCAAACCACAGTTTATCATAAACTATATAAAAAGTCTCCGCAAATTATTCTTAAATATTGCAACTCTCCTATATAGTAAAAAATCCTTGTAAACTACAAGGAAATCAAAGGTGGATAGAGGGATTCGAACCCTCGGCCTCCAGAGCCACAATCTGGCGCGCTAACCAACTGCGCTATACCCACCATATAAAATTAAAACGTGCCAGGAGGGATTCGAACCCCCGACCCACGGCTTAGAAGGCCGTTGCTCTATCCAACTGAGCTACTGACACATGCAAAGCGGGTGATGGGAATCGAACCCACGTATCCAGCTTGGAAGGCTGGTGTTCTACCATTGAACTACACCCGCACATTTGGAAACAAATGTGTTTCCCGCTTTATTTATTTAATGCGTCACCAGTCGGGGTGACAGGATTCGAACCTGCGACCCCCTGATCCCAAATCAGGTACTCTAGCCAAACTGAGCCACACCCCGAGTTGTTTGCTTTCTCGCTTTCGCCTTACTCGCTAACCGCTTTCCCGTGACGCAAGATATATATTACATTATGTTGCACTGTTTGTCAACAACTTTTTTCAAATTTTTTAATTTTTTTTGTAACAGTTCAGCCATAAAAAGATAATTGGCAATACAATGAGCTTGTTCATTGTATTTTCAAATGCTGAACTGTTACTTTATTCACCTAAGACTTCGGGGAGGCACTTCTACCTCCCCGCTTTATCCATTATCTGATAATCCTTAATTTACTCTGACTTGTTCCTGCACTATTTGTTGCAAAAGCTCTCAGATGTGTCCTGTACGGATACCTTCTAATCTTAAATATATAGCGGTATCTGTGCATTCTCTTAGAATAGCCGCTGTTTTTTCTTCTTGTATATCTGTGTTTTCCGATTCTTAATACTACTCTCGGACACTTTTCTCTTGTAAGCACGATTATCTTTGTGGTTCTCGTCGTAAGTCTTCCATATATATTTGGCGTACTTGGTTTTCCAAGCACAACTTTCCACTTACGCATCGCCTTTATTGATTTGCCATGCCCTGTCCTTATCGTGGCATAAATTCCTGTTCCTACAGCAACACGCTTTTTCAGCTTAAATTTAAACTTGCCACTTGAACCTGTCTTTCTGACATATACTATACCATCCACAAACACATATACCGTAGTTTTACCTTTTGCCCATCTTCCTGTCACATAAGAACTCTTATTTGTCACCTTGCCTATATGAAGATTAGTATTTCTATGCTTCTTGTAAACATCATATGCTGAGCTTACGGTTTTACTCTTAGATACACTTGTCCTCACTTTGCCTTTTACCTTGTCCTGTGCATATATCGTGATAGTCTCCTTAGCGTGCAACCTCGGTGATGTTATTCTGTAATAACCCTCTGCATCCGCTTTTGCTTTATATCTTTTCTTTCCACGCTTCAATATAACTGTACACTTTCCACTATCCGGCACTTTCCCGAATACATACCGGTCAGAACTTGAAACCGTGTAGATAGTCGGTTTATTCGGTGCACTCTTTGAAACCTTTTTGTTTCTGACATGGCTCACTCTGCTGAGTTTATCAACCGAATATACAGATACCTTTGTTCCTGAATACTGATTAGGAATAGCTATCGTATAGTCCCCATTGCTTTTTATGACAACATTAACTTTCTTTATCTTAAGTTTCTTATCGTAACCGTTACACTTCTTATAATAAGAAGAACCTATTGCCTTTGAAACATACACATTTTTGCCAATAACCGCATAAACCTTGACATTGCTGTCATTTGTATTTCCTTTTATCTCATAACCGTTATTTTTAACAGATGTAATCTTAGGGCTGTTTGGTCCATTTCTCTTGACGGTAACACTCGTGCTCTTGCTCTTGTCACCACTTTTATCGGAAACATATACCGTAATCTTTTTCCCTGCATTTTGAACCGGTATCTTAACAGTAAACTTTCCTTTGACATTTACTGATGCCTTATAAACTTTAGAACCAATCTTAACATTTACCGTAAGATTTGGATACGCAGTACCTGTAACCTCATCATCAATATTTGTAACTGTCCCTACTACCGGTGCTATAAGTGAAGTCGGATAAATATTGGTAATCGCAACTTTCTCAATTACTGATTTTCCGTTTCCGCTCTCAACATAAACTGAATAGACACCGTTTTCTGACACACTGAAAGTATCTGAATCCATTGTTATAGCACCACCACTTGCCGGTGTCAGATTCCATACCTCAGAGTCCTTATCATAGTCCCCTTTAACATACTTTTTGACGGTTATTCCTGATTTTGCATTTGCCACAACTCTTACTGGAACACTGCTCTTTGTATCTGCCTTGCTTGTCTCCGATACGACAACTGACGGTATCATATCATCCTGTTTATTTTGTACACCTGTATTACAATTATAATAATTGAAATAACCTATTGTATCATAAACACCTTTACACCAGTTCTTTGCAAGCAGCAGACTCTCACCTGACTTTCCACTTTCCATAAGGAATTTATAATTGTCCGGAAGATTAAGCTGCCAGTTCTGTGAAATATTTAATTTAAGATCACTTATCTGTGCCTTTTCCTTCATGTACTCCTCTATAACATCCTGAAGATTGTCATGTGAACTCTGAAGTATATTGTCATTTACGCCTGCATTTGCATCACACTGCATATGTGGTGTAATCTTGTCCGTCACAAGCACGATATTCTGGTCATCACTTATAGGATTGCCATTGTAGGTCATCGAAGTAATCCTGTTTGTGTCATTTAAATAACTTCCGTTCACATCATATCTCGGTGCAACACTTGGATCAATCGTATATTCTATACCGCTGCACTGAAAAAACTCACTCCAGTCGCCAAGATAAGGTTCCTGTACCAACGAATTTCCACCGGTTTTATTTATATAATCTGACAATATGATATTGTTCCACTTAGTGTCCTTTGAAGTTCCCGTAGTCTGATATATAGATGCTGCCCACTCCAGCCATTCTTTAAGCTGTTTTCCGGTCATTGAATATATATATACATACCTGTGGTAGTTCGCAATAGTATCAAGATTACCCTCCATCAGTTTGCCTGAAATATCAGCATAATCTCCTCCACTTTCTCCACCATACTTCGTGTATCTCGCCAACGAGACTATTGGCCAGTTTCCGTACTTTGATTTATTGGCTTCAACAAACCGTGCCGCATAGTCAAGCTGTGCCTCGTGAACCGTCTGGATTATCTCATTGCTCTCAAGCAATGCTGAATAATTATTCCATCTGTCTCCGTTTGCAATAGTTCCTATCTCCGTATTACAATATGTCTTAAGAACACTATCCCATTTTGACATAGTCCCGGTAATAGCTTCATCACAAGAAGTGTCTTTCTTTGTTTTTCTTATCTCATACTTAGAGTCACCGACTACTATCTTTCCTGTCTCATCTCTCTTGAGATTTAAATCAACAACTCCGATGCCACGACAACTGTCCTGAACCATGATAAGTCTTTTTCCATTTACAAGACCTGTCTTAAGGTCAACATTTGGCAGCGAGTAATGTGCATCACTTGAAGATCCGGTTGGAAAATCTATATGTTCATGTCCTGCAAGCACTAAATCTATATCACTTACCGTTGTGAGCATATAAGCCATATCCCCGGCTTTTTTCTTCGGATTATCTGTTCCAAAACCGGAATGAGCCAGTGCAATTACTATATCTGCCCCTTTTTTCTTAAGTGCAGCCGCCTGCTTCTTGGCATTCTCAAGGATATCTTCAGTCACGAGTTTTCCTTTATATTTCTCTGTCTTGCTCGAAAGCGATGGTACCGTTTCACCCAATATACCAACTTTTACAGTCATTACCTGACCTTCATCATTGGTAATGTTTTTTTCGATTATCTTATTCTCAACACCAAATATACTCTTATTATCCGCAGCACTATAAACATTTGATAACACACATGATTGTTCAAGACCTGATGTTTCAAGCTGATTTACCAGATAATCATATCCATAATCAAAGTCATGGTTTCCAAGTGTGATAGCATCATAACCTATCATTGTCATAGCATTATAAACCGGCTGCAATGCCTCAGGCTCATGATTATATATGTAATCTGTAGTAAAATCATACACACTGTCACCAAGGTCAAATGTAAGATAATTTCCTGTTCCAACCTCATTTCTCGCCTTTTTAACAAGCGTATATGCCTTATTAAGACCTCTGTTCACTTCTTTCGCCGACTGATAATCATAATTGACCACCTGACCATGAATGTCTGTAGTAAATATAACTCTCATATCCGCATCCATAGCTGCCGCAGATGCATTGCTTGTCGGCTCCGGACTGCTTGCCAGAACTATATCAGCAGCCTTTGCTTTCTTTGTCATTCCCGATATACTGTTACTTAAAGCTGTAACATTCATTGATGTTATTGAAATTGCAAAACTTAAAAATAAGCTTATTTGTTTTCTCAACCTCATAAATTACCTCTTTCTTATCCTGTTTTCACCCTATTCTTCCATATTACCGCAAATTTGTGTTAATAATGTGTTACCATATATTCTCGGATTGGCCCAAACTTCCGGCAGTCACACCATTATTAAACCTAAATTCGCAGCGTCCGGTATAACAACTACGGGCGCTGCGAATATTTTAACAATATTAATATCCTTTACTCTTAAGATAGATATAAGTACGCTCACTGTTCTTATCATCTATATACTCAAAGTAATGATTGTGATTTTTCTCATCATCCGGCAAAAGTGCAAAATCTTTATTTATGCAGTCTTCTATATTATCTATAAGCTCTTCTTTCTCATATGCGTGTCGTCCAAACAACTCATTTTCCATATCAATATAGCTTCCATGAGCATTATTATAATGGTCAAGGTCAAACTGATAGAAGATTACCGGTTTCTTTTGATAATAAACATCCCAGCATACACTTGAATAATCTGTTATAAGTAAATGACATTTTTTCATAATCTCATTTAATGGCTCCTGTCCAAATGGAACCAATGTTATTCTCTCACCCGTTTTTTTGAAGTTCTTAAGGTATCCTGCAAACTTTGGATGAATGTAGAATATCATCCTTGCATCATTCTTCTCCAATATAGCGTCAAGTCGCTCGCTCTGAAGAAGACTTGAATAATTCTTGTAATATTCACTCTTCAAGAAATCTTCATCACTTACCTCCTCAAGCCATGAACGCCATGTCGGCATAAGAAGTATAAGTTTATCATCTTTTGTCGAAGTATCCTCAAGAACATCCCATCTTGTAAATCCCGTAATAGGCGATTTTGCCTCGGAATAATCAAGATATTTTACTACTATATCCTGCTCAAACTGTGAAGTTGTCGCAAAATAGGTCATAGGACTGCTTCCCTTTCTTCCAAACAGTGGTCCGACCTGTTTAAGAGCCGTAACTCCATGCTGGAGAAAGAATATAGGTCGTTTGTCAATCTTTGACCTGATAAGGCTCGTCTTGCATCTCCATGCGTAAAGATGCGTTCTGGAGTCCGATGCAACATACAATACGGCGGCAAGTACATATAAAACATGTTTCAGGCTCATAAACTGTATTATATGGTCATCATATTCTTTAATCTTCTCATAATCAGGAGCTTTCTTATCTATTACATAATAAATATTTTTCTTCTCCTCATCCGAGAGATTTTCCATACAATATTTAAAGAAATAATATCCGTTGTCCTGTGCCATCGAACAGAATTTCTCATATACAAGCCATATCTTCTTTCTCTTTAATAAAGGCTTAAACAATACATATATTCCGCTCGCAACTATCTCTTTAACTTTCGTCGAATACGCATCATATTCTGAATCCTGACGATAGAGGAATGCAAGACAGCCTCCCTTTGTATAATAAGGGAATGTCATATGCCCCTCGCCTGCTGAATACTGTCTGTTTGTAATATAAAATTTATCTTTCCAGTAATTATTTACAAATCTTGCCCTTATCTCATTTTCAAAGCCATGTTTGTCTGCAAGTATTCTTAAATCCCAATAAAGCTCTCTTAAGTTCATCTCATCAAAATTGATGTATGCGGTAATGAAATAATGAACATCATTTTCCCTTATATCGTATTTGACCGGAATATCATAAGTAAGTGCACTTCTGTATCTTAGCACAACATCCTTAATCTTAAGACCGTCCTGCTTCCTCATCTTCATATATACGATACAGGTGTTTTTGCTTGACTTAATCTTTTTAATCTTCGCCTGTGTGTACTCATCAACAATCTTCTCCGGTCTGCGGAGCGTGATTGAAATCGTTCTGTCTCCGTTTCTTGAATATGGAATAACAGCCACTTTTCCCTCTTCATAGAAGCGTATGCTGTCCGGATCTCCGACTTTTTCTATTATGCACGGAGCAAGATATGCATCCGGCTTATCATACTTTTCTGCCCCTGCATCTGCTTTTTTAGCAATTTCAGGACAATAGAATGTTCCGATAAATTTTTCTTCGGACTCCATGTCCACAAATTCGGCTGCAAGCTGGTATCTTCCGACCGGCGACATTTTTTCATTCCATTTTTTGAAATCTTCGTGGATAACTCCGCTCTTTCTCTCTTCGTCTGAAAGTTCTCTCATACACAATATAGAATAATCTTTCTCAAGAAGCATAAAGCTGAGTGGTACAAAACGCTCTTTATTTCTTACGGTTAATGTAATCCCATTTTCACCGCTTTCTATATCTGACTCAACCGGTATTCTCTCAGTATTTCTTGTACCACAACCCTCCGCTGCAATATAAAACTCTCTGAGATACGGTGTCTGAACCTTTAAGTTAGGGAAAGTTCTCTTAAGTTCTCTCTCCTGCAGTCTTGCAATGACAGATTTAACACCAAGCTTATACAAAAACTCTTCCCAGTAGGTTCTCGGTGTTGTATTTGTGATTATGACATAATCAAAGTCATAATTGTAATCATCATACAGTATGCAACTAACCTTTTTTCTAAACCACTTCTTCTCAAACTGTACAATATCGTTATCCTTTGAAAACTGTTTGATAACTTCAAAGTCACCTTTTGTCGATGCTTTCTGAGGATGTATGATTCTTCTGGGTTTCTGTCTATTTTCTGAATAATCCTCAACTATCATACCTTCTTCCTTGCCGTATAATACAAGGTCGAGCATTTTAGCAGGTGCATCGAGCGAATCATATTTGATGAACTTCTCGCAATAATCTCCATCATCATAGCTTGCACCGAGTATCTTTTCAGATACAAGCCATTCCTTTAAATCTTCGAGTTCATAAAGTTTTACAAAAGGAAGTTCTTTTATATCAAAATAAGTTCCTCTGTCTGACATATATTTATCATAGTCATACATATAGAGGATAATAGGCTTTCTCGTAACTGAAAAATCAAAGAATACACTCGAATAATCCGTTATAAGTGCATCAACACTATTTAAAAATTCGTATTTATCGACCTCAGCCGGAAAGCTCTTAATATGTTTATAATCTCCAAGCTGTATGCTGTTTTTAAGTATCGGATGGAAGTTTACATATAAAACCTGATTATCCTTGAGGTTTTTATCAAGGTACTGCATCATCTTCGTTACTTCTCTGCCGTAAGCATTCTGATTTACTGAATGATTGCTCGTACCGCGCCATGTAGGCATATATGCATATACGACCTTGTCCTCAAGACCAAGCTGCTTTCTAACCTCTTTCGCCTTTTCCTTATCCATAAAGATACTGTTTCTCGGATAACCGCTGAGTGCAACTTTTCCCGTATATAAAGGATTGAGATTGTAATCCTCCATAATCGCATTTTTAGTGAACTCATTTGGATGCATAAGATAAGTAGCCTGCAAGAAGTTATGCTGAACATTATACATTGACTCGATACCCTTACGCATCTGCTTTCCAAGAGTCTTTAACGGTGTTCCGTGCCAGGTCTGAAGATAAACCTGCTCATCCTTTTTTATAAAATACACCGGAAACGAACTGTTATTAATAAGATATTTTGCTGTTGCAAGTACCTTTAAATATTTATAAGAAGTAATACTTACAAGCTTAACCGGAATGTTATTTGCTTCAATAAATTTCTTGTGCGTCTCATAGTCCTGTGGATTTGTACTATAATAAATCTCATATTTGTCCGCATCTTCCCTCGATAAAAGTTCCTTTAAAATATAAAACGGAGAATCTGAGATTGTCGAACCATGAAACGACTCAAACAATATCCTGTTCTCCACAACAGGACAGTGCTTATAATAGCTGCCATAAAAAAACTTCATTTTTGGTGCTCTTTTCAGTATTCTTCTGGCATTGTTTTTCAACACATGGTAACCGCTTACCATTTTTGCCCTCGCCTTATTTATAAACATCTTAAAAATCCTTTCTAAACACTTGTAAGGGACTGTCGTCACCAACAGTCCCACCTTTTAATTCAGGCGGATATTCGCAATCCGCTCTGCTGTCTGCTCATAACACTATTAGCTGCTAGTGTTAAAATATTTAGGTTTATCAGTCCTCTTTTTTCTGACCATTAATACCTAAATCTTTTTTTATCTTTGATGTAGAAATTCCCTCTGTTCGTGGCAGATACACAACCTCACAATAATCTTTAAGGAAGTCAAACTTACCTTCCCAGTCATGTCCCATAACAAACACATCTATATCATTATCTACAACATCTGAAATTTTCTGTTCCCATGTATTTTCAGGAATAACTTTATCGACATATCTTATCGCTTCAAGAATCTGCTTTCTATCCTCATATGAGTAATATGCCTTCTTATTCTTTATGGCATTGAACTCATCCGTTGAAAGTACAACTATAAGATAATCACCAAGTTCTTTCGCTCTTCTTAATATGTTTATATGCCCTACATGAAGCAGGTCAAATGTTCCGTAAGTTATTACTTTTTTCATCTTTACCCTCCAGTATGATACAGTTGTAAAACATCCATATTTTTTTATACTATACTATTTTCTTTAACTCGTCAATGAATTTTTCCATCTCAGCCATCGTTCCTATTGATATACGAAGATAGTTTCTTATGCGTTCACCCGAAAAATGTCTTACAAAAATATGTTTTTCACGAAGTTTATCAAAAATCACTTCCGCATCCACCGTACTGTGTTTTGCAAAGATAAAGTTTGTCTTTGAGTCACCAAAAGTAAAACCGAGTGCTTTAAGCTCTCTTTTAGTCCACTCCCTTGTCTCGATTATCTGATTTTTGGTTGCCTGGAAATAATCCTCATCCTCAATAGCCGCAACACCTAAAGCAACTGAAAGTCTTGTCATTGGATAACTGTTATATGAAAATCTAACATCATTCATAGCTTTGATAAGTTCAGGATTGCCCATCGCATAGCCTATTCTCATACCTGCCATTGAACGGGATTTTGAAAAAGTCTGAACAATAAGCACATTATCGTACTCTTTTGTCAAATATAAGGCAGACTCTCCGCAAAAATCAACATAAGCTTCATCTATTATAACAACAACATCACGATTATGTTCTATAACATCTCTCAGAAAACTCTCATTCTGCACGATACCTGTTGGTGCATTTGGATTTGCAATAACAACTCCGCCGTTCTCCTTATAATAATCTGCTGCCACAAGATTGAAATCATCATCCAAAGCCGGTCTTTCAAACGGAATATTAAAAAGTGTTGCCCACACATCATAAAATGAATATGTTATATCCGGAAAAAGTATCGGTTTTTTGCTGTTAAAAAATGTCATAAACGCTATCGCAAGCACATCATCAGAACCCACACCGACAAATACCTGGTCCACTCCAACCTCATATCTTTTTGCTATCGCATTTACGAGAAGTGACGAATCAGGATCCGGATAAAGCCTAAGTGTATCAAGTTCGAAATTTGTCAGCACATCCCTTGCCTTCGGTGATGGTGGATATGGATTTTCGTTAGTGTTTAACTTTATCATATCACTAAGCTGTGGCTGCTCTCCCGGTACATATGGGTCTATAGTTCTTAAATTATCTTTCCAACTGCTCATGGTAATCCTCCGTCTGATTTATTGTCTTATCGGCTTTTCCGCCGTTTTTATAGAAAATTTTATTTAAATTTTTATTTTTCAGCGGCTTGTTTATTTCAATCCATAACTCTGTGCAAGCTTCTCAAATGCCGCAAACGACCTTTCTATCATCACCTTTTCCACACAGTAAGCAATCCTTACATAACCCGGACACATAAATGAGCTTCCCGGAACTATCAAAAGATTAAACTCTTTTGCCTTTGCCGCAAATGCCACATCATCAGGCTCTGCCGTTTTCATCCAGAGATAGAAAGCACCCTGTGGCTTTACACACTCAAAGCCAAGTGATGTAAGTTTATCATACAAAAGTGTACGATTTGTGTCATAAATTGAAATATCAGTGCTCGCATCAAGGCATTTCTTTATAACAAGCTGCTGAAGTGACGGTGCATTTACAAATCCTAAAATCCTGTTTGCAACATTTGCCGCCGCAATAAGATTTTCAAAATCGTCTGCTTCATCAGGAATAACAAGATAACCGATACGCTCTCCCGGAAGTGACAATGACTTACTGTATGAATACCCAACAATAGCATTATCATAATATTTTGTAAGATATGGAACTTCGACCCCATCGTATGCAAGCTCTCTGTAAGGCTCGTCAGCTATAAGATAAATCGCCGTTCCGTATTCTTTCTGCTTGTCCTCAAGGACTTTTGCAAGCTCCTTTATCGTCTCCTCCGAATATACAACTCCCGTAGGATTATTTGGATTGTTTATGATAACCGCCTTTGTCTTAGGTGTTATCTTTTCCGCAAATTCTTTTATATTTGGCTGAAATGATGGTGGATTAGGAGAAACCGCAACTATCTTTCCATCAAAGTTTGCCACATAATTATTGTACTCTCCAAAATACGGTGCAAATGCGATAACCTCATCCTCCGGTTCTATTATAGACTTAAGAATAACATTAAGACCTCCTGCCGCACCTACCGTCATCAAAATATTTTTCTGGAAAAAATGTGTGTCAAACCTTTTATTAAGTGACTGTGCTATAGCTTCTCTTACATCCTCAAAACCAGAATTATTCATATATCCATGTAAACGGTTTGGATCCTCGTTAGATGCAATATCAATAATTGCTTCATTCACTTCTTTAGGTGGAAGTGTGCTCGGATTACCCAAACTGAAATCATATACATTTTCTGCTCCATATTTTGCTGCCATTTTCTTTCCTTCCTCAAACATGGCACGGATTACAGAACTTCCTTCAACATATTTAACCATCTTTTTTGCTATCATTTCAAACCTCATTTCTATACTTAACTGCATTTAGTCCAATGTAAAATCCACTCATAAATTCATAGGCTGAAAACTAATGTGTTTG
>ENA-ORKV01001934-ORKV01001934.1-human-gut-metagenome-genome-assembly--contig:-NODE-1934-length-13659-cov-2.932116_pt1 | contig 13659 bp, 10 predicted proteins | sample MGYA00243058_ERZ508805 | MGnify/ENA primary metagenome ERZ508805 (study PRJEB26277, sample SAMN04329770) | human gut metagenome | biome: human-associated habitat | host: Homo sapiens | place: USA... | reverse complement strand
GCCCCCACGGACAGCTTTTTTTCACTGCACGCCCGGATGCAGCCGCACAGTCCATAGATGGACGGCGGTATCAAAAACAGGACATCCGCAATCCACATCACGCCGATAATCGCGACTCCGCCGAACATAAACGTCGCAAATCCCGCCAGCAGCATAAACGCCGCCAGCAGATAATACGGGATATAGCACAGCTTCATCAGCATATCCCACAGAAGCAGCGCCTGCGCGCTGGTTCCTGCCGCCGTCTGATAGATGACCCAGACGACATTTAAGAGCACGACCACCGTGTAGACAATGCAGATTGCCGTCTGCGTCATCTGCAATCTGGAATCGCCCGCCATGATATAGGCTCCGGACGAATCTCTGTCCGGTCTTCCCATGCCCACAGACAGAACCACAAAAAGCAGATACGGTAAAATCAGCAGAAGGATCGGTGTCACTATTCCAATTATTTTTTTCATATCATTCCCCGCTCTGCGCGCTTACGCCTGCTGTTCCCCCAGAATCTTCTCAATGCTTGCCAGCTTTACGCAGACTACAAAAATCTGTGTTGCCGTTGTAAGATCCTCCAGCGACGGATACGACGGAGAAATACGGATGACGGAATCCTTCGGGTCCTTGCCGTACGGGAACGGTGCTCCTGCCGGTGTCATCACAACGCCTGCCTTTTTCGCCTTATCTACCACGCTCTTCGCGCATCCCTCCAGCGTCTCATAGGTGATAAAATATCCCCCCTTCGGGCTGTACCAGCTTCCGACGCCGAGATCCTTTAACTCCTTGTCGAATGTGTCCAGAATCATCTCAAACTTCGGTCTGAGGGAAGCTGCATGCTTTCTCATGTGCTCCGTGATACCATGCACATCTTTAAAGAAGCGCACATGGCGAAGCTGATTCACCTTATCATGACCGATCGTCTGGATCTTCAGCTGCTTCTTAATATCCTCCAGATTGTTCGCGGAAGTTGCAATCGCAGCCAGACCGGAACCCGGGAAGCTGATCTTGCTGGTCGAGCAGAACTTGTATACCATATCCGGATTGCCCGCGCGCTTGCACTCTGCCAGAATCTCGATCAGATGATCCTGATCGATATCATATAAATGATGTACACAGTAAGCGTTATCCCAGTAGATACGGAAATCTTTTGCAGCCGGTTTCAATCTTGCAAAACGGCGCACAGTCTCATCTGAATAGGTGATACCCTGTGGGTTGGAATATTTCGGAACACACCAGATACCTTTGATTGCCTCATCTTTGCTGACTAAATCTTCTACCATATCCATATCCGGACCGGTTGGCAGCATTGGTACATTAATCATTTCAATGCCAAAATATTCTGTGATGGCAAAATGTCTGTCATATCCCGGAACCGGGCATAAAAATTTTACTTTATCTAATTTGCACCATGGAGTACTTCCCATAACACCGTGTGTCATGGAACGTGCAATCGTATCGTACATGATATTTAAACTGGAGTTGCCATAGATAATGATATTATCCGGGTTGCACTCGATCATATCGCCGATGAGCACTTTCGCCTCATGGATACCGTCAAGCACACCGTAGTTGCGGCAGTCTGTTCCGTCTTCACAGGTCAGATCCACATAGGATGCTAAGACGTCCATCATTCCCATTGACAGATCAAGCTGTTCCTGGGATGGCTTTCCTCTGGACATGTCAAGTTTTAATCCACGCTGCTGGAATTTCTTGTACTCTGCCTCGAGTGATTTCTTTTCGGCTAACAGTTCTTCCTTTGTCATTTCCTGGTAAGATTGCATTGTTTGCTTCCTCCTCTTGGTTCGCTATACATTATTTATCATTCATGGGAATATTCCCCTTTGATCTTATGGAAATATTCTCTGATCTGCTTTTCATAACCGTTCTCTGACGGTCTGTAAAACTTCCGGCCGGTCAGTCCGTCCGGCAGATACTGCTGCTCTACATAATGATTCGGATAGTCATGCGCATATTTATAGCCTACGCCGTGACCGAGCTTCGATGATGATTTGTAGTGGGCGTCCTGTAAATGTGGCGGAACCGGAGCTGTCATCGTATTTTTGACTGTCTCCATCGCCTCGCTGATCGCCGTAACGGCGGAGTTGCTCTTTGGCGCACTCGCCACATAGGTGACCGCCTGCGCTAAGATGATCTGCGCTTCCGGCATTCCCATCCGTTCTACCGCCTGTGCCGCTGACGTTGCAACCACGAGTGCCATCGGATCTGCATTGCTCACATCCTCTGAGGCACAGATCATGATCCTTCTTGCAATAAACTTGATATCTTCCCCCGCATACAGCATCCGCGCTAAATAATAGACTGCCGCATCCGGATCGGATCCGCGCATACTTTTGATAAACGCAGATACGGTATCGTAATGGTTATCGCCGGACTTATCGTACTTTACCACACGCTTCTGGATACATTCGGAAGCAACGGAAAGCGTGATATGTATCAGACCGTCCCCGCTGCGCTCAGTTGTAAGGATTCCAAGCTCCACCGCAGTCAATGCGGCACGCGCATCACCATTTGAGATATCTGCAAGGAAATCTAAGGCATCCTCATCAATCACGGCATGGTATGCACCCATACCTTTTTGCGTATCATTTACCGCCCGCAAAATAAGAGTTTTGATATCCTCTTTTTCTAAGCTTTTCAGTTCAAAAATGATCGAACGGGAAAGAAGAGCCCCATTGACTTCAAAATAAGGATTCTCAGTCGTCGCACCGATTAAGATGATGGTTCCATCTTCCACGAACGGCAGAAGATAATCCTGCTGTCCCTTATTAAAACGATGGATCTCGTCGATAAACAGGATCGTCTTTTTTCCAAACATCCCCATGTTATTCTTCGCCTTAGCAATGACATCTTCCATGTCTTTCTTCCCGGCAGAAGTTGCATTCATCTGTAAAAATTCTGCGCTTGTGGAATTGGCAATAACCTTCGCAAGCGTTGTCTTTCCGGTTCCCGGAGGTCCATAGAGGATGATGGAGCTGAGCTTATCCGCCTTGATCGCACGGTACAGTAACTTGTCCTTCCCGATGATATGCTGCTGTCCGACCATCTCATCTAAAGTCGTCGGCCGCAGACGCGATGCAAGCGGTGACTCCGTCTCTTTTTTCTGTTCTCTCATATATTCGAATAAATCCATGTTTCAACCTGTCTTTCTGTTGCGTACATTTGCTCTTTTTGCATTTTTCATTCTGCAATCTTGCATTTTAAAGTTTAAAAAAACATTCTTTTGCAATAATTCCTGCAAATATGACAGATTCGCTTTTCAAAAATTCATTCATCTATTACCATACAGGAATTTTTCCGCTTTTGCAAGACGTAAAATTATTTTCTCTGTTCTGTATGTTTTTCCCTGAAAATCTGTCACCTTACTGTGCAAAAGCATGGACATACTTCTGAAATGTTTCTCCACGCTCCTCAAAGTTTTTAAAATAACCGTAAGATGCTGCTGCCGGTGAAAGGATACATGCGCCTCCCGGTTCGGTCATCTGTACTGCTGCTTCAACTGCCTGCTCTAAATCTTCCGCATAGACACAGTTCTCACAGTCGCCGACTTCCCCGAAAATACGTTTTCCGGATGCGTATGCACAGATAAACTGAAATTCTTTATGCTCCCTGATAAATGCAACCAGAAGATCATAATTAATTCCACGGTCCATACCCCCGATCAGGACCGTCTTTGCATCCGGAATACTCATCGCCGCATTGATGGCAGCCTCCGGGATCGTTGAAATCGAATCGTCATAATATCTGACGCCCCGATAAGTTCCGACATACTGCAGGCGGTGCGGCAGTCCTTCAAAGTCTGCCATGCTCTTTAACACAGCCTCTTTTTCGCATCCAAGCAGTTCTGCCACACGCTCCACAAACTGTGCATCATACTGATTATGCTCTCCGGCAAGTTTCAATTCATAATGCACACCTTTGGGCTGATGAAGCACTGTCCTTTGCGCCTTTGTATCGATCTGCGGCACATTTTCTCCCACAAAGAAATAATCTCCGCTCTTCTGATACGCCGCAATATGGCTCTTTGCCTCAAAATATTTTTCTACTGTTCCATAATAGTCAAGATGCTCCTCATAGAGGTTTAAAAAGATTGCAATGTGCGGTGACACATTCGTATGTGCAAGCTGATGGCAGGACATCTCATAAACAATGATCGTATCTTCAGTCACTTCCTCGAAATAATCAAGACAAGGCTGTCCAATATTTCCAAGCAGTAACACAGGTCTGCTGCTGCATGCCTTCAAAACAGTATAGAGCATTGCAGACGTCGTACTTTTCCCTTTGGTTCCGGTGATTCCTATTACCTGGTCACGAAACTGCTGTAAAAATAATTCTGTCTCTGAGGTATATTTTGGATTTTCCTCATTCATCACAATGCCAGGACTTTTTATGATAAAATCGTAATCATCCTCGTCGATCTCTTCTTTCTTCCCCTCAAATATATCCACGGACGCCGGTTTTACGCATCTCTGCAGAAAGTGCTCTGTCGCCTTTCCTTCTCTGCCGTAACCCCAGATCAAAATCCGTTTTCCATTCAACTCACTGATGATGTCCATCTTAATCTCCATTCCTGCCCGTTCCCCAGGGCATCTCTATTCCTGCTGTTTATGCCCGATTCATAAAATCCTTTAAACTCTCTAAGAAATGCTCCGGCACCTGGTTTTCGGATACCCACTCGGAAAGCATCTCATCTAACTCTCCCGGAGCAGCTTCGATCGTTTCTTTATAGCGCTCGGTTAAAAGACTCTTTCCACCGCGTGCAATAAATGTCTTTAATGCAACAAGGACTTCGCGTCTGGTTCCCACGCACTCAAACGGTTTGTTCTCCTCAATGCCGGTCAGCTCTCTAAAATCAAGATCAAGCGAATCTTTTTCCAACAGGTTCTCTCCGAAAATGTGCACCAGTTCTTCCTGTGATAAAAACGGAGTTAAAATGATATAGACAAACAGACATTTCGGGCAGTTGCAGCACCAGATTCCCTGTTTGCTTCCCGCATTACAGCTCCGGAATACTTCATGATAACTCTTACATTTTGAAAACAGCCATGCAATCTGCATCTCAGTGAGCGGACGTAAGAGGCTGAAATAATGGATATCGGAATCTGTCACTTTCTTTATATATGATACAAAATCCTGCTCAAACTCAAAGCTCTTTGAATATTGATGGTTGACAAAAGAATCTTTTACCGTCGTCTCGTTTGCACTTGTCTCATTCGAAAGCACGATATAGCGGTTGCCACTCAAAAATGCTGAAATAAAGGATGAAAATGCAACGACTGCAGAGAACGGAATGTGTCCGTTTAAATATCCCTCTGCATTAAGTTCTAAAATCTTTTTGTCGAGAATACGTTTTGCAGCGTAGTCTCCCTGTTTGTGGTCACAGACTGCAATGACATTTTTTGTGGTCGCATTGCCATTGATACTGTAAGTAGTAATCTTTTCTCCCTTTAACACCTCAAGGGAAACCACGGAATCCTTTCCACCGCCGACAGACACCAGGCATCCATCATAGGACTTTGTATCATGCAGTGGTGCGCACGCTTTGTCCTCACATTCGATCGTAACAAGATCCTCTTTTGAAACCACGATTCCATTGCGGTACATAAACTCGCCAAGTCCGTTGTAATATAACTTTTTCCACCATTTTTTCTGTTCTGCGGAAAGTGTTCCACACAAAATTTTTAACTGCTTCGGGCAGGCACATTTCCAGTAGCTGATTGTCTCTGCCATTCCAAGATGAAATGCAAGCGCCTTTAAGATTGTCTCATCCACGCGCTCCTTTGCCGGGAACTCCCACTTTGACTGAAATTCACACAGCCCCGGTATCTCAAAATGATACACGATCCGATATGCACTTTCGATATACTCTACGGAATAATCTTTATATAAAAAAGAATTGTATTGATTTCTGAAATCCTCAAACTTTGACAACGTAAATCCTCCATTCCGGACGCGATACGCCCCAGACCTATTTTATTATATGAAATCATCATCTGCGATAAACATTATTACACAGCAGACTCTAAAATATCATAGCACACATCCTAGCAAAAGTCGATAGCGGAGGGACGCACAAACGGCGTTCACCAAAAAAGGAGTGGGCTTTTCGCCCACTCCCTATACGGTCATACAATTAATTTTTCTTGCCAAGTGTTACAGAAATCGTCTGCTCCTGATACTCACCATTCGTAGAACGCTCAATCTTCACATCAACCGTTGTACCTGCTTTATAATACTCCATTGTAGATGAAAGTTCTTCCATGGAACCAATCAGTTTTCCGTCAAACTCTGTGATGATATCACCTTTCTGGATACCTGCCTGCTCTGCTGCCGAACCTCCGGTTACCTGTGCAACATAGACACCGGATGGCATGTTATAAGTTTTTGCAACATCATCTGTTACATCGACACCTACAATACCAAGGTATGCGCTGTCAGACTCATCTACTTTTTCTTTCGTGATCAGATCATTGATAATCGGTGCTGCCGTATTGATCGGGATTGCATATCCAATACCCTCTACGGAAGTATCGGAATATTTTACGGAGTTGATACCGATAACCTCACCGTTTGCACTGAGTAATGCACCACCACTGTTACCAGGGTTGATTGCTGCATCTGTCTGGATCAGATCTGCAGTATAGCTTGTGTCACTCTCTGAATCACTGACAGATACCTGACGGTTCAATGCACTGATATAACCAACGGTTACAGACTGTCCATAACCAAGTGCGTTACCGATTGCGATACAGGAATTACCAACTTTTAAGCTGTCAGAATCACCAAGTGTGGCTACTTTAATATTATTCATCGTATCACTTTCAATGCTGCTTAACGCTACACGGATGACTGCAAGATCCGTAGAAGGAACTGTTCCTTTTACCTCTGCGCTGACTGTTGACTCATCATTAAATGTAACTGTCAGACTGTTTGCACCGTTTACTACGTGATTATTCGTTGCAACATAAAGATAATTATCATCCTGACTTACGATGATACCGGATCCACAGCTTGTGCTCTCATAAGTCTGTGGCATACCGCCCCAGAAACTCTGGTATTCGGTCTCGCTCACATTTGTGATTGCCACGATGGACGGCATTACGGATGATACGATGTCAGATACATCCGTTGCTACATAATTCGACGATGTGGAAGTTGCCTCCACCTTGTTGTCTGCTTTGGTCAGTGCATTCTGACTGCCGCTGTCTGATACTGCGGTTTCATCATTGCCAAATGCCTTGGACGATACAAGATGTACACCCTCAAATGCAGTGCCTGATACCAGTCCAAAGACTAACGCGATGGCTGCGCATTTTGCAAGTTTCGTTCCAAATCCACCCGGTTTTCTTTCTCTCTTTTTCTTTTGTTTTTTACCAGTCGTCTGTGCGTTCTGATAAAATGCACCGTTGGTATTCTGATATCCACCATTCTGGTAAGCACCGTTCTGCTGATATCCTGTGTTCTGGTATGTGCCATTCTGATATGCACTGCCCTGCTGATATCCTGCGTTTTGTGAATAAGAATTTGTGTTCTGATAAGAATTGTTGTACTGGTTTACGTTTCCTTCATTTGCATGTTCTGTCTGCTGATTGCTCTGGCTGCCGTTATTGTATGAATAGAAGGAATCCGAAGACCCATTCTGATTGTTGTTGTTATAATTGTTACCATCCATAACGATTTCTCCTTTCGTATTCGGAATTTCTTTTCCTTTTCTGATTATGAGTGTACAGAGAAATTGTGTTCTATTTGTGACAAAACAATCAAAAAATTATGTTTTCTTCTCAAATATAATTGATAACCTGATATAGCAGATTCCAAACGCCAAGACCTGCCACGATAGAATAATACAGATCTCTCCATCTCTTACCCGGCATTTTAAATGCCAGAACCAATATAATAAACATACACATCCAATCCGTCAGATAATAAACGCGCGCACCGGACGCATAGATCGTCGGTGAGAAATGCATGATCGCCTCACTTGCAATTCCGCCAAGCCACACCAGCATAAGGACTACGTTATGTTTTGAAACTTTCCATATCAAGATACAGGTAAACAAAAGTGCCGCGATCCACCAGCACATTGCAAACCAGTTTGCCGCCTGCATCTCTTCGATCCGCGGTACCTGCTCCAGCCGTACTGTAATATCTGCGATATGAAGACCACAGTCTGAAAACACCTTGATTCCGGCAAACGGCAGTAATGCAGCTGCAGAAAACAGTCCTGCAGCCGTCATACATGCCACATCTGATGCTTTTCTTTCATTTTTACATATAATATGCAGGATTCCTGCCAGCCAGATTCCAAACAACAACAGACGGTTTTCATTTGCAAAAGAAGAAACCAGCCATTGAACTGTAACAAAAAGATGCTCCCAAAAAGAAAGTTCCTCATACTGCGGCATCCAGTTCTGTACTTCCGATGCAACACGGATATCATTTCCCGGTGCTAAAAACAGAATCACAAACGCCACGACCGTCACTGCTGTCTGCATGATAAGAAGAATGGTTCTTTGCTTTTCATGCTTTCTCAGTATCACCACCAGTACCGCCAGCACCTCAAACGTCACAAGCACCGCCGCCATCTGTTCGATCGACATACTTGCGAGAACTGCGCAGGGAATGGAATAAAAAAAATGCCAGGTATTATGATCCCCTGAACCACCATCTCCCGTGTCAAATACAATATCTGCAACCGGAACCAGTGCCCAGATCCCACAGGTAAATGACCATGTATAAAAAATGGAACCGTTGATCCAGATTGCCGCATATCCAACGGTCATAATCGCCATCAGAAGATAACCGCTTACTACTGCAACCGACTCGCCCGGCAGAAAATTTTTTGTCCGGATACCCGCTGCTTTTTCTGCCAGTTTCAACACGCCGCATGGAAGAAGCACAAGCATCATGGCATTTACGATACGCCAGAACCAGATTCCCAGTGAAAATGCAATGTACACCATTGCTTCCCCGGACATCCTGCCGACCCACGTCTGATAGCGCCAGCTTAAATACTCGAAAAATCCCATTTCATGTGTATACTGATAAAAAAAGGCATCGTCGCCATCGGAATATCCCACCTGTGTCAACAGGAGGAATGCTCCGAAAAACATCAATGCCCAAAATAAAACTTTTTTAGAAGTCTCTCTCATAATTTACCTATTCCCGTCTGATACTTCCTGATTCCACAAACGTTTCCAGTACTCCGGACTCATCGTACATTTTAAGATCTGTTTCCTGCTCAGCTTTTTATACCGTTTGCCGAGCCGGTAACCAGCATACTTTCCAACACACTGGATTCCAAGTTCAAAGATAAGATACGGCTTTCCAATTGAGCACAGATACTTCATCGTACTCTTTACCAGCTTCATTCCCTCCGCTTCTGAACTGATCTGCTCAAAGATCTCCGGATGCATGGTCTGTGAGACAGCCAGATCAAAATTGCGGTGAAACTGCTGTCTTACCGTATAGTTGTGGGAGTGAATGACTTTTGCTTCTGCCTCATATTTTACATAATATCCCGCAAAAACTGCTTTTGCGGCAAAAAACATATCTTCATTAAAAATAACCGGTGATTCGAATCCGCCAAGTTTATGAAACAGATCCACTCTGTAAGCCGCACATACATCGGAACAGAAAAACGTCTTGATCCCCATTTCTTCTATATCCGCTTTTCCCTTTTTCCTGCTTTCATCCGGATAATTAAAAGATCTTGTATAGCGTTCCACAATGCGGCAGTTTTCATTCGGAAGCTGTCTTGCATAACAGACAGCCGTATCCTTCTCTTCCAAACCCTTTACCAGATTTGCAACCAGATTTTTATCTGCCGGAACCGCATCCTGTGTCATAAAGATAACAATATCCGCATCGGAATGTTTCACGCCACACATTCTGGTACCGCCATGATCAAACATTTCTTTGCTGATATGATACAGCGTATACTCACATGGAAGTCCACAAAGACTCTGTTCGATCGGATACTTTTCCACAGCTTCTTTCCACAATTTTTCTTCTGTGTTTAAAATAATGACCCTATGAACGACAAAGGTCTGCTCCTGCAGTTTTTGCAGGAGCAGACAAAATGTGTCATCCGGTCTGTAAGTCGGTATGATCAGATCTGCTTTCATTAATATCCTTCTCCCTGATGGAATCCGGTATCATTGACAATCTGAGCACTGTTATTCTTGACTGTATCGGTCGGTGCATATTCATTATCATCGTATAAAAATACATGAAGCTGTTTTACATTGGATTCAAGATCACATGGTACAACAACGCTTCCCTTATTTCCAAGTGTTGTCGTATTCTTCTCAAACGGGAAACCTATTGTCTCACCAAGGCTGTAATTGAATACTTTTGCGGCAAGAGAAATCAGTTCTGTATTTGAAAAACTTGTCTTGATATCACCAAATAATTCGTCGATCAGGCTGTTGATCGTAGTAAGATTTGCCTTCTGCGCTTTCTGTACCATTGCAGTAAGAACAGTACGCTGGCGTTCTGTACGCTTATAATCATCTCCTGCAGTATAACGGATACGCGCATACGCACATGCCTGAACACCATCCATCTCTACATTTGTTCCGCCACCGGATAAGTACTTGGAATTATTTTTGGTCAGTTTATTGATCTCATCCATATAACCATGCATCAGCACAGCCTCTTCATCAGACACCTCCGGGATCGTAACTCCGCCCAGAAGATCTACACATTCAACAACTGCATTAAAGTCCACTGTTACATAATCGGTAATGTCCATATCCAGGTTTTTATTTAACATGGTAATTGCCTGCTCCGGACCACCTTTTGCATATGCGGAATTACATTTCTTAAAAGTACCGCCTCCGATATCCAGATAACTGTCTCGATATACAGATACCAGCTTTACCGCATGTGTATCATTATTGATACTTGCGATCATGATAACATCACTGTTACCTTTGGAGAGATTACCGTTTGAACGGTTATCAAGACCAAACAGTGCGATTGTTGTATAACCTGCCATGATTTCCTGTGACTCCGAAGATAATCCCTCATTTACCTCGATATCTTCTTTATTGAAGCTTGTGTCTTTCTGGATCTTTGAAAGTTTTACCGTAACAAACAACACTGCTGCTAAAATCAGCAATACAAGAATCTCAATTACAACGATAATGAGTCTGTTTTTCTGCTTCTTTCTTCTTTTTGACGCTTTGCTGTGTGCCCCGCTTCTTCCCTGTACTGTTTTACTCATAAATGTTTTCTCCTAATATGCATTTTTATTTATAAAACCCTTGAAGACGGTAAGAAACAGGATTTTAATATCCAGCCCTATCGTCCAGTTTTCAATATAGTAAAGATCATGTTCGATCCGCTTGCGGATGGATGTATCTCCCCGATATCCATTGACCTGTGCCCATCCGGTCATGCCGGGACGTACCTGATGTTTGATCATATAACGCGGTATCTCTTCCCGGAATTTTTCCACATACTGCGGTCGCTCCGGTCTTGGTCCCACAAGGCTCATATCACCTTTTAACACGTTAAACAACTGGGGAAACTCATCAAGGCTCGTCTTGCGCAGAAATCTGCCAATCTTTGTGATCCGCGGATCATCTTTATGTGTCCAGCCTTTGCGTTCTTCTTCCTCAGTCTGCACATACATGGTGCGGAACTTATACATGCGGAATGGTTCATTATGCAGTCCGACACGCTCCTGCTTAAAGATCAGCGGTCCTTTTGAAGTCACTTTGACTGCAATTGCTGTAAGCAGCATAATGGGCGAAAAAAGCACGATACAGATCAGTGAACCCACAATATCCATACACCGTTTTACAAGTGCATTAAACGTGTTTGACAACGGTACATAACGGATATTAATAACAGGAAGTCCCAAAAGATCCTCCGTGTACGGCTTCGTCGGAATAATATTTCCATAATCCGGAATAAACTTGGTATGAACCCCGGATTTTTCACATTCCGATACGATCTTTTCCAGCTTATAATACTCTTCCAGTCCAAGTGTGATCGCAATCTCGTCTAACTTGTTCTCCGGCAGGATATAAAGCAGATTGCCAACGCTTCCAATGACCTTTACCCCTTTATAAGTCGTCCCTCTCGCTATATTGTCGTCTAAAATTCCCCTGACATTGTATCCCCACTGCGGATTCTGCTGTATCCGGTCTATATACTGCTCCGCAGCACGGGAATATCCCACAAGGAGTACATGCTTCAGATTATAACCGTTTTTGCGTATTGTGCGCAGAAACTGACGTATCAGCAGACGGAACGACTCTTCTAATACCGTGTTGATCGCAAAGAAATAAAAGAACATCTCACGGGAAAAATTTCGAAACTGATCCACATAAGACTGCAGGTTGTACAATACTGTAAAAATCAACAGAAAACCTACAATGTTCGCCATCACGACATTGGAAAACTCTAACCGCCGTCCCTGTACCCGCTTTGGCGTATACAGGTTAAACGCATAATACAAAATCAGATACAACGGAACAATCACGACCAGTGCCTTCATGTAAAATCCAAATGACAGTGCACCACCCGGTGAGTCCAAAATACCGCTCGAAAACTTCAGCCACCATGCCAGGATATATGATACCACAATGACAAACGCATCTATGATCACATGCAGTCTGTTAAAATGCTGTTGATTATCTTTTATCATAATGTCATCCTTTTTTCATTTTCAAGCTACCATAAAAATAATAATACAATAATTTTCCAGAAAGCACAACTTCTTTTTCTTAAAACTCTTGTCACAATTTCTTAATTATTTCTTTATTATTCTTTGATGCTCAAACGTTTTTTCCCGTTATCTGTGCGATAATACGCGAAATATATTTGTAATGAGTTCCCACTCAATTTTTACATAATTGCGAAGATTTCCAACCTTAAAGCGGACTTTTCTGCATGTTCTGCACTGCCCGATTCCCTCTGCAATGCCCTCTAAATAACGGCGTCCAAATCCTTTTTTGCAGAAAAACAGCCATTTTACCAAAACACCAGCAAATAAAAACGGCAGATTGATCAAAAACTGCAGCAACGGCATATTTTTATAGATCACAAACATGGAATTGCGTGCGGCAAGAAATACTTTTTTTTCATTGTAGCGCGAACCTGTCGTCGCACTCCCGACATGATACACTTTTGCCTCCGGGATATAACGGTTGCGGTATCCTGCGATCCTTGCACGGTAACCGAGATCGAGATCCTCAAGATAAGCAAAATGTTTTTCATCCATCACACCGATCTGTTTTAACACGGACATCCGGTAGATGACCGCTCCTCCACAACAGGAAAAAACATCCGTCTGTTTTCCATAATCTGCGGCAGGTCTGCCCTTTCCACGCGCAACTGCCCAGCCCGGCAGCGTATAGAGATCCCCCGCATTGTCAAGCAGCTCTCTCTGTTTAAAATCAAGCATCTGCGCGCCACAGGAAAAAATACGTTCCGACTGCCGGATTCCTTTTAACAGCTCCTCCACAAAATGCGGCTCTGCCTCGGTATCATTGTTCAGTAAGATCGCATATGGTGTTGTTGTCATTTCAAAGCCAAGGTTTACCGCACCACAAAATCCGGTATTTTCCGGCAGTGCGACCATTTCCATGTAAAGGCTCTCCGATGTCACGTCCGTGCTGCCATCCTTAGAGC
>ENA-ORKV01001932-ORKV01001932.1-human-gut-metagenome-genome-assembly--contig:-NODE-1932-length-13675-cov-2.458965_pt1 | contig 13675 bp, 9 predicted proteins | sample MGYA00243058_ERZ508805 | MGnify/ENA primary metagenome ERZ508805 (study PRJEB26277, sample SAMN04329770) | human gut metagenome | biome: human-associated habitat | host: Homo sapiens | place: USA... | reverse complement strand
GCCAGGTATCTTGTGGCAACGAAGCCCAACGTTCGATCGATTCCAACAGCCGGCCCGACTATCGTGAAAAACTGGAAAAAGAACTTCAGACCATGCGCGAATCCGAGATGTGGCAAGCCGGTGCCGTCGTTCGGAAACTGAGACCGGAAAACAATTAAAGCGAAAAGGCTAGAAGCAAAAAGCTAGAAGCGAAAAGTAAAAAGTGAAAGGAGATCGGCGAAAAAGCAAAAGATGAAAAGCGCCCCAATAACCTTCACTAATCCCTTTCCCTTTTTTACCTACTCCCGCTTCCACCTTATAACTTATAGCTTTTAGCCTAATAGCCTTTTCGCCTCTAACCTTTTACCTCATCACCTCATGCGTGAAAAAGTATATATATTCGATACCACCCTTCGGGATGCAGAGCAAGTTCCGGGGTGTCAGCTGAATACAATCGAAAAGATAGAAGTTGCCAGGCAGCTCGAGAAACTGGGTGTAGACATCATCGAAGCCGGTTTCCCCATCTCGAGTCCCGGGGATTTCAATTCCGTTGTAGAGATTTCTAAAGCAGTAACCGTTCCAACCATCTGTGCTCTGACCCGGGCTGTAAAAAAAGACATCGAAGTGGCTGCCGAAGCATTGAAATTTGCCAAACGGAGACGTATCCATACCGGAATCGGTACCTCCTGGTATCATATCCACGAAAAATTGAATTCCACTCCCGACGAAATCGTCGGGAGAGCGGTAGAGGCCGTAAAATATGCCCGTCGATTTGTCGATGATGTCGAATTTTACGCCGAAGATGCAGGCCGTACAGAAGAAGAATACCTGGCCCGGGTAGTAGAAGCAGTGATCAAAGCCGGCGCCACCGTCGTCAATATCCCCGACACCACGGGGTATTGTCTGCCGAACGAGTACGGAGCAAAGATCGCCTATCTGATGAATCATGTCCCCAACATCGACAAAGCCATTATTTCCACTCATTGCCACAACGATCTGGGCATGGCCACTGCCAACACTTTAGCCGCCGTACAAAACGGAGCACGGCAGGTCGAAGTGACGATCAACGGCCTCGGCGAACGGGCCGGTAACACCGCCCTCGAAGAAATCGTAATGGCGATTGCCTGTCACAAAAATCTGGATTTCAATATCGGTATCAACACCAGGCAAATCATCGCTACCAGCCAGCTGGTATCCAGTTTGATGCGGGTGCCGGTACAACCCAACAAAGCCATCGTCGGCCGTAATGCTTTCGCCCATTCGTCGGGCATCCACCAGGACGGTGTACTGAAAAGCCGGGAGACCTATGAAATCATCGCCCCGGAAGACGTAGGGGTCGATCAGTCCAGTATCGTCCTCACCGCCCGTAGTGGCCGTGCAGCACTGAAACATCATTTGGAAGCCATCGGTTATACTCCCGACAACGACGAACTCGACACCATCGCCGGAGGTTCATGTGTGCTCTATATCGACCGGCAATACATTCACGAAGTAACGAGTCCACAAGCTTTCGAAGGGCTTCATTCGCGCGGCGCGAAAGTATTCCGTCCGGCTCAGGTCACAGCCAGCCCCGATCACAATATACCCACACAAAATCAACATCTGCCGGTACAGGATCTGCAATCCGCCCGGCAACTGTCGATGCTCGAAAATAACTGTACCGAACACGGTATCACGATTTTCAAAGTCGGTACCCCCAAAAACGGAATTATCCATGTGGTGGGTCCCGAAACAGGTCTGACCCAACCGGGAATGACCATCGTCTGTGGAGACAGCCATACTTCCACCCACGGAGCTATGGGCTGCGTGGCGTTCGGCATCGGAACCAGCGAGGTAGAAATGGTATTAGCCTCCCAATGTGTATTGCAATCCAAACCCAAGACCATGCGGATCAATGTCGAAGGACAATTGAATCCCGGAGTTTGTTCGAAAGATATCATTTTATATCTCATTTCGAAACTAGGTACCGGCGGCGGCACCGGACATTTCATCGAATTTGCCGGATCGGCTATCCGCTCGCTATCGATGGAAGCCCGGATGACGATCTGTAATATGAGCATCGAAATGGGAGCCCGCGGCGGGATGATCGCTCCGGACGAAACGACCTTTGCCTACCTGAAAGGCAGGGAATATGCGCCCCAAGGAACCGAATGGGACAAATCCGTCGCACAATGGAAGCAGCTATACAGTGATCCCGACGCCGTCTTCGACAAAGAAGTCACATTCGATGCTGCCGACATCTACCCTATGAGCACCTACGGCACCAACCCCGGCATGGGAATCGCCCTCACCCACTCTATCCCTGAAGTCTCCGAAATCGAAGAGACTTCCCGGCCTTCCTTCTTAAAAGCTCTGGAATACATGGACTTCAAACCGGGCGAAAAGCTACCGGGCAAACCGGTCGACTATGTTTTTGTCGGCAGTTGTACCAATGGACGGATCGAAGATCTGCGGGTATTCGCCGACTATGTGAAAGGCAAGCAAAAAGCAGCAGGCGTGACAGCCTGGATCGTTCCGGGCAGCAAACAGGTAGAAAAACAAGCCATCGACGAAGGGATCAGGGATACACTCGAGGCTGCAGGCTTCGAATTGCGGCAACCGGGATGCTCCGCCTGCCTGGCAATGAACGACGACAAAATTCCGGCAGGGAAATATTGTGTCTCCACCTCCAATCGTAATTTTGAAGGCCGGCAAGGACCGGGAGCCCGCACTCTACTGGCAGGCCCACTCGTCGCTGCTGCCTGTGCTATCCACGGCATAATCACCGTCCCCGACTCACTCCAACTCAGCAACCCAGTAACTCAGCAACTCAGCAACTCAACAACTCAGTAACTCAGCAACTCAGCAACTCAACAACTCAACAACTCAGTAACTCAGCAACTCAGTAACTCAACAACTCAACAACTCAGCAACTCTTTTCAACTCATGATAAACCAATTCACAACCCTAACATCCACAGCGATACCACTGAAAATCGAAAATGTAGACACCGACCAGATCATTCCGGCCCGTTTTTTGAAAGCGACCACCCGGGAAGGGTTCGGCAAACAATTGTTTTTCGACTGGCGGTATGATGCTCAGGGAAACCCGAAAACAGATTTCGTCCTGAACTCCCCCGACTATACCGGAGAAATTTTAATTGCAGGGAAAAATTTCGGCTGTGGTTCCAGCCGTGAACATGCGGCCTGGGCCATTTATGGAGCAGGTTTCAAAGTAGTCATTTCCAGTTTTTTCGCCGATATTTTCCGCAACAATGCCCTGAACAACGGATTACTTCCTGTACAGGTGAGCGAATCGTTTCTGGCAAAGCTATTCCAGGTCGTCCGGTCAGCTCCTTCGACCACCGTCAGTATCGATCTGGAACGGCAGACCGTCACCTTGACAGCCACAGGAGAGCAAGAACTTTTCGAAATTTCTCCCTACAAAAAAGAGTGTTTGTTGAAGGGATACGATGATGTCGACTATCTGATGAGCATACACCATAAGATCGAAGCATTTGAAAAGACCCGTTAAAACGATCGGCGAGCCTTCGGTTCTGACAAAGCCAGTGCAAGAGTCGCCTTATGAACCTTACAAACTCATTTCATCATGGATTTAAAAATAGCAGTATTACCCGGTGACGGCATCGGACCGGAAATCATAGAACAGGCCATCAAAGCCATCGATGCCACTTGCAAAAAATACGGTCATACCGTCGGCTATACCTACGGATCAGTAGGGGCAACAGCCATCGACAAGACCGGGAATCCTTATCCGGAAGAAACTCACCGGATTTGTATGCAATCGGATGCCGTATTGTTCGGAGCGATCGGGGATCCCCGTTTCGACAACAATCCCCAAGCCAAAGTCCGTCCGGAACAAGGATTGCTGGAAATGCGCAAAAAATTAGGATTATATGCCAACCTCCGTCCGGTCAGTACTTTCAAATCCCTTGTTCACCGCTCTCCTCTGCGACAAGAACTCGTAGAAGGGGCCGATTTCATCTGTATCCGGGAACTCACCGGCGGCATTTATTTCGGGCGGCCCCAGGGACGTTCAGAAGACGGGCAAACCCCTTTCGACAGTTGTGTATACACCAAAGCCGAAATCAAACGGATTTGCCGATTAGGTTTCGAATACGCCATGAAGCGCCGCAACAAACTGACAGTTGTCGATAAAGCCAATGTCCTGGCAACCTCCCGGCTATGGCGCGAAACCGTACAAGAGATGGCTCCGGCTTATCCTCAGGTAAATGTCGAATACATGTTTGTCGACAATGCGGCGATGAAACTCATCCAGCAACCCAAACATTTCGATGTCATCGTTACAGAAAACATGTTCGGCGATATCCTCACCGACGAAGCCAGTGTCATCACAGGCTCATTAGGCTTGCTGCCTTCCGCTTCTATCGGTATCCACACCTCGCTGTTCGAACCGATCCACGGTTCCTATCCTCAGGCCGCCGGCAAAAATGTGGCCAATCCTCTGGCAACCATTTTATCCGCCGCTATGATGTTCGAATATGCCTTCAACCTGAAAGCAGCCGGAGCAAGCATCCGCCAGGCAGTCGGTCGGTCGGTCGAAGCCGGTATCGTTACCGAAGATATCGCTGAAGACGGACAGGCCTATCCGACCAGCGAAGTAGGCGATTTTATAGCAAAGAACATCGGGTAAATGAAAAAACAGACCAATTAAACCGAACAATATGAGTGATCCTTATTTTCCTTCTTTGAAGGATATCATGACGGCGGAGCATACGCTCAACGACATTCTGGTCCCGACACCCCTCATGAAAAACAGAAATCTATCCGATAAATACGAAGCCAATATCTTTCTGAAACGGGAAGATCTTCAAATGGTGAGATCGTATAAAATCCGGGGAGCTTATAATAAAATCAAATCCCTGACTCCTGAAGAGATGGAGAAAGGAGTGGTTTGTGCCAGTGCCGGCAATCATGCCCAAGGCGTAGCCTTCTCCTGCAGCAAACTCGGTATCCAGGGAAAAATCTATATGCCCGTTACTACTCCCAGGCAAAAGATCAACCAGGTAAAAATGTTCGGGGGTAAATCCATTGAAGTCGTCCTGACGGGAGATACTTTCGATCAGGCCAATACAGCAGCAATCGAAGCCTGTAAAAAAAACGATATGGTATTTATCCCTCCCTTCAACGATCCCCGGATCATCGAGGGGCAGGCAACCGTCGGTTTAGAAATCATTCAGGAAGCCCGGATGAAGCTCGATTATATCTTTGTACCGATCGGTGGTGGCGGACTGGCTTCCGGTATCGGTAGTTTCTATAAGCAAATGAGCCCGAAGACCAAGATCATCGGAGTCGAACCGGCCGGTGCCGCCGGAATGAAAAAATCGTTCGAATGCGGAGAGGTAACCGAACTGAACGAAGTAGATAAATTTGTCGACGGGGCAGCCGTACAACGGGTAGGAGAGCTCACTTACGCTATCTGCAAGAAAGTATTGGACGATATCGTCGTCGTGCCCGAAGGCAAAATTTGTACGACGATCCTGAATCTTTACAACTTCGACGCTATCGTAGTAGAGCCGGCAGGAGCCCTGAGTATGAGTGCTCTCGACTTTTACAAAAATGAAATTAAAGGAAAAAACGTCGTTTGTGTGGTCAGCGGCAGCAACAACGACATCACCCGCATGGAAGACATCAAGGAGCGCTCTTTATTATATGAAGGCCTGAAACATTACTTCGTCGTCCGTTTTCCGCAAAGAGCCGGTGCACTCCAGAGTTTTGTCAGCAACGTCCTGGGCCCCCACGACGACATCACCTATTTCGAATACAAGAAGAAGACAAACCGCGAAAAAGGCCCTGCCCTCATCGGCATCGAGATCCAGCATCCCGAAGATTTCCAGGGCCTGCTGGACCGCATGAAATCCGAAGGTATCCTCTACGAATATCTCAATGACAATCCGAACCTATTCGAATTCCTGATCGGATAATCCGTCGCCGGGTAAGGTGTCCCAAAAGTCTTTTTGAAACCGATCTGATCGGCGAATTCTTTCTCAATCCTATTTCAGAAAAACCGGTTTCATTTCCTTGCTTCCAAAAGAAGTAAAAGAACTGAAGGAATACATCGAAGAATACCACAGCATCCGGGAAGGAGACGGCCGGAACTGGAAAATCAAAAAAAAGAAAATCGAGACAGCAATAAAATGTAAACAAATATACGATTTTTTTAATAAGTCGATACATTTCTTTGGGAATTAAGAAATATTTTCTTATTATTGAAGTCTAAAAACAAACTTATGAAACTGATTTCTACCCTCATTTTTCTATTGTGTGTAACTTTTGCATTTGCAGAATGCTACGACAACCATTTCGACGAGTGCCGGATCGAACGGCAAAACGGGAAATACGGTATCGTGATCGACAAACAGCTGGCCATACCGTACGAGTACGACGAAATCGTACCTCAACACAATTGCTTTTTCAAAGTCAGAAAGGGCCGGAAATACGGTATCATCAGTTATTTTTATGAAGAGCACAAACGGGATGGCCGGTTTCCGAAAGAGATTGACCGGCCGATTGCCCTGAAAAAAGGGTATGCCTGGCTTTACCTTTCCCTCGCTTGTGAATACGATAAGATCGAAGAATATGAAAATCAGTATCTTCAAATCAGCCGCGACGACCGAAAAGGAATTGTCAATTATTACGGGACCCTGGTCTTGCCCTGCCGTTTTGAAAAAATAGAATTATCGAATAATTTTTTTTGGGTATCGTCGGAAGGGTTATACGGAATTTACAACCGGTACGGTTCGACAATTATCCCCTGCCGCTATAACCAGATCGAACTCACCGACCGTTGTTTTTACGTCTGCCGGGACCGGCTCAAAGGTGTTTACAACCGCTATGGAAGTGTTATTATCCCTTGCCAATTCAGCCAGATCGAATGCAAAGACAATGCCTATTACGTGACAAAAGGCAAATATCAGGGCATATACAACCTGTACGGTTCGGTAATCATTCCTACCCAATACACTTCGATATACAAAGAAGGGGGGAAATACCTGGTTGAAAACGACAGTCTGAAAGGGATCGTCAATGCCTATGGAAGTACCGTTATCCCCTGCAAATACAACACGATAGAATACGAAGACGGAGTTTATTATGTGTCGGCAGGCGGGAAATACGGAATTTACAACACTTACGGCTCGACGATACTTCCCTGCCAGTATGACGAGATCATTTCTTTAGGCCATCGTTATATCGTCAAACGGGACAAGAAGTTCGGGGTATACAACCAATATGGCTCTACCATACTGCCTTGTCAGTTTCAGAAAATCGAATGTCTGAATAACGGGCATTATGTCACCACCCGTGACAAAAGCCAACAGGTGTATAATGCCTATGGGGCGCTATTGGAAAACCGTACGAATATGAAGGTAGTCTTCTCGACCGAAGACTGATTTTTTACCGGTTAGATTTGATTTTTGCGTGTTAAGTCGGTATCGTATTGACTTATTTATTATTTTTGTTTTCGTTTTAAACTAAATGGATATAGAAAATGAAAAATCGACTGGTCCTATATAATACTTTATCGCGCAAGAAAGAACAGTTCGAACCGATCAATCCTCCTTTTGTCGGGTTGTACGTTTGCGGGCCCACCGTCTACGGGGATGCCCATTTGGGACATGCCCGTCCGGCCATTACTTTCGACCTGTTGTTCCGGTATCTGAAATATCTGGGCTACAAAGTGCGTTATGTGCGTAACATCACCGATGTCGGCCATCTTACCGACGACAGTGACGACGGCGAAGACAAAATCGAGAAGAAAGCGAAGCTCGACCGGTTGGAACCGATGGAAATCGTTCAGTTTTATACCAACCGCTACCATCACAATATGGAGCAATTGAACACCCTTCCGCCCAGTATAGAGCCTCATGCTTCGGGCCATATCATCGAGCAGGAAGAATTGGTGAAAAAAATCCTGGACAACGGATTCGCTTACGAGAGCGACGGAAGTATTTATTTCGATGTCGAGGCTTACAACAAAAAATACAGCTATGGGAAACTATCCGGCCGCCGGGTGGAAGAGTTATTTGCCAACACCCGTCAGTTAGACGGCCAGGGAGAAAAACGGAATCCGGCCGATTTCGCCCTATGGAAAAAAGCTACTCCGGAACATATCATGCGCTGGCCTTCTCCGTGGAGTAACGGTTTTCCGGGTTGGCACCTGGAATGTTCGTGCATGAGCCAGAAGTATCTGGGCGACCGTTTCGATATCCATGGCGGCGGGCTGGACCTGCAGTTTCCCCACCACGAATGTGAGATTGCCCAAAGTACGGCTGCCTACGGACACGAAGCCGTGAAATATTGGATGCACAACAATATGGTCACTATCAAGGGACAGAAAATGGGCAAATCGCTGGGGAATTTCATCACCCTGGACCAACTCTTTTCGGGAGAAAACGATGTGCTCGAGCAAGCCTATTCCCCGATGACCGTCCGTTTCTTTATCCTGCAGGCCCACTACCGGAGTCCGCTGGATTTCTCGAACGAGGCCCTGAAAGCCGCCCAAAAGGGATATGAACGCCTGATGACGGCGGTCCGGGCACTGGACAAAGTGAAAGCTTCGGCCGGTAATACGGTAGATGTGGATGAACTGATCACCCAATGTGAAGAAGCGATCGATGACGACCTCAACACACCGGTCCTGATCTCCCACTTGTTCGACGGAGTACGGATGATCAATTCACTGGTGGCAGGAAACGAGAAGATAGACGCCGGTAATCTGGCTAAATTGAAAAAACTGTATCAGGATTATGTATTCGATATCCTGGGACTGAAGGCCGAAAGCGAATCGGTAAGCCAGGATCACGAAGTGCTGGGGAAAATATTGGATATGGTGATGTCTATCCGTACAGAAGCCAAGCAAAAGAAAGACTGGGCCACTTCCGACAAGATCAGGGACGAACTGAAAGCAGCCGGAGTCGCCATTAAGGATACCAAAGAGGGATATGAATGGGAACTGGTAGAAAATTGAACAGATACGAACAGCGGATGACCTGTTTTTTTTACATATTATGTGCCTTTTTCATCTGTTCCTGCGGAGGGAATAAAACGGCGAACAAAGAAAAAAAAACTCCTTTGGCTGCAGAACTTCCGAAAGACGAGGTGAGGTATGTGAAAAGTATTCAACTTACATCGCCCGGGAAAGATAAGATGTATGCTTTCAACGAGGAGATCGTTATCGGTTTTGAAAGCAAGGACCGTTTCCCTGTCGATTCTGCCGCCTTCTATATCGACGGCCAGCAAATCGCAACGGCCGGTAAAGAGGACCGGAGTTTTACTTACCGGATACCGGAAGGTAAAACCGGCAATATGACCATCAAAGTGATGGCGTGGCATCCGGACAACAAACGGGGAATCGCGACAACGACGATCCGGGTGAAACCCGATCAGGCTCCGGCCATTTACAGTTATGAAGTAGTCAACGTTTTTCCTCACGATCCGAAAGCCTATACACAAGGTTTGATCTATCAGGACGGTTTTATATACGAGGGAACGGGGCAATATGGCGAATCGTCTATTCGTAAAACAGACATGCAAACCGGTAAAACTCTATCGGTCTTAAATATCGACAGTCAGTTATTCGGAGAAGGGATCACGATATATGAAGATAAAATTTACCAGATCACCTGGCGGGCACGCAAAGGTTTCATTTACGATCTGAAAACTTTTACCCTGGAATCGACCTTCAATTATAATTCCGAAGGTTGGGGGATTACTACGGCCGGAGACCACCTGATCATGAGCGACGGCAGCAACAAGCTTTACCATATCGCTCCGTCGACGTTCAATATACTGAAAGAAGTAGAAGTATACGATCATAACGGTCCGGTAGACCAACTGAACGAACTGGAATACGTAGACGGTATGATCTGGGCGAATGTGTGGCTGACCGACCGGATTGTCGTCATCGATCCGGAAACCGGCATTGTCCGGGGCGAGCTGAACCTGCCCGGACTCTTGCCTGCCGCCGATAAAGCCCGGCTAGACGACAAAGACGATGTGCTGAACGGTATCGCGTGGAAGGCCGGGAAAGGAACTTTTTATGTCACCGGGAAACGGTGGCCGAAACTATTTGAAATCAAGGTAAAACTTATTCCATATGGACGTTAAAATTGAAGAATCCTGGAAAGCACTGCTTCAGGAAGAATTTGACAAACCGTATTTTGCCGAACTGATCGCTTTTGTAAAAAACGAATACGCCCAAACCCGGATTTTCCCTCCCGGCAAACTGATATTCAATGCATTCAACCATTGCACGGTAGACAATACGAAAGTCGTTATCCTCGGCCAGGATCCTTACCACGGTCCCGGACAGGCGCACGGCCTTTGTTTTTCCGTGCCCGAAGGTATCGAGCAACCGCCTTCCCTGCAAAATATATTTAAAGAAATACACGATGACCTGGGTACTCCTGTCCCCCGTTCGGGCAACCTGGAACGCTGGTCGGACCAGGGGGTACTGCTGCTCAATGCAACGCTTACCGTACGGGCCCACCAAGCCGGTTCGCACCAGAACAAAGGCTGGGAAACTTTCACCGATGCCGTTATCCGCAAGATCGCAGAAAAGAAAGAACACCTGGTATTCCTGTTGTGGGGATCCTATGCCCAACGCAAAGGCGCATTTATCGATACCGACCGGCACCTGGTGCTTAAATGCGTACACCCCTCCCCGCTTTCTGCCAACCGGGGCGGATGGTTCGGCAATCACCAGTTCAGCCGCACAAACCAATATCTACGGGAACATGGGTTGAAGGAAATCGAATGGTAGAGAGATCACTTTCTCCATTCATTTTCTGGTATTCACGACCGAATCGATCGCTTCAACCTTTTTCGTCACCATCGGCACGTTTGCCGTTATGAGCCTCTACGGCTGTCTGACCAAAGCAGCACTGACCCAATTAGGCAATCTGGCCTTTATGATCCTGATTTTCTTGTGATAAAAAGGGTACCTTTTCCTGAAAGAGTAAAACTTTAATTCTCTGTTTTTTTAATCTTTGGTATATTATAGAATATTGAATATTTGTTTGACTTCAATCGGTGTAATATATTTGAAATGTAATATTCTGTAATAGAATTTTAATAAAATACATCAAGGTGCTGATTTTTTCAGGTGTGTCAAAATGCCATGCCTTTTTATGTTTTGTTTTATACGCAAAATAAATTGAAATTTTGTAAGGGGATTTGCGTTGAGTATTTCCCGGTAGGCTTCCTGCTGTTTTTATGCCCGGTCCTTTGGCCTGTCGACGTCTATTTAATAGGATCGACTGCAAGGTTCGGCGGTTTTATAGTTATTGCTTTATGGGTGGGGATGAAGATTCTCAGAAAACGGCAATTCAGATTAAATGAATTGGATTTGATATTCGGCTTATTCGTCCTCTATTACGGAAGTCGTATTTTGATAACCGACCGGATATTTAATCCGAATGTTCCCCTTTATACCGTTATGCTGCTTCTGTTATATGTTTATGTAAGGAATATAAAGTCGGGCAGTACATTTTTTATCCTGTTGTTTTTCGCAGGTGGGCTGCAAGGAATATGGTATATTTTACAAATCACGGATTTCCTGCCCTCCTACCATTATTTACTGAAGGGTACGGGAGGTTTTTTCAATCCCTCTATACTCGCATTGTTTTTAGTACTTTCCTTTCTGGCAGGGATCTGTTCTTTCAAGAAAGAGTTCGGCATCGGGTGGAAGGTGTGCTGGTTGCTGAATTTTTTACTTTTGCTTTATGGTATACTGTCCATAAATTCCCGGGCATCCTGGATTGCTTTGGTTATGGGTATACTGTGGAAAGCAGCCCGGCAAAAATACCGGTATCCGAACTACTTGTCGTTTATACTACTGTCGGGAATCCTGTTAATTGGAATCTATGCCGGATACCGGATGCGGCCGGATTCCGTGCAAGGCAGATTTTTAATCTGGCAGGTTATCGGAAGTAAACTGCCGGAAGCATTGTGGTTGGGCCATGGCAGTCTCGAGGCTTTATATATGCCTTTACAGGCCGAATGGTTTAGGGAACATTCCGTTTCTGCTTATGCAAACGTTGCCGGAAATAATGTATATGCTTTTAACGAATTTCTCCGGATACTTTTTGAAACGGGAATTGCAGGTTTTGTTCTCTTTGTTCTCCTGATTTTTACCGGATGCCGTCACTCTTTCCGTGGAAATCAAAAATCCCGTGATGCGGGTTCCGTATTTCTGGCAATCCTGAGTTTCGGTTTTTTCAGCTACCCTTTTTCAATCGGTTTGATTATAACTATCGCTGTTGCTGCTTTGGCTGTAATTGCCGGAAATGTATCGTCTCCGGTCCTTATAAAGGGGAGATGGAAAACCGGGTACAGATTTGTTGCCGGCCTGTTCCTTCTTTCCTTACCGGTCTTTATCTGTTTTGAATACAGGCAGGAAAAGAGGGCGGACAGGCTTCTGTCAGAAGCACAATCGGATGTATCGGTTCTGACCGGAACAGGGATGATAAACTCTTACCGGTATCTGCAGGGAAATGCTGATTTTGTACTTTGTTACGGAAAGACATTATTCAATCACCGGCAATATGCGGAAGCCCTGCCGGTGCTGGAAAATGCCTGTGCTTTAAAACCATCCTCCCGGCTGGTGTGCGATTTGGGGATGTGCTATCAGCAGGCTGGCAGGAATGCAGAAGCTGAAAAGGCTTATCTCTCCGCTTCTTTTATGACTCCGGCCTATATAGTTCCGCATTATCATTTGTTCAATCTCTACCGGGCTGACGGCTCTCCCGGCCAGGCAGCCATACAGGCCGAATATATGTTGTCTATGCAAGTGAAAGTAGTCAATACCTCGGTTCTGCGGATTAGAAATCAGGCAAGAATTTTCTTACAGAATTATCAACCAAAAGAGTAAGACATATATGAGCAAATATTATTTTTTCTTTGTGTGCTGGAGTTGTTTTTTTATCAGCTGCACGTCCGACTCACCATTGGAACAGGCGTTGAGTAAAAGCGGGAAAAACAGGATGCAGCTGGAGCAGGTATTAAAACATTATTCTTTGCATCCTGCCGATTCGTTGAAATACCGGGCTGCCTGCTATCTGATCGCTAACATGCCGGGTCATGGCTGGTATGAGGGAGAGGCCCTCGATGTTTATAAACAATGGATCGATTCGGTTTACTGTGGACAAAGCTTCATTTTTAAAGCGACTTTGTACGAAGCATTCTTTCAACAACCCGGTGCAACGGAAGGGTTGGTGCGGTATGAAGATATCGAACAATTGGATAGTAATTTTCTGATTACTTATATCGATTCGACTTTTAGTGCCATCCGGAGAAGACCCTGGTTAAAAAACTTGCTGTTCGGTCAATTGTGTGAGTATGTATTGCCCAACCGGGTTGGACATGAACGTCCTCAGCAACTTTTCAGGTTGCAGGATTCGATATTCCACACCGATATTGCCGATTTACTGAACTATGACGATATTGGCAATGAAGTGGCAACAGGCCTCGGTTTGTCTCAGATTTTTAATGGCCGGATTCCCCGGGAGGCAAAAGTATTGTACCGGGGAACGTTAATCAACTATAATCTGACGGGATGTGTGGGCCAGGCTATGCTCAGAAGCTGGTTGGCCAGACTTACGCTGTGTCCGGTTGCTCTGGACCTGAATCCGGCTTTCCCGACCCGGAACGACAGACATTGTTGGTCGGTGCTGATA
>ENA-ORKV01001931-ORKV01001931.1-human-gut-metagenome-genome-assembly--contig:-NODE-1931-length-13675-cov-2.741433_pt1 | contig 13675 bp, 8 predicted proteins | sample MGYA00243058_ERZ508805 | MGnify/ENA primary metagenome ERZ508805 (study PRJEB26277, sample SAMN04329770) | human gut metagenome | biome: human-associated habitat | host: Homo sapiens | place: USA... | reverse complement strand
TCCTGAAATGGTTATGAAAATGAAGAATCAGGCAGCTGACTTTATCTGCGAGAAATATAACTGGGATGAAGTTGTAAGGGAAACGATGAAGTTATACACAAGAAAATAATATGTTAGAGTCAACTGTTCCAATAAGAATAGTAAGACACAATGCGCCCTTTACGCTTCAGCATATTCGCTCGGCGTTTTCCCATAAAAATCTTTGAATTTTCGCGAGAAAAAGTAGGGGTCATCAAAACCTACGGCGGCAGCTACTTCCTTGATATAGACCTGCTTATTACTGCGGATCATCTCACCGGCGCGTTTCATGCGCACCTCGTTGATGTACTGGAACAGGCCGGTGCCGGTTTCTTTGGAGAACAGGCGGCTCAGATATTCCCGGTTCAGCCCTACATAGTCGGCAATGCCGTCCAGCGTCAGCTTGTCCATATAATGCGCGTTTACATAGATGATGACGGCCTGCACCTCTTTTTTGAATTTGCTCAAGGCAATTTTGCTAAGTCCCATGCGTTCCTGCAAAATCAAGCAGAGCAGTTGTTCAAGAGCCTCCGCGGTGGGGGCTTTTTCTATTTCCTTAAAGGTTTGCTCCAGTGTCTCCTGCGGAATCATATTCTCGCCGGGACGCTCCAGCAACAGATGGCAGGCTTCACGGACGCGCTGCGGCGGCATACAGAGCGCCGCGCAGTTCTGAAAGAAGGTGTGAACGGCAATCTGCATCTGCAACTCATCGGCATTTTGTGCTGCGACCGCGGTGGCCTTGGACAGTTCTGCCTGAGAGACATGGAAGGGTTGGGCAGTAACTGTGTGTGCTGTTGCCTTTATGGGAGCGCTGCGCCCTACATAAAAGGCGAGAGCTTTGGAATCCTCGCACAGTTGGTAGTCTTGGCGGAGTTCGGCCAGTGAAATGGGCTTGTCGTGGTAGATGATGACCGGCGCATCCAGAAAATATGTTGTGACCTGCCGTTGCAAGCGGGCAAGTTTCTTATCCAGAGTACGCCCGGAGGCTACAAGGCTTTCATTGCTGATCAACCCGCAGATTTCATCCTCATGGGTGTGCAGAAATACTTTGCCGCCGATTTCATCGAAAACCTCGGTAATTAAGTCGGTCACAGCATCCAGCGCGGGCATAGGATGAGTTTTTGCGGGAATCAAAGTGACGGTAAACAGCCGGATAGGAAAGGACAGCGGTTCCGGCAGCATGGAGAACGGATTGGAAGCAGGGGAGGACCCAGCAGTGGATGTTATCCATTGAGCGCAGTGAATCAGGGCATTCTCCTTTTTCTGCGCTTCAATGGCAAAGGATCGGTGGTCCTCCTCCGTCTGGCGCTGCTGCTGGACACGAAGCAAATCGGCCATCTTTTCCAGATGCTCACCGATGCTTTCCCCGTTCATATTGATTTTCAGAAAGTAGTCATAAGCGCCGTCCGTCAGGGCCGTGCGCACGGAATCGAAATCGGAATAGTTGCTCAATACCAGAATCGGGCCGATAAAGCTGCGCTTTTTCAATTCATGAATGAGCGCAAGCCCATCCATGCCGGGCATTTTCAAGTCCGTGATAACCGCATCAATGTGCTGTGTCTCTACAATGTGCAGCGCTTCCTGCCCATTACTGGCTGTTGCCGCCAGCAGAAATCCGTTCTTGCCCCACTCCACGGCGGACTGGAAAGCAACCTTAATCAGTGGCTCGTCGTCTACAAGCAATAAATTATACATTGTGTTACCTCAACGAATGGCTTCATTTGGAATACGGAGAATACATTGTGTGCCGGTGCCGGGGGCACTTTCAATCGTAAGACCGTATTCATTTCCGTAGTGCAGACGCATACGTTCATCTACGTTGCTCAATCCGATGCCGGAGAAGCGCTCAGAATTTTTCTCCTTGATGGCACTGGGGTCAAAACCGCAGCCGGTATCGGAGATATGAATGGTAAGCAGATTCTCGCTCACGGTGGCACGGACGGTGATGGTGACAAAATCATCTTCATCCGCCGTGCCGTGCAGGATGGAGTTCTCTACAAGCGGCTGCAAAATAAAGCGCGGCACAGTCCAGTATCCGGCAGCATCTTCAATTTGATATTCCATCTCAAAGCGCCCTGCGTAACGCAGCTGCTGGATGTCGCAGTAGTTCTTCAGGTTGCGCAGCTCATCATCAAACGGAATCAATTCATCCTTTTTAATAAGGGTGCTTTGCAGCAGAGAAGAGAGGGCATCAATGCCGTGGCTGACCGGGGTGACGTGATTGAGTGTGGCAATCCACTTTAAGGTGTTCAGGGTATTGAACAGGAAGTGCGGGTTGATTTGATATTGCAGAGTCTGCAATTCCAACTCGCGCATTTTGCGCTGATCATCGCTCCAGCGCTGCGCCAGCAGACCAATTTCGTTGACCATGTTGTCGATGGTGCGCGCCAGAAATCCGAGTTCGTCGGGGCTGGGATCATTGATTTTCAGCCCGATTTCCTCATCGCTTTTCGCATTGCAGGCGGCAACCATATTATCAATGGGGTGCATGACGCTGCGGTAGACAAGCAGTGTCAGGAACACACTGACAACGACTAGCACTGCGGCCAGCGCAATAAGCATCATATTGATGGTTCTTGTGCCGTTGGTAATGTAGGCCTGCGGAATCGTGGCCGCCAGATACACATTATAGGTTGTGTTGTATTTGAAAATTGTCAGTGTATCTACGCCGTTCAGCTCACATAAAAAGTTGTTTTCACCCGCCTGCCGAAGCGCCGTAATCTGCTGAAAAATCGGGTCATCGGCCAAATCTTCTCCCAGCAGTTCCGCATTCTGAGAAGATACCACATTGCCGGCGGCATCAATCAGCAGGAAGTTGGCCCCCTCGCCAAAGGAAACATCGGTAAATATGTAGCGGCTTAGCTGGGATTCGTCAATGTACAGCATGATATACCCCAGCGGCGTGCTGGTGTGGTGCATATCATAGATTTTACGGCCAATGACAATTTTATCATTGGCGCGGTAAGTGTGGATGTATTGCAGACTATCCTGTGGAGAAGCGGCTTCAATATTATCCAGCAATTCATTAAAACGCTGGGGTGTAATATCGTCATAGCCCAAATCGTAGATGACTGTGCGATCATTGGAAACGACGCGGATGTTTTTAAGGTGTGTGCTCTGAAAAGGAATTGTGACGATCATTTCACCAATACCGCTTACAATATCGACTGTAAGGGGGTGCCCATTATTGACAGATGCGACACCATTCTGTACAGTATCAGATACGGAGATGGAACCTATGTAGTCGCTATAAATGCCAAGCTGGGTAGACATATTATTGTTGAGTAGTTCGATAGATTGTAAGGCAGCCTGTTTGACCTTTTCGTTCATGGATTGGGTGTATGCATGGTAAGAAAAAATACCAATCGTGATGACGGGAACAAGAGAAATAATCAAAAATGTCACAAACAGACGGGTGCGAAGTTTGATTCGTCGCAACACATTTGGGGAAAACTCACGCGTTTTTTGTGCATTTAGTGACATATATAGGCCTCCGTTTGTGCAAAGTGACTACAATCTATCCATACATTACCTGAATTATAAGGGCAACGACAGAAAAAGTCAATAAAATCCATCTTTAAGTAAAGGGAATACATTTATCAAATCCGGCTTGCCCGATATAATAAGAGTGCAATCAGGGAACGACAGATGAGCCGCATCCCAAACAAAGAAGGAATAATTTTTAGGAGGAAAACCATGAAAAAAGCAATCAGCATGATGCTTGCCACTGCAATGGCAGCTACCTGTCTGGCAGGCTGCGGCAGCGCAGCATCTTCCAGCGCAGCAGCATCCAGCGAGGCCGCTTCTTCCGAAGCAACGTCCACCGCTACCAGCGAAGCCTCTACCGGTGAGAAGACCTTTGAGAACAATGAACTGAACATCGCGGTGTTCGAGGGCGGCTACGGTTCCGCGTACTGGGACGAAATCATCAAACGCTTCGAGGATGCCTATCCCGGCGTCACTGTCAATATGCAGATCAGCCCGAAGATTGGCGACATCATCCGCCCGCAAATCGTGGCAGGCAATGTTCCCGACTTCATCTCAATGAACGACAACGACTCCACCGGCCTGATTTCCTCCATGGTTAAGGAACATGCACTGATGGATCTGTCCGATGTCTTTGAGGAGGGCGGCATTGATGATGACACCCCGCTGAAGGATCAGGTTATCGATGGTCTGCTGGATTCTGCCAAGTGCTCTCCCTACGGCGATGGCAAAATCTACATTGCCCCGTTTGATGCCAGCCCGATGGGTCTGGTTTACAACAAGACCCTGTTCGAAGAGAACGGCTGGGAAACGCCTGTGACCTGGGATGACTTCTTTGAACTGGGCGACAAGGCCAAGGAAAAGGGTATCGCGCTGTTTACCTATCAGGGCATCTACCCCGGCTACCTTGAGAGCATGCTGTGGCCCGCACTGGCTTCTGCCACCGGCATCGACAACATGAAGGCAATCGCCTCCTACACGCCCGGCTCCCTCAGCTCTGATGAGGCCCTCAAGGTCTTCCAGAACATGGCAAAGATCGGCACCGATGGTTACCTGATGGATGGCACCGTTGCTCTGAACCATACCCAGAGCCAGACTGACATGATGATGAACAAGGCTCTGTTCATCCCCAACGGCAACTGGATGGAAGGCGAAATGGCCGATGCTCCCCGTGCTGACGGCTTTGAGTTTGGTCTGACCTGCGCACCCGTTCTGGATGACGGCGAGACCCGCTATGTTATGAGCTCCGTTGAGCAGTTTGAGATTCCTGCCAACGCCAAGAACCCCGAACTGGCAAAAGAGTTCCTGCGTTTCCTGTACACTGAGGATTCCGTTAAGCTGTTCGCAGAAAAAGCCAACGGCATCTACGCTCTGAAGAAGGCCAACGAGATGGTCAAGGGCATCGTTACCGATGGTGTCTACAACATGAACGACATCTATCAGGAAGGCACGTTCATGGTCTTCGGTTGGGATGCAATGCCCGACACCAGCAAGGTCGTTATCGCTGATTCCGTCTTCAATGTTGCCAGTGACGTTATGAATGGTGACATGACTGCTGAGCAGTGGCGTGACGGCATCGAGGCTGCTTTCGAGGAGATTGCTGCTTCCAAGTAAGCTGAATTGCTGAATTTCCACTGACCAAAGTAAGATTGACCCTGCCGAGTAAACGCCATGCGAACTTGGCAGGGTTCTTTTTAAGGGGGAAACTTGTTTGAAAAACCGCCAAAATCGCCAAAAAAAGGCGCAGCCGCTTCCCGTACTGTTTATCTGCATCAGCGTTCTGCCTGCCGTGATCCTAACTCTTATGTTCACGATCTGGCCTACGGTGCAGGCATTATATCTTTCTTTTACCAATGCGACCTCTCTGGGGCTTAACAACAAATTTGTGTGGCTGGATAACTATATCTATATGTTCCACGACAAATCTTTCATTCAAGCGCTTAAAAACACAGCAAAGCTGATGGCGGTTGTTCCCGTTATCACAATTTTCTGTAGTCTGGTGCTGGCATTCGTTTTGAACCAGTGCAAGCTGAAAGAAATGGTCTTGTACCGCACGATCTTCTATTTCCCGAACATCGTTTCTCTGACCGTTGTAGGTATTATATGGAGTTTTGTGTTCCACCCGAATGTGGGCATCGTCAATAAGATTCTCGGTGCTGTCGGGCTGGAGAGCTTGCAGCGTTCCTGGCTGGGCGATAGCAAGACCGCACTTTGGTGCATCGCGTTCACGCTGCTGTGGCAGGCTGCCGGTTACTACATGGTCATGCACATCGCGGCTATGGACGGCATTTCGCCGGAAATCTATGAGTCCGCAACGCTGGACGGTGCCAGCGCATGGCGCAAGCTCGTCAGTATTACGATGCCTCTGATGAAAGATATTATCGGCATTACCTTTGTTCTGGCACTTTCCGGCACCATCAACCTGAGTTTTGTGCTTTCGCAGGTCATGACTGGCGGCGGTCCTAACGGTGCATCCAGCGTTCTGCTGCAATATATGTACACGCAGGGCTTTGTCAACGGCAACTTTGGCTATGCCATGGCTATCACGGTCTTTACGCTCGCCATCTCCGTGGCGCTGTCCATGCTGTCCCGCAAATTGACCGATGCTTCCGAAGGAGGTCAGTAATATGACACAAAATGAAAAAAGCAAAATCAGAGCAAAGGTCATCAAGTGGGTGACGCGCCTGTTCCTGATTTTGGTTGCCATTATCATGCTGTACCCTCTGGCGTGGAACGTCGTTTCTTCGTTCAAAACCAGTACAGAGTTTCTGACGGATCCCTTTGCATGGCCGCAGGGACTTGCATGGGATAACTACGTCCGCGCTTATGAAAAATCTAACCTTGCTGCCAACATCGGCAACTCGATTTATGTCGTGCTGGAAACGCTGGTCATTATTGTGGTCTGCGTTGTGCCGTGTTCCTACTGCCTTGTGCGGTATAAGTTCCCCGGTGCGAAGTTGATTTTGAACATCTACATGGCGGCCATCTTCATTCAGGCTACTTATATTATGATTCCGCTGTTCTTGCAGATGAACAAGCTGAACCTGCTCAACAGCCTGACGGCGCTGGGTGTACTGTATGCAACGATGCAGTTCCCGTTTGCTATCTTCCTGCTGACCGGCTTCCTGCGCAGCATCCCGCGTGATTATGAGGAGGCAGCCATGATCGACGGCTGCGGCCCGTTCCGTATTTTGACGAGCATTATCATTCCCATGTGCAAGCCCGGTATCGTGACGGTCTGCATGATCTCCGCTATGGCAGCATGGAACGAGTACCCGGTGGCTCTCGTTATGGTTACTGATCCGACCAAGGCTACGCTGCCTGTCGGCCTTGCCAACCTGTATGAGATCCAGCGCTACGCTACCGACTGGGGCGCGCTGTTCGCAGCCCTCGTGCTGGCACTGATTCCCACTGTCATCCTCTTTGTCGTCGGCCAGAAGCAACTCGTGCAGGGCTTGAGCGTTGGCGGCGTTAAAGGCTAAAAAATTGAATTGGTTAGGAGAACCGATATGCTGCCCCAAAAACATTGCAACATCAATTTAACCGGCCCAATACCCCGCTGGGATGAAGCAATTCCACTGGGGAACGGCATACTCGGTTCTCTTTTTTGGGGGCCGATGGAGCACCTGCGCATTTCCGTGGACATTGCCGGACTGTGGCTGCGTCGCCGCCCGGAGGAAAAACTCGATAAAGAATTTACTTATGCAAAACTGGTAGAGCTTGCACGGAAAGGCGATGTGGCAGAAACACGCCGTATCTTTGATACGCCCTATGCCCGCCCGACACCTACAAAAATCCCCGCAGGACACTTGTTCCTGGATGGACTGCCGCAAGGCAGCTATCAGGCAAGTCTTGATTTGGGCACGGCGGTGGCATTATTTTCGCAAAAGGGTACAACCATTCTGCGCGCCTTCCTCTGTATGGGGCGGCCTGTTGGGGTACTGATGCTGCCGGAGGCGTACCGGGATGCAGAGCTCACGGTGGAGCGCCCCTCTTTCGGGAATGGCACGCAGGCAGCCGAAGCGGGCAACAGCGTGTCTCCCGGCAGCTTGCAGCAGCTCGCCCTGCCGGATGCCAACCTCGAAACGGAGGACGGCATGATTGGCTTTTCCCAAAAGGTCGATGATCGGACTGCCTATTCGCTGCTCTGTAAGAAATGTGGTGCAACGCTGTATTATACCGCTGTGCAGGCAGAGAGCGTAGAAAAGGCAAGCCGACTGGCGAAGCTGGAACTATGTGCAGCAGAAGATATGGGTGCAGAGAAGCTGCTGCAACAGCATAAACGCTGGTGGCAGCAATACTGGGGCAAAAGCAGTTTGCAGCTGCCGGATGAAACACTCGAACAGCTTTGGTACCGCGCCAATTACTTTTTGGCAGCGGGTTCCGAGCCGGGCAATGCCCCGATGCCGCTGCAAGGGGTATGGTGCGCGGATGACGATCAGCTCCCACCGTGGAAAGGTGATTACCACAACGACCTCAACACCCAATTCACCTACTGTCACTATCTGACTGCCAACCACCCGGAGCAGGGAAAGGTTTTTCTCGACTATCTCTGGTCGCTGCGCCCGCAGGCGGCAAAGTTTGCCCGTGCATTTTACGGTACGGCAGGGGAGTGCCTGCCCAGTGTCATGGACATTGACGGCGGAGCGCTCGGCGGCTGGCCGATGTATTCCCTGTCACCGACCAATCAAATCTGGCTCTGCCAGATGTTTTATGAATACTACCGCCTGACGGGGGACAAAGAGTTTCTGCGTACCCGCGTGGAGCCTTACTTTACCGCCACGGCAGCCTGCCTGGAAGAACTCCTCCAAGAAGGCCCGGACGGAAAGCTGGTTTTACCGGTCTCGTCCTCACCGGAAATTCACGATGATGAGGCAGCCTCATGGCTGACTCCTAACAGCAACTACGATCTAGCGCTGCTGCACTATCTGTTCCACACTCTGGTACAGATCGAGTACCAGCTTGGCAACCCCCGCGGCTATTGGCATGCAATGGAGGCCAAACTTGCTCCTTTGAGCGTAGATACAGAAACCGGGCTGATGCTTTCGCCCAATGAAACCTTGCAGGAAACGCACCGCCATTTTTCCCACGCTATGGCAATCGAGCCGCTGTGTATGCTGCGCTATGAAAATCCGCAGGACCGCAGCGTAATAGATGCAACAGTAGATCACCTTATACACCTCGGTAGTGGGCAGTGGGTAGGGTTTTCCTTCGGTTGGATGGCACTTTTGCAGATTGCCCGCAGCAATGGAAATGGTGCTTTGTATGAGCTGCACCGCTTCGCAGAGCATTTCCTGAGCCGGAACGGATTTCATTTGAACGGCGACTACAAAAACAGCGGCGTTTGTGATTTCCACTATCGCCCCTTTACGCTGGAAGCGGATTTTCTGGCGGCACACGCAGTACAGAAAATGCTGTTGCGTTCCGAAAAGAATCATATCGAGGTTTTACCGGCCTGCCCGCAGGGCTGGAAAAATGAACCTGTTGCATTTCAGAATTTGCGGGCAGAAAATGGTCTGCTGATTTCTTATCAGCGGACAGCAGACGGCAAGCACAGCCTTACCGTAAAAGCAACACAGGACGGAAGCTGGTACCTTTGCAACACGCATTGCTGGGTCACCTTGCAGGCCGGACAAACTCAATCTTACCAATGGACGGAGGAAAACAAGAAATGAATACCAAAGGTCGTGTAACGATTCCCACCGATATGGACGCAGTACCCGAAACCCTTGACCTGCTCAAGCGCTGGGGCGCGGATGCCATCCGCGACTGCGACGGCACCGAGTTCCCGCAGGAGCTGAAGGACACCGGCGCCAAGATCTACGCCACCTACTACACCACCCGCAAGGACAACGCCTGGGCCAAGGCGAACCCCGATGAAACCCAGCAGTGCTACATTATGACCCCGTTCTATACCGCCGAGGACAGCGCGCTGACCATCCCCCTGATGACGGGCATCAGCCGTGAGCTGATGAAGGTCAACGACCACGACGACATTGCCCGCTGGTGGGAAGTCATCGACCGCACGACGGGCGAGCCGTTGGATGCCGCCGCGTGGCATTATGACGCAGCAACCGAGAGCGTTGTCATCGACGCACCCGCCGCCTACCACGAGTACACGGTCAGCTTTTTGGCGTACCTGATCTGGGATCCCGTCCACATGTACAACTCGGTCATCAACGACTGGAAGGATGTCGAACATCAAATTCCGTTCGATGTACGTCAGCCCAAGACCCACGCCTACACAATGCGCCGCCTGCGCGAGTATCTCGAAAGCCACCCCTATGTCAATGTCGTGCGCTTTACGACCTTCTTCCACCTGTTCACGCTGGTGTTTGACGAGCTGCGCCGCGAGAAGTATGTGGACTGGTACGGCTATTCTGCCTCCGTTTCTCCCTATATTCTGGAACAGTTTGAAAAGGAGATCGGCTATAAGTTTCGCCCCGAGTTTATCATCGATCAGGGCTACTACAACAACCAGTACCGTGTGCCCACCAAGGAGTACAAGGATTTCCAGGCATTCCAGCGCCGCGAGGTCGCCGGTCTGATGAAGGAAATGACCGACATCGTCCACGCCTACGGCAAGGAAGCCATGATGTTCTTGGGCGACCACTGGATCGGCTGCGAGCCGTTCATGCCCGAGTTCCAGCAGTCCGGCGTGGATGCCATTGTCGGCAGTGTCGGCAACGGCAGCACCCTGCGCCTGATTTCCGACATTCCCGGCGTCAAGTACACCGAGGGCCGCTTCCTGCCCTACTTCTTCCCCGATACCTTCCACGAGGGCGGCGACCCTGTGCGCGAGGCCAAGGAGAACTGGGTCACCGCTCGCCGCGCCATCCTGCGCAAGCCCATTGACCGCATCGGCTACGGAGGCTACCTGAAGCTGGCCTGCGAGTTCCCGGAGTTCCTCGACTATGTCGAGAGCGTCTGCAACGAGTTCCGCGAACTGTACGAGAACATCAAGGGCACGACCCCCTACTGCGTCAAGACCGTGGCTGTGCTGAACAGCTGGGGGCAACAGCGCGCCTGGGGCTGCCACATGGTTCACCATGCGCTGTACCAGAAGCAGAACTACAGCTATGCGGGTGTGATTGAAGCCCTGTCCGGCGCACCGTTTGACGTGAAATTCATCAGCTTCGAGGATATTTTAAAGAACCCGGATCTGTTAAAAGAGATCGACGTGATCCTGAATGTCGGGGACGCGGATACCGCGCAGACCGGCGGGGAATGGTGGTGTAACCCGGTCATTTCCTCTGCCATCAAAGAATTTGTTCATCGCGGGGGCGGATTCATCGGAGTCGGAGAGCCGTCCGCGCATCAGGCAAACGGACATTTCTTCCAGCTTGCGAACGTGCTTGGCGTGGAGGAGGAGCGTGGATTTACGCTTGGATATGACAAATATAACAAAGACGTACACGCGCATTTTATCACCGAGGACGCAGGCGCACACATTGATTTTGGCGAGGGAAAGAAGAATATCTATGCGCTTGACGGGACAAAGATCCTGGCGAAGACGGGAGATGACATTGATCTTGCGGTACATGAATTTGGCGCAGGGCGCGCGGTCTACATCAGCGGGCTGCCGTTCTCCTTTGAAAACAACAGACTGCTTTACCGGGCGATTTTGTGGAGTGCGGGAGATGAAAAGAACCTCCACCGCTGGTTTTCCACCAACTACCATGTCGAAGTCCACGCCTATGTGGCAAACGGAAAATACTGCGTGGTCAACAATACCTATGAACCGCAGGAGACAGAGGTCTATACCGGAGATGGCAGCCATTTTCCGCTTGCATTAAAAGAAAATGAGATCCGCTGGTTTGAGATTTAAAGCGGTGTGGGATCTGCGGCAGGTTATGGTTCCTGCCGCAGGGTCAGGATCGTGTGAAAGGTCTGGGTGCTGCCTTCATAATAGTTCTGGATCTCACCATGGTATTTTTCCACGATCCGGCAGACGCTTTTCATGCCGTAGCCATGCCGTCCCTTGTCCGGCTTGCTGGTCGGCAGGCGTTCCCCATGGCGGACAAACGGATCGCTTCCACAGGAGTTGGTCATCACAAGCACCGTGTAAGGAGTGTTTTCCCGGTGGCTGATGCTCAGCTCGATAAAAGCTTCCGCAGTGCCTGTGGCAGATTCAAGCGCATTTTCAAGCAGGTTGCAGAAAAGCGAGGTCATGTCCGTATCTGTGACAAATTCTGTCGTGCCGCTTCGGATATCCGTATGGAAGGTGACGCCCGCCTCACGGCATCTGGTCTGGTAGCGGCAGAGGATCGCGTCTAAGATCTCGCGGTCACACAGATGCGCGCTCTCTTTGAGCGCAGGGGACTGGATCAGAAGGCTTATGTATTCCGCGATCTTTTTTGGTTCGTTCATATCATTTAAAACATAGATCATGTTGATATGCTTTTTGATATCGTGGATCAAAATATTCTGGTTTTCATTCTGCCTTAGCAGTAGTTTGTAATATTCTGTGGCATCCTGCTCTTTTTGCAGCTGGAGCGAGAGCTCGGTGAAGGACTGGTTCCGCTTTTTGGAGTAGCTGTCCGTCGCGTAAACGAGGAGGTTACAGATCAAAAGAAGAACGGCGCTCGCCGAGATCATGCAGTTGATAAAGGTCGGAAGATTTCCGTTTTCCGAGATAAAAAAGAGGGACAGCATCAAAAAGAGCGAGATGATGGGAATGCTGATCAGAAAAAAGAACGTTTTATCCGGCGGAATGTCAAGGATCCTCTTTTCATAGTGTGCAAGCAGTGTCATAAAAGTAAAATATAAGGTTTTGCTGATGGCGGTGAGGAGCACGAGGGAAAAAAAGTAGTCGTTCGGTTTTCCGGAACTGTGAAAAAAGGAAAACAGGATGCTGTAAGGGATAAATTCACTGATCCCCATGAGAAAGGTAGCCGCGGCCGCGTGAAATAAGGCGGTATACCAGGTCAGGCGGTACATGAGCAAAAGAAAGCAGAAATTGGCGGCAAAAAATGTGACCGTGTTGCATGACCACGAGAGTTCCAGGCGGGAGAGCAGGTACAGACCGCTGTAAAAAATAAAGAGCATGGAGACCTGAAGATGCCAGTGGAACTTGGAATCAAACAGCCGGATCGCGTAGTTGCCGAAAATAAAACCTTCTATCGTGTAGATCAAAATATAAAATGCGGAAATTTCCATGGTGTCTTACCTCGTACTTTCTAAATATAAAAAATAGGCAGCTTTAAATTCGGTGTACTTTCTGCGCGTCAGGTAGGCCTCAAAGCGGTGGCTGGCGAGCTGGATGAGCGAGTGGTCAAATTCCGAAACATGTGAAAGGTTCACGAGAAAACTGCGGTGTGACTGGAAAAAGCAGTTTTTGGGAAGCGTGTCTGCCCAGAACTGCATATTATGTACCGATTCAAAATCTCTTGTCAGCGTGTGGATCACAAGCTTCCGCCCCTGCGTTTCCAGGCAGATGATGTCGGAAACAGGAACCGTAAATACGCCCTGTCTCGTCTCAATCGCGACTTTTTCGGAGGCGCAGTTGTACTGCTTGAGCGCGTCCTTCAGATTGCGGAAAAGCCGCTTGCGGTCTATGGGCTTGGAGAGATAGCGGAAAACATGAAACCGCATCGCCTCGTCCAGGTATTCCGTGTAGGAAGTCACCATAAAAATGATGGTGTCCGGCTGCTTCTTTTTTAGCTGCTGACCGACATAAATGCCGTCCACACCGGGCATTTCCACATCGAGAAAAACGATGTCCTTTTCTCCGGGATCCGCAAGCAGGGATTCTCCGTCAAAAAACAGATCCATATCCGGGCATTTCAGATGATCTCGCTTAAAAAAGCTGCGGATGTATCCGGCGAGCTGTCCGGCTGTCGTTTGATCGTCATCACAGATCAGTATACGCATAAATCATATCTCCTTTATATTTTATATAAAATGTTCCTCGTTCCAGGGCGTCCGGTTGCGCGCTACGAGCAGTTCAATAAACTCTCTGGCGAGCGCAAGGTCGGACGGACTGCACAGGCGCAGCATGTCCGAAATGTCTTTTGAGACGTTGTTGGCGTGCATACTGCCAAGCAGCAGATAGTCCGGCGTCACTTTTAAGACTTCACAGAGGTTTAAAAAAGTGTCGATGCTGGTTTTTTGTTTTCCGCTCTCAATGGCGGACATGTGGTTATTTGAGATGGAAAGCAGCCGGGCGAGT
>ENA-ORKV01001929-ORKV01001929.1-human-gut-metagenome-genome-assembly--contig:-NODE-1929-length-13699-cov-3.788651_pt1 | contig 13699 bp, 15 predicted proteins | sample MGYA00243058_ERZ508805 | MGnify/ENA primary metagenome ERZ508805 (study PRJEB26277, sample SAMN04329770) | human gut metagenome | biome: human-associated habitat | host: Homo sapiens | place: USA... | reverse complement strand
AAGCAATGGAGACATTGGGACTGACCGTGGCCGATCTGATGAATCCGCAGCAGCTTGCAGCTCTGGCGGCAGAATTAACCGGAACCGAAGACATGAGCGCACTTCTCTGTAATGAAGCGTTTATGAACGTGATGCAGTCGGTGGGAACACTGACCGAAGATCTCTTGCAGCAGCTGGGAGTCACGGCTGAGGAATTGACGCAGCTTTTGGAGGATGCCGGACAGACGGACATGGATGCAGATCTGATGCAGACAGTCCAGACAGCGGATGCTGGTGAAACAGATGTCAAAGATGCACAGAAGGTTTACGCTGATACGGCGGATGGAATCCGTGATACGGCAGAACAGCCGCAGATGGCTGCCCAGGCAGCAGAGACAGAGACCAGAACAGAAGAAGCAAAAGACATCACTCCGGAAGAGACTGATGCGCAGGCAAAGACAGCAAATGCAGGCGCAGAGGAAGAGACAGCTGCCGATGCAGCTGCAGGGTCGGATAAGGAACAGGCACAGACCGGATCAAATTCCAATTCCGGACAGCAGAATTTTGCGTCGCAGGCACATGCGGGCGTGGATGTACATACCGGCCCGACGCTGACAGAGACCGTGGCAATGCAGGGCGCCAATAGTGCGGGAGAATATGCCGCACAGGTGGACATCGCGGATGTCGTGCGTCAGATCGTGACCTATACGAGAGTGAATTACACGGCGAATCAGGAAACAACGATGGAGATGCAGCTCAATCCGGAACATCTGGGCAAGATTTATCTGGAGATCACATCCAAAGACGGAACAGTTTCCGCACATCTGACCGCACAGAATGAAGTGGTCAAGGAGGCGCTGGAAAGCCGGATTGCAGATCTGAAGCAGAACATGAACCAGGCGGGCGTGAAGGTGGATGCCGTGGAGGTAACCGTCGGCGGACATGAGTTTGAGAAGAACCTGGAGCAGAATGCAAAACAGGAAGAACAGCAGGCAGAGGAACGGGAAAAGGCAGCCAATGCGACCAGACACATCAACCTGAATGAACTGGACGGACTGTCCGGGCTGATGACGGAAGAGGAGACTCTGGTGGCGAAGATGATGGCAGAACAGGGCAATTCCGTTGACTTTACCGCATAACAGACAGAAAGGAGAGACATATGGCATTAGTACAGGCCGTAGAGAACGGCAAGATTAAAGAGAGTACGACAGAGACAACGACCAGTGCCGGCAATGACCTCGGATATGACGAGTTCCTGCAGCTGTTATGTGCAGAGATGCAGTATCAGGATCCGCTGGAACCGACGAGCAATACCGAGTCTGTGGCACAGCTGGCAACTTTTTCACAGATGGCGTCCATGCTGAACATGCAGAACAGCATTGAGAGCACGAAGGCAAACGATCTGGTTGGAAAGTATGTCATTGTAAAGACAACATCCGAGACGACCGGCGAGACGACGGCGGTGGCAGGATTCGTGGATTATGTGCAGTACGAGAACAACCAGAAATACATTTACATCCGGCAGCCCAAGCTCAATTGGCAGATGTAATAATTGATGCCATTAATATGTCTGAAAATGGAAATAAAAGAAATATTCAAATAATCTTAGAGACTCATTCAGAACATTTGTTGAGAAGATTACAGAGAAGAATAGCAGAAAAAAAACTTGATCAAGAGCAATTAAGAGCATATTTTGCAAATAATAATAATAATCCAGCAGTTCTTGAGCAATTAGAGGTTGATGAATATGGAAATATTAAAAATTGGCCAAAAGATTTCTTTGGTGATATGGAAGAAGATATTTACCAACAAGCACATTGGACAATAGAAAGACGATTGAGGGAAAGGGATAAAATATAATGAAATATATAATGGATACGAATGTACCAGTAAAAGCTTCTTGTAATCCTGCCACTTGTGCATTGGATGAGCTTGATATGGTAAATGCATGTGTAGAATTTATACATGCATTGATAAAAAATCCAGATTCTAAAATAGTTTTAGATATGGATAGAGAAATTATTCAAGAATATGAACATAATGTAGAAAGAACAGATATGGGAAAACAGTTTTTTAATTGGTTGTATACATATGTAAAACAAATGGATATTATTAATGATATGGTAAAATTAGAAAAAGACAATGAGAATTATTGTGCATTCCCAGATGATAAAGAATTAAAAGAATTTGATTTGGCAGATCGAAAATTTATAGCATTGGCAAGAAGTCATAATGAAAATCCACCTATTATTGAAGCCGCAGATGGTAAATGGTTACAATTTGTAGAAACATTGAAAAAGTACAATATAGAGATTAAGTTTTTAGATATTGATTATGCACAAAAAATGTATAAGAAAAAAATATGCAATAAGGGGTCAAAGAATGTTTGTTAAATTTCCTTCTACACCATACATTGAATTTGAAAATAATATGGATATTCGGACGGATAAAATTTTATCGAAAGAAGAAGTACATATATTTCTTGGTAATGAAATATATGTAGAAGAGAAGATTGATGGAGCAAATTTGGGGATATCTTTTAATGATAGAGGAGAATGTTTGCTTCAGAATAGAGGTGATTATCTGTATTTTCCATTAAGTGGACTATGGTCGGCGTTAAATAAATGGTTGAATATAAATGAGAATACTATATTTGAAAATATAACCAATGAATATATTCTTTTTGGAGAATGGTGTTATGCGACACATTCAATAAAGTATGATGCATTACCGGATTGGTTTGTTGCATTTGACATCTTTGATAAAAAAGAAAATAAGTTCTTTTCTGTCCAACGAAGAAATGAAATGATAGAGAAAATGGGATTGTATAAAGTACCTATGTTGGGAAAAGGTAAATATTCATTGGATCAATTGATGGAATTTATAGGAGATTCTCAATATGGAAATGGTCCAAGTGAAGGAATTTATTTGAGACAAGATGAGGGGGCGTATTTGAAATATAGAGCAAAAATTGTACGTAAGGGATTTAAACAAAAAATAGATCAACATTGGACAAAAGGAAAAATACAACATAATAAAATAAAGTATTAAATTCAAAAATGTAAGAAAACCGATTGGTTCATCAAGAATCAGTCGGTTTTTTCATATCCATTTTTATACATAGCTAGTCCCGTAAAACGGATTGGCTATTAAATTTTTCGAGGAAGGAGGAAACCATATGACTAAGTGTAAAGTAATTGCCCTTGCAAATCAGAAGGGAGGAACAGCCAAGAGCACAACAACATTAAATCTGGGAATTGGTCTTGCACATCAGGGGTGAAAAGTATTATTGGTCGATGCTGATCCACAGGGGGATTTAACAACTGCATTGGGTTGGACGAATGCGGACAGTCTTCCGATTATACTGGATACACAAATTAAGAAGATATTACAAGACGAACCGTTTGTGTATAATGAAGGCATTTTACACCATGAAGAAGGAGTAGATATTATTCCGACCAACATTGAATTATCGGGCATGGAAATATCACTGGTGAATGCCATGAGCAGAGAGCAGACTTTAAAGTTATATCTGGCAGATTTGAAAAAGGATTATGATTATATCTTGATTGATTGTATGCCCAGTTTGGGAATGTTGACCATCAATGCATTAGCTGCCGCAGACAGTGTAATTGTTCCAGTGCAGGCTCATTATCTTCCACTAAAGGGCATGACGCAGTTAATGAAAACAATCGGTAAGGTACAGAGACAGTTAAATCCCAATCTGAAGATTGATGGAGTGTTGTTGACACTTGCAGATATGCGGACGAAACTTGCCAAGACAACAGAGGATAGCCTTAGAGAGAATTATGGAAAGCATATTAGGATTTTCAAAACTGTTATTCCAGTGGCTATCACAGCAGCAGAAAGCAGTGCAGCAGGACAGAGCATTTATGAGTATGACAAGAATGGAACTGTTGCAAAGGCGTATGCAGAATTTACGAGGGAGGTGATTCAATGTGGCGAAAAGCAGAGAAATAAACATGAATCTTCCCTCAGCCGATGACCTTTTTACAACGCAAGAGGAAAGAGACCAGAAGAAGCAGGAATATGTAAAAAATATTTCTATTTATGAAATTACAGACTTCCCGAATCATCCGTTTAAGGTAAAAATGGATGATAAGATGTTGGAAACTATCGAAAGCGTTCGTGACCATGGCGTATTAGTCCCAGCACTTGTCAGGGAAAAGCCAACAGGCGGGTATGAAATGATTTCTGGACACCGTAGAAAAATGGCAAGTGAACTGGCAGGAAAAGAGACAATGCCTTGTATTGTAAGAAATCTTAGTGATGACCAAGCAGTCATTGTCATGGTTGACAGCAATCTTCAGCGAGAAGAAATCTTACCATCCGAAAAGGCATTTGCATATAAGATGAAGCTAGAGGCTATGAAGAGACAAGCTGGACGTCCAAGAAAAAATTCTGTGCCAGTGGCACAGGAATTTCGTGGAAAGACTTCAAGAGAAATATTAGGTGAACAAGTTGGAGAAAGCCAAGACCAAATCCGTCGTTATATCCGCCTTACGGAACTTATCCCGGAAATCCTTGAAATGGTCGATGACAAAAAGATTTCTATGCGTCCGGCGGTGGAACTGTGTTATTTGCCGAAAGAAGAACAGGAGATATTGTACGACACCATGGAGTCGGAGGCTTGTACCCCAAGTCATGCACAGGCGATTAAAATCCGCAAATTTTCAGCAGAGGGCAGGTTGAATGAAGATGTTTTGCTATCAATTATGGCAGAAGAGAAGCCAAATCAGGTAGAGCAGTGGAAAATCCCGAAGAACCGACTGAAAAAATACTTTCCATCGGGAACTTCACAGCAGAAAATGGAAGAAACCATTATCAAAGCACTGGAATTATACCGGAAACGGGAAAAAAGCAGGGAAGGATAGGCATTTTGACACCAAGGGAGAAGTCTATCTGTTGGTGGTCAATGAGAAATCAGCCTTTTTCTGTTTTCCCCTCCCCACACCCTACCCCTTTGGTTTACCAGCAGATTACCAGCCGAAAAGACAATAAGGAGCCGGGAACATCTTTTATTTCGTCAGGTCAGAGATTCCCACACCTTGCATGACAGCAGGGAATAAACAGCACAAAGAAACAACAGGCGTTCCAGACGGACGTCTTTTTTATTGGATTGAAAAGAAAGGAATTGTAGAAAATGAAGAAGATATGGAAACGAGTGTGTACAGGGATTCTTGCCCTGACCACGATTTTAACTGCATTACCGATCACATCGGTTCAAGCAGCGGAAACACAGTATTGGACAGAATCCGCAGAGAGAGTTGGACATGTAGAACATTTGATGAATGACGGAACAATTAAAAGCACTTTCAACGAAGGACACATGAAAGTAGAAGGTGAAACCGCCTATTGTGTAGATATTAACACTGGATTCAAAAATGGGTATAAAACTAGACACGATGCAAGTTCCAGTATGAGTGCTGCACAGATCGAAGATGTGGCATTGTCACTGGAGTATGTAAAACAGTATAGAGGCAGTCACAGTAACCTGAATGCGAATCAGGGATATCTGTTGGAACAGTGTGTGGTATGGCAGAGACTGAGTGAGTATTTAGGCTGGCAGTGTGATAATGTACGAGCTGCATATTCTGAGATTTCACAGGATATTCAGAATGAAGTGTATGCAGGAGCGAGAGCATTTGTACAGGCGAACAAAGGTCGGTATAAATGTGGAGGATATATCTATACTGGAGAGGGACAGGATCTCGGACAGTTTTGGGCAGAACTGAATGTCGGAAATACAAAAGTAAAAAAGACAACCGCAAATGAGATTGTCACAAATGGAAATGCGATGTATTCCATTGCAGGGGCAACCTTTGGCATATTCTCAGACCAGAATTGCAGTAATCAGATTGGAACACTTACGACAAATGAGAATGGAGATACAAATGAGGTTGAAGTGACTGCAGGGACTGTTTATATCAAAGAGCTTTCTGCACCGAAGGGATATAAGCTGGATACGACAGTACGCAGTCTGAAAGTTGAAGCCGGAAAAACAGTTACATTAAATGTTTCAGATGTTCCGAAAGTAACAGAGACACTGGTAGACCTGTTCAAGATTGATATGGAGACAGGAAAAGCAACTGCACAGGGGAATGCAGCACTGGCAGGAGCAGAGTTTACCTGGCATTATTATGACGGACTTTATACAAAAGATAACTTACCAGAGAAAGCAACACGTACCTGGGTTACAAAGACGGTAGCTGAAAAAGACAGTAATGGAACTGTTCATTATGTGACAAAACTGACAGATGCTTACAAAGTATCTGGAGATGCATTTTACACCCAGAATGAAAAAAGCGTATTACCACTTGGAACACTGACTGTTGAAGAAACCAAAGCACCAGACGGATATTTACTTGATGGAGCTTATATGCAGGCAGGAGACAGTACAGAACAGATAAAAGGAATGTATCTGACACAGATCACAGAGGACGGAGAACTTGCAGTTCTTTCCGGAAGCAACCAGTATTCCGTATCTGACCAGGTAATCCGAGGTGGTGTGAAGATTCAAAAACGTGATTTAGAGACAAAAGATACCAAAGCACAGGGAAGTGCCACATTAAAAGATGCAGCATTTGCAATTATTTCTCTGAACGAGAATCCGGTTCTGGTAGAAGGAAAACTGTACAAGAAAAATGAGACAGTTAAGACAATTCAGACAGGAATTGACGGAGTAGCAACAACATCGGCAGATTTACTTCCATATGGTAAATACAAACTGGAAGAAACCAAAGCACCGGAAGGTTATCTGACTGACGGGGCAAAAGCGATTGAATTTTCGATTACGGAAAATGGAAAAATCGTGGATTTAACAGACGAAAGCCATTCCATTTACAACCAGATTAAACGTGGAGATTTAGAAGGAGTAAAGATTGGAGCAGGTACACATAAGAGACTTGCAAATGTTCCTTTTAAGATTACAAGTAAAACAACCGGAGAGAGCCATATCGTAGTGTCAGATAAAAATGGTCAGTTTTCAACCGCTTCCGATTGGGCGTCTCATAAGAAAAATACAAATGCAGGAACATCCAGTGAGGACGGTATCTGGTTCGGAAATTCTGAGCCGGACGATAGCAAAGGTGCATTACTTTATGACACTTATGAGATTGAGGAGTTATCTTGTGAATCCAACAAAGGCATGAAGCTGATTCCGGCATTTGAAGTTGTTGTCAGCAGAAATAAAGTAACCATCGATCTTGGAACGCTGACCGATGAGTATGAAAAAGAGATTACCATTCATACAACCGCAGCAGATAAAGTAACAGGTGAGAAGGTAATTGTTGCAGGAAAGAAAGTAACGATTGTGGATACAGTTACTCTGGACGGTCTGGAAGAAGGCAGAAAGTACCAGTTAAAAGGCTGGCAGATGCTGAAAGAGGAAAATGCAGAACTGCTCATTGATGGAAAGCGTGTGGAGAGTGATTACACTTTTGTTGCTGACAGCGAGAAAATGAAAGTAGAGATTTCTTATACGTTTGATGCATCAGAACTTGGCGGACAGAATCTGGTTACATTTGAAGAATTATATGATCTGAAGAATCCGGAAGAACTTGTAAAAGTTGCAGAGCATAAGGACATTGACGATGAAGGTCAGACAGTCCTGATTACAGAGCGAAAGATTTCGATTCATACCACAGCAACGGATAAGAACGGTAAGAAAGAGGTGGAAGCCGGAAAAGATCTGACGATTGTGGATACAGTTACATTAGAAGGATTGGAAATCGGTACAAAGTATAAATTGTCTGGTTGGCAGATGATTAAGGAAGAAAATGCAAAGCTGATCATTGATGGCAAAGAAGTTACCAATGATTATGAATTTACAGCGGACAAGGAAAACATGGAAGTGCAGATTGAGTTTACTTTCGATGGCAGCACTCTTGGAGGAAAACAGCTTGTAACCTTTGAAGAACTGTATGATATAACAAATCCGGAAGAACCGAAAAAGGTAATAGAGCATAAGAAAATCAACGATGAAGGTCAGACTGTAACCATCAAAGAAGTACCGGAAACACCAACCCCAGAGACACCGGGTACTACTACAAAAACCAGTAACCCTCCGAAAACAGGAGACACTGCAAATGCAATTTTATGGATAGCCATTCTGGTATTATCAGCAGCCGGAATCACAGGAGTTCGTATCTGGAATAAAAAGAAACAGGTTAAGAGATTAGGAATTGAAGAAAAGAAAGAAGAGGAGGAGTAAAACAGAGGGCGGCGATAAGCTGCCCTTTGATGATGAAATGGGAAAAAATCAGAAAGCAATAAAAGTATTACAGCGTTTATTTGATGCCGGATACGGAACGGAAAAAGAGATTGTCAATATGGCGATGGATGAAATGCTTGCTTTGCCGGGAGTGAATGTAGCAGATCTGTGCATTATCAGTGAGCTGCAGAAAAGCATTAAGGCAAACAAAGTGATAAGCTATTTGTCAGGGAAAAAAGAAGTAAAGGAAGAAACGAAAGGAGCAGATTATGGTGGAACAACCTAAATATTTGGAAATGACATTATCACAATTGAAATCATATGTGGAATCTTCAGAGAGTAATATTTTTTTGGTTGTAGAATTTCCAAAAGGAGATCAGAAGGATGGAGAATGAATTGGAAGTTGTGAATATCCGTCTGGTAAAAGAGCCGTCTCTTTATAGTGAGCAGACGTTGGACAGTCCACAGGCTGTTGTAGAATTGATGGCGAAGGAGTTATCGCAATATGACAGAGAAGTATTTTGCATCCTGAATATGAAAAATAATGGACAGGTAATCAATATGAATCTGGTCAGTGTTGGAACAATCAATGCATCTTTGGTAATTCCCAGAGAAGTTTTTAAGAGCAGTATTCTGGCAAATGCTTCTGCAATCATTGGACTTCATAATCATCCCAGTGGCAATGTGAAACCGTCAAAAGAGGATATGATTGTTACGAGAAAGCTGCAGAAGTGCGGACAGCTACTGGGGATAGAATTGCTGGATCATATCATTGTCGGTGGAACTAATGGAAAGATGCTCAGCTTCCGAGAAGAAAAGATGTTGAATGTGACAGGAAGGATGGATTGGGAGAGATAGAAGAAAAAAGGTAAGTAGGTAATCATCCGTACCTTGTTTTTCAAAATGAGCCGCCCAGAAAAAGGCGGCTCAAATTTATTCTGTTGTCCGAAGTTCTTCCGGAAGTTCTTTTGACCAGGGCAGCAACTGATCCAGTTTTTCTTCTTCAGGAAACGATCCCATCCGCCGCAGCTGATCAAGGACGTAGGTAAGATACAGATAGGGTTTCAGCCCGTTTAAAAGTGCGGTTTCTGTGATGCTGTATATGGTGGCGCTGGCATCTGCCCCACGGATACTTTTCGAAAACAGCCAGTTCCGGCGGCCAACTGCGAAGTTTTTAATTGCACGTTCCGCGCTGTTATTGTCAATGCTCAGATGCCCATCCTCCAGATAACGGCGCAGATACGTCTCCTGATTCAGCGCATATAAAATGGCATCACCAATAAGGGAAGACCGGTCTACCGAATCTTCCATCGAATGTAACCATTCAAAAAATGCATCCACGACTGGACGGGACTGTTTCTGACGCTCCAGATACCGTTCTTCCGGCGTCTTATCCTGAATCAGTTCTTCTATTTTATAGAGGATTCCGATCCGGGACATCGCCTGATACGCAACAGTTCCACGCAGTTGTTCTTTGGTAAAATCCTTTTTCAGTGCCGTAAGCGCTGCGTCAAACCTCCTTCTGGCATGGGTAAAGCATCCGGATACAACAATCGAATCTTTTAACCCGTGGTATGCCTGATATCCATCACACGTGAGGTATCCTTCGAATTGATCTCCCAGAAAGTTTTTGGGATGATACCCGGCTCTGGTCCGCTCATAATCGAAGAGAACCATCTGCGGCGCTTCACTGTAGCGGTCGGTCAGATAGACCCACATCCAGTTTTGGGTAGACCCCTGCTGTTTCGGCTCGTCAATCACCTGAACCCGTGTCTCATCGCAGTGAATGTACCGGCTTTTTAAGAATTCTTCTTTCATCCGGTCGTAGAGCAGTCTCAGATATCGGTCTGCACAGCTGATCATCCAGTTTGCCATGGTTTTGGTGGAAAGCTTCAGGTTATATCTTGCGAATTCCCGTTCCTGCCTGGCCAGCGGCATGCCGTTGACATACTTTGCATTCATGATGCCTGCAACCAGGGACGGCGTTGCAATGCTTCCCTTGATCAGGGCCGGAACTTTTTCCAGACGCTTCATAGCTCCGCATTCCGGGCAGCTGTATACATAAGAGATTTCTTCGACTACCTCAAAACGTGCCGGAACGAACTTTAACCGCTTTACCGTTTCCTTCGTGACGACCTTATATTTTTTACCGCAGTCTGGACAATAACGTTCCTGCCCTGTAAGTTTGTATTCTATCCGCTCTGTTACTTCGAAATGCGAAAGATCTTCCTCTTTCTTTCCGGCATGCTTTTTACGCTTGTGGGAAGTGACTTCGATTTCTTTCTCCGGGTCAGGTTCACCATCTGACGCAGTTTCCGCCTCGTTGAACAGATTCATCTGCTCATATCCATCTGCGTATTTTTCACTGGAAGCCCCAAAACGCTGTTTCTTTGCAAGCGTCAGGCGGTCAGAAAGCATGGCATTTAAAAACTCAAGCTCTTTCTGTTTTTCTTCCATCAGCTTCATTTTGGTTTCTGTTTTGCGCTGCTTTTCCTGCATGACCTGCATCAGCTCAATCAGTGCCTCCCGGCTCATGTTCTTTAACTGATCTTCTGTAAAAATCGGCTCCATCTGGTATTCTCCCGGCTCTTTTTTCTCTACCAGAAGTATACCATACAAACCTGCTTTTTTCGAGGAAAAATGCAGTCTGCAGTTATAGGAAATCAAGCGGATATCTCTGCTTTTTTCGTCCTTTTGCGGATTGACAAAACAGGAACCTACACGATGATTTTCGGATGCCGCTCTTCGAACGCCCCCTGGGGTGTCAGGGATAATCCGTCACACAGCCAGTGCATCTCTTTCAGGGTTACCTTTTGGAGTTCATCCGGTGTGTCCGGCCAGCGAAAACAGTTTTTGTCCAGCCTTTTCATCAGAATCCAGAAACCGGATCCATCCCATTGAAGAATCTTGATTGAGGTCCGCCTGCGGTTGCAGAACGCAAACATACAGCGCGAATATGGGTCGAGCTGAAATTTTAATTTGATGATAGCCGCCAGGCCGTGATAACTTTTTCTGAGATCGGTTACTCCGCACGCAAGGTATACCGTTGTGCTGCCTGCCAGTTCAAGCATGCTCTTTCAGACTTCTTACGAAAACGTGCAGAAGCTCTGGCGGGCAGTCCGGCATAATTTCAATCCGGATACTGTCTGTAATAAAGATACGCAGAGGTATATTTTCTGTTATGGCTCCTCTTGTGGAAAGTTCCTGCTCCGTTGGCATCTTTGCAAAAACCAGTTCCGGCTGTGATTCGCTTTCGAGTGTACGTAATCTACGGTTCCAGTATGTCATGGTAGAAACAGGGATCTGATGTTCCCGGCACCACTCCCTGCAGGTCTGGCCACTGGCCTGGAACGCCTGTAGGCGTTCTGTCCAAAGAATAAGTTTTTCGTCTTTTTTCATGATGATACAATCCTTTCAGGTTTTGAAGAGAGTATATCAGAAAAAAATCGAGGATAACAGGTACGGATGATTACCTACTTACGCTGATGGCAATCCTATGGGTGTACTTTCCAAGATAATCAATCACAGACTGTGCACCGTTAAAGGTTTTCTTGCAATAAGGAATCCATTCCGCAGCATAACAGGAATCAAGCAGCTCTTTGAATGTATAATGGTTACGATATTTTTCAGCAGTGCCATGAAATTCAAGCTGGTTCGTATTCCAGAGATTTTTTAACTCATCCATATATTTTCCACGGAAAACTTTGGAGATAGCCCATATGGGAAGAAAAAACTCAGTACCGTTGTCTTTCCATTCGTTTTTGGATGTCAGACCACCGCCAAGCAGTATTGTATGGATATGAGGATGAAAGTTCATCTCAGATCCCCATGTATGAAGGATGCAGATATATCCGACAGCAGCACCAAGGTGTGCAGGGTCAGCAGTCAGTTCACTGATTGTAGCAGAAGCAGCATGATATAGGGTGTCATATAACAGTTTCTGATTGCTGTAAATGATTGGATTCAGAATGTCAGGCACTGTAAATACCAAGTGAAAGTAGGGGGCATCAAGTACATCTTCTCTGCGGGCATCCATCCACATTTCCTTTGGAACAGCCTGACACATAGGACAACAACGGTTGCGGCAGGAATTGTAATGAATCTGAACAGCACCACAGTCTTCACATACACTGATATTTGTTCCATAGGCTCCTGTTTTGCAGTTCATGATGTTCCGGGCAACTTTCGCCTGTTCAGGAGAGGGAGAATACTTTTCAAGGTATGCCGGATAAAAACACTGAAAAATATCCTGAACGGTCGGCTTATTCATAATCAGCACCTTCTTTCCGGTCAAACGGACTTTGGATACCCATGAGTGATTTGTTGCTGATATGAAGATAAACTTCCGTAGACTTCGGATCACGATGTCCAAGCAGTGCCTGAATATGCTGACGTTCCACACCCTGCTCCATCAAATGTGTTGCGAAGCTATGACGGAGACAGTGAGGGGTTGCATTCATCGGAAGGTCGGCATCGGATACGGCACGGCGCATCACCTGCTCCAGTGTACTGACTGTCAGGTAATTACCGGTGAATTTATTAGGAAACAGGATTCCACGAGGCCGTCCTTTCTCAAACCAGTATTGTGTAAGGATATCCAGACAACGCTTGGAAAGGATTGTATAACGATCCATCCGGTTCTTAGTATCTCTGACATGTATCTGCATATTTGAGCGGGAAATATCATCATAATGCAGATGAATAACTTCAGAAACCCGCATCCCGGAAGAGTACATTGTTGCAAACATAGCTTTATATTTGATATCGTCAATAGCGTCTAACAGGCGGTCGATTTCATCAGAAGTTAATACAGTTGGAAGCTTGTGTTCCAGAATCATGCGTGGAACGGTGATATCATCCCAAAGGATATGCAGGACATTTCGGTAGAAAAAACGGATGGCAGAATTATAAAGGTTCAGAGTTGTGGCTTTCAGCCCTTCCTCTTTTTTTGCAAGCAAAAAAGTCCTGACATCCTGACAGGTAAGCTCTTCCGGATTCTTACCCTGATATTTCAGAAAGTAAGAGACATAGTTTTTATAGCAGTTGATGGAACGTTCTTTGAGGTTGCGGATTTTTCCAGCTTCCTCAAGCTGTTCTAAATATTTTTCATACATAATAAAATCCTCCATGTAAAATCAGTAGTATCAAAAACACTGCTTTACACGGAGGTGCATTGGGGTCATAAAACCGCTTGCCAACCAAGCGGAAGGGTGGTATTCTTTTCATAGGCAGTGGGAAGGTCGATCCTGTTTGATTGTTTCGTTGTGGTGACTTAACAATACTACTTTTAGGACTTGCTTTCCACTGCTTTTGTTATAGAAAACAGAAAATCGCTATGCCACAGCCTTGGCAGGCCATTGCGCAGCGATTTTGTTCAATCGGAATTTGAGAAGGTAAGTGAATGGGATACCACGATACAAGATACCATGGAGGAATATGATAATGTCGAAAGATGAGTATTTGATAACCGATACGCCCCTCAAAGCG
>ENA-ORKV01001927-ORKV01001927.1-human-gut-metagenome-genome-assembly--contig:-NODE-1927-length-13715-cov-3.040548_pt1 | contig 13715 bp, 6 predicted proteins | sample MGYA00243058_ERZ508805 | MGnify/ENA primary metagenome ERZ508805 (study PRJEB26277, sample SAMN04329770) | human gut metagenome | biome: human-associated habitat | host: Homo sapiens | place: USA... | reverse complement strand
ACCGAACTTGGCAAGTGATTCACTTTGTATGTGTAGGCCCCATCCACCTGTATGAATTCCTTCTGGACTGATTTCCCATGCAACTTCTTTGATATTCATTGGATTAAAAAGCTTTAGTTTCAAATAGTCCAACAGTGTCATGCCAGTTACTTTTTGTATAATAGCAGAAAGCACATAGGTACTGATAGAATCATATTCAAACTGCACTCCAGGGGTTTTCACAGGTTTGGCAAGAAAGGTGGATAACCAGTTTGTACAAACGTTGCGCATATTCCAATCGGGTGTGATACCAGAAGTCATTGTAAGTAGATGGCGTACAGTTATGTTAGATAAGTTCTCTGAAACGGAGTCCGGTAATTGTTCTGGAAAGAAAGAAACAATGCGATCATTCAGTCTTAGACGGTTATCTGCAATGGCTAATCCTACGGCTGCGCCCACAAAGGTTTTGGAGCAAGAGTACATTGTATGGCGATATTCAGGTGCGAAAGGAGTTGGATAAATTTCACCTATCACTTTGCCATGACGTAGCACAATGACACTATGGATGTCTGTGTGTGGTAAAGCTGTCAAGGAATCGAATAGCGTGATGACTGCTTCGGATGGAACACCTTCGGCTTCTGGGATAGAGCGTTGTAATTCATTGGTTTGTGCCAATAAAGATGTATGCACAAGCATACATAGAGTGAGTAAGACAAGATTGATTTTCATGATGTTAAATTGGGGTATGTTAGTTTTCTATTGAAAAACCTAATTTTTGTAATCCTTTTTGTATATCAGGATGGCTCATGAATAATTTCCATAGCAATCCGCTGCGATAATTTTCTATCATAACTGCAATAGGCCCTTGGTCTATGGCAAGGTAACGTTGTGGGTACCAATTGTCCGTCTCGCTGAAAGCATCGTAGAATCCATATGGACCGAACACTTTTTCACCCATTTCATAGAGATGGCGCATTACTTGTAGCGAATACTCTGGGGTATAGACAATGGAGGAGAGGGCAGCTGTAGGAGAAATTACCCCTTTGTCATCGTGCTCATTGGGTGCATGTGCCGCATACCCGTTCACGGAGTAACTAGCTGTCAGTCCCCAACAGTCGCTACCAAATCCTTTATGGCATTTAGGATTGCGGATGCAGTAGGCCCGGTTGGCAAGTGTCAAATTTTTCATTTCATTAAAGTAATCAGAGCAGTATTTGTCTTTTAATTTTGTGGGGTTGAGGCCAAGGAAAGAGTATTGTGCCCAAAAAAGAGGTCCGGCTTTGGAGTCTTGATAACGTAAATTCAGTTCTATATTTTCCACTTTGTGAGGACTGAGGATAGCTCCGTTCTCTGCCCATCCTTCGTGGTAGACTTTTGGTGGTATTCCGTGCGTTGGCGAGGCGGCTGCAAGTATGTACATGATGAGACATTCGTTGTAACCATGTATAGGGAAGTTCATCTCCCATGCATATTGGGGACTCCAGTGCCAATAGAGAACATTTTGTCCGTTTTGTCGGTAGAAATTCCAGTCTACTTCACGCCATAGCTGGTCAATACGTGTAGCAAGTGAAAGTTCTCTTTCTGTCAGAGCCTTTTCAGTTGGAGTTTGTCTTGAGCTGTCTTTGTTCACATAATATTGATGTACAGTTAGGAGGGCTTGCATGATGAAAGCTGTTTCCACAAGATCTCCTCCGTTGTCTTTTTGTCCGAAAGGTTTTACTTTACCAGTGTCTCCATGCCACCAATGAGGATAGACTCCATGGAAGCGATCGGCTGTTTCAAGGAAGGTGATGATGCGTTCCATGCGTTTTAAACCTTCTTCGCGGGTGACATAACCACGATCGATGCCAGCTAATATTGCCATGATGCCGAAACCACTTCCTCCGGAAGTTACTATATTTTGGTCGTTCTCAGGATAGATACCGTCCATGTGGATACGTTCGCGTGCAAGTCCGCTGTTGGGTTCCGCTCCTTCCCAAAAGTAGCGGAAAGTGCGGTGTTGTACAGTATCCAGCAATGCTTCGTCGCTCAGTTGGTTTTTGGCTTGCTTAGCTGTAATATTTGTACATTGGGAGAATCCTAATAATAGGTAGCAGAATAAAAGAGAATATAGGATATTCATAATTATTTGAAAGCTAATTTGACAAGTATAGGATAGTGATCAGAAAGAAAACCATTATTGGGCTCGTCCTGAATGACTCGGTAACGGTTTACTTCGATATTATCAGTAGTAAATATATAATCAAGTAGCGTGTATTCCTCTTTTGTTAAGCGGCCGAAGTCGTGGAATGACCAAGAAGGGCCATAAGTTACATTTGCAGTTTTTAGAGAGTTCTTCATGCCATTTTCTTCTAACACTTGTAGTGGTGTTTCATCAGGAGTACAGTTGAAATCTCCGGTGAGGATGGCAGGTATATGCGGAGCAATTTCTTTTATTTTTTGTACAATGAGTCGAGCACTTTCTTTGCGTGCTATTTTTCCGTCATTGTCAAGATGGGTATTGAAAAAGACAAGTTCCTTTCCATTTCTTTTTTCTTTTAATATGGCCCAAGTAGTGATACGGTTATAAGACGCATCCCATCCTTTTATACCTATAGAATCAGGATGTTCGCTGAGTGCGAAATTACCGCTTTTTAGGAGAGTGAACCGATTTGGATTGAAGAATATCGGACAGTATTCACCGGCTTCTTTTCCATCGTCTCGTCCTACGCCTAAGGCTGTATACTGAGGAAGACCCTGTTTCAGGTCTTCCATTTGGTTATGACATACTTCTTGCATACCTAATAGATCGGGATGATAGTAAGTAATCATTTGATAAACATTCTCTTTACTGTACTTCCAGTTGTTGGCACTGTCTGAAGGGGCATCCAGACGTATGTTAAATGTCATTACTTCCACCGATTTGTCGGTGGAAGTATACTGATTTTTGCAACAACACAGTGATAGAAGACCACTGAAGCAGAGTAGAAAAATATAATGTTTCATTTTTTGTTATTTTAATGTCAATCTTGCAGTTTTTGTAGCCTGACTACTTCCACCAATGAATATATCAAATTCACCCGGTTCGGTTACTTGGTTCAGGTCATAGTCATAGAATCGGAGCAAATCAGCTGTAATTTTGAAAGAAACAGTCTTACTTTCTCCTGCTTTGAGGAATATTTTTTTAAATCCTTTCAGTTCGCGTACTGGTCGGGTGATACTTCCCACAAGATCCCGAATGTAAAGTTGTACAACTTCTGCTCCATCGTATTTCCCACTGTTTGTAACTTGGATTGTAGCTGTTATTGTTTCGTTTTGTTTCATGGTTGGGGTGTTCAGTACAATATCTCCATATTGGAAAGTTGTGTATGATAGACCGTAGCCGAAAGGATAGAGCGCATCATTATCTACATCCAAATAGTTGCTGCGGAATTTTTCGAACCATTTCCCATTTTGTAGAGGGCGTCCTGTGTTTTTATGATTGTAAAACAAGGGGATTTGCCCTACATTTTTAGGGAAAGTCATGGTCAGTTTTCCACTAGGATTGACATCACCGAATAATACATCTCCAATTGCATAGGCTGCTTCACTTCCACCGAACCATACATTCAGTATAGCGGGTACATTTTTATGTTCCCAGGTCAGTGTTAATGGACGTCCAGTAAAAAGGGTAAGTATCACGGGCTTACCTGTCTTCAGTAGGGCTTCCAATAAAGTTCGTTGTACGTCTGGGAGGTTAAGATTAGTACGACAGGAACTTTCACCACTCATTTCGGAACTTTCGCCTAAAGCAGCTACAATGACGTCTGCATTATTAGCTACTTTCAGCGCTTCGTCTAGCATTTCTTGGTTCGTCCGCTGGTCGCGATTCAGCGAACGCCCGAACATAGTAGCGCGCTCTTCATAAGCTGCATCGTTTATAAGGTTACTTCCTTTAGCATGGATTACGTTCACTTTGCCTGCCAACATTTCCTTCAGTCCTTCATATAAGGATGGGTAGTCATTGAGCCGGGCTGCTACGCTCCATGTACCTGGCATATTGCTACGAGTGTTTCCTAATGGACCAATAACAGCAACTGTGCCTTCTTTCTTGAGTGGAAGAAGGGGAGAAAGGGAGTGGGTAGTCGTGCCGTTTTTGTCTATTTTATTAAAAGGTTCGTTTTTTAATAGTACGAAACTTTCGGCAGCTATTCGCCGGGCAGCCTTTCGATGAGCTTTTGTAAAAATGTCGCGTGTAGGGCGTTTTAAATCACAGTATTTGTAGGCTTCAAGGATACGTCGGCAAGCCGTATTTAAGGTTTCCATACTTATTTTTCCTTGTACAAGAGATTGTTTGAGAGTCCCTATGAATCCTTCACTTACCATGTCCATGTCTACACCTGCATTGAGGGCCCGTGCAGAAACGGTTTGTAGATCTCCTATGCCATGTGCTACCATTTCGGATATACCAGTGAAATCTGTTACAACAAATCCATTGAAGTTCCATTGTCGACGAAGTACATCAGTCATCAGCCAGTGATTGGCAGTTGCGGGTATGCCATCTACTTCATTGAAGGATGCCATGACAATACTAACTCCAGCCTCTACAGCGGCTTGATAAGGGTATAAGTATTCGTTAAACATGCGATTACGACTCATGTCTACAGTATTATAGTCTCGTCCGGCCTCCCCTGCTCCATAAAGGGCAAAGTGTTTAACACAAGCCATAATTTCGTCATCGCGTTGAAGCTGTTGTTCATTGTTTGCTCCTTGATAGCCTAGTACCATCGCTCGCGCTATTGCTCCACCTAAAAAGGGGTCTTCTCCATTACCTTCGCTAACGCGTCCCCAGCGTGGATCTCTACTGATATCTACCATTGGACTGAATGTCCAACAGATGCCATCAGCACTAGCTTCTACAGCAGCAATACGTGCTGATTCTTGAATAGCTGCCAAATTCCAACTACATGAAAGTCCTAGAGGAATGGGAAATATGGTTTCATAACCATGTACCACATCCATACCAAAAAGTAGAGGGATACCTAATCGTGAGTTCTCTACGGCTAGTTTTTGTACTTCGCGTATTTTATCTACTCCTTTCAGATTGAGTACTCCACCTACTAGACCTTGCTCTATTTGTCGGGCTACGCCGCTGTTACGGGCCTGCCCAGTGGTGATTTCACCGGTGACGGGCAGGTTTAACTGGCCTATTTTCTCCTCTATGGTCATTTTTTTCATCAGTTCTGTTACGAACTTGTCCATTTCCTGAGGTGTACTTTTCAGGCTATTTTTTCCCGGCATTGCAATTGCCATGAGTGTGGATAGAGAAAAGGCTATAAATAATATTCTTTTTTTCATATCTTATAACTTGAAATATATCAAGTGAAAATAGATTGTTATACTATATAGATTTTGCCAATGAGGCTTATTCGTCTTTTGGTTCTTTTAATAAATCGGGAGTCTGAGTGTATTGGTTGAAAGGAAGTGGCAAAAGAGCTTTGTCTTCAGACCATCCTACCAATTCTGTCTTTGCTAGGCCCGTGCGTACAAGGTCGTTATAGCGTTCGCCCCATTCGCATACTAACTCCATACGACGTTCATCGATGACTTGTTCAAAGGTTACATTCTTAAGTTCGGGCATTTTGGCACGTCTTCTGACTTCATTGAAAGGATTGTCACCACTTTTGCCATTTTTAATTTTAGCTTCTGCATTCATCAATAGTACATCGGCATAACGGAAGATTCGTACATTGTTGTTTGTACCATATTTTGTTCGTCCCGGAGTCAATTGGTTGGTCGGCGTATAGGCCTTTCCATTCCAGCAGTCTGTTTTTGCAGAATTGATCTGTGGCTTGATCACGTCACCGTCTGGAGTTGTAGAGCCTGCTAACAAGAATGATGTTGTGGCACGCACAGTTTCGCCACGTTCGTAAGCCCAATCACGGAAGGACTTCAAAATGCCACAATCCCCCCATCCATTGATATTGCTACCGGAATTATTGGGACCTTGGCAAGTGAACCACTCTCCTGGATCGATTAAGTCACCGGAACCATTGCCAAAATCGGTCATTTGGCATTCGAATATGGATTCGTCACAAAGTTTTCCTGGAATTTTGAACAACTGATAGAAGTCTGGATAGAGTGTAAACTTTCCGTTCTTGATGATGTCGTCTGTTAATTCCTCCACCTTGGTATAGTTAGCTTGATTCAGATGAATCTTGGCAGCTAACATTGCAGCAGAGAAAGCTGTTACAGCTCCTTTATGTTCACTTTGATTAGGACGGATACGTGGCATATTGTCCATGCCGTATTGCAAATCTTCTAAAGCATATTTATAGACTGCATTGACGGTGGAACGGCTCAAATCGGTTTGATTATTGTCACGAAGGATAGTAACCGCTCCAAATGCCTGAACTAGACGATAATAGGCGTAAGCGCGCATAAACATTACTTCACCTCGATATTGCTTATAGGTTTTCATATCGTCGTCATTAGTTATGTTTTCGGCATATAGGTCTAATGACTCGATGGCTGCATTGGCTGTTTTGATGATATTATAGTATTGCATCCATAATTCATTGATTCCCCAAAAAGAATCATTATATTTATATTCGCTTAGGTTGTAGTAGTCGCTACCATTCCATTGACCACTGAATACGTCTTGGTCGCGAATGGTAGTGATTTCCCATATAACCCAGTGAAGACCACTAGTACGAATCTTAGCATATACACCTGATACAGGTTGATACATATTACTTAAATTGGTATAGTCTACTTTTTCTTCTGGTACCTTTCCTTCTGGTTCTTTGTCCAGAAAATCATTACAAGACGCGAATGATAACACCATTAAGGCGGATATTATATATACAAAGGGTTTTATTAATGTTTTCATTAGTTCTAGTTTATTGATATTTTTACTAAGTAAGTGTCTTCGTAGGGGAGCATATCTTTTTTAGAAATCAAATCTTACCCCAAAAGTATAAGATGATGTCAGAGGATATACTTCAGTATCCCAGCCCTCGCTGTCGGATAACTCAGGAGAGAATGAGTTCGCTTTAAAAGTAGTGAACGGTCGGTCAGCTGTGAGGCTCAGACGTATTCCCGGCATAATATAGTTGCCTAATTTGAGATTGCGGAATGTATAGCCGAGCGTAATATTCTGAATGCGGAAGAAATCAGCACTTTCCACAAAGTAAGAACTGTATTTTTGGTCACTTACATTCCATGGTTTAAGTAAGGCGGCAGCCGATGGATTAGAGTTGGTAGAGCCTGGGCCTGTCCAACGATCCTCGTATTGAGCGCGGTCAAAGTTATAGTTTTGAGAAGAATAACGAAGCGCACGTTTACGATTGAACATTTGAGCACCGGTTTGTCCATAGGTAGTCAACTGGAAGTCGAGATTCTTGTAGTTGAGTCCAAGGTTTATTCCATAAGTGAAGTTGGGAATATATGAGCCTAATGTGGTGCGGTCATTACCGTCTAGAACTTTGTTGCCATCAAGGTCAGCATATTTTAGATCACCTGGTACGCAACCATTGGCTACAGCAATGGGGTCGGCGGCAATTTCCTCATCTGTTTGATAAACGCCTATCATCTTGAAACCATAAAATGAATTCATTTCTTTGCCTACAATATTTACAGTTTTTCCTCCTCTAATGATTTTGTTGTCACCCAAATCTTTTACTCGATTTCTTAGGGTGGAGATATTTATACCTATGTTATAGGAAAAATCTTTGCCGATTTTGTCATTCCAATTGGCACTTATATCAATACCTGAGTTTAGAATCTTACCATAGTTCCCGGCTAAAGTCGTGGTACTGAATGGAAGGAGCGGTGCAATTACAGCATTGCTTGTCATGCGATGGTAATAGTCAAAGTCAATATTCAAACGATTGTTCAGAGTGATAAAGTTTATACCTGCATTCCATTCCTCTACTACTTCCCATTTTAACCAACTAAAGTAGGTCGTGTTTTGGTATCCTGCTAGAGTAGTGTTTCCAAAGACTCCAGACGCGTCATTGCCGGTAGCAATTGAGGCGAATCCATCACTTGCTGCTACATGGTCATTACCTAGTTTACCCCAGCTAGCACGTAACTTTAGAAAATCGGCCCATTTCTGACCTTTCATAAAAGGTTCTTCTGAGAGAACCCAAGCTGCACCAACTGAAGGGAAGTAACCCCAATGTTCCTGATATTTGCTGGAACCATCGGCGCGCATAGTGAACATTAACAGATATTTGTCATCATAATTATAATTCAAACGAGTAAAGTAAGAGATACCTCTGTAGCAGTAACCATCGTCTTTTATGGTAGCACCTGCAGCATCACCATTTTTAATGTACCAATATTCATCTGCACCTTCGGGAACGTTACTTGCTTTACCTTCGAACATACGCCATTGTTCCTGACGCATAGAATAACCTGCCATAGCACCGAATTTGTGTTTACCCCATTGGTTATTATAGGTCAGAGTGTTGTCCCAAATATAGTTATAGTATTTATTTTCATTTTTTGTAAGTTGGGTTGTTGCTGATTGTTGCCAACTGCTAACGTAGTATTTGGGAGTGAACTCACGACCCTGAGTGGATAGGAAACTATAAGAATAATTTGTTTTGAAATTAAGTTTGTTTGGAATAAAATCAATCTGTGCATAGAAGTTACTTAAAACTTGATAGTTCTCTTTGCTTGAATCAAAATATTTGGCTGTTGCAATGGGATTGTAAAAATTTGATGTATAACCTATTGCATCTGGAGATCCAAATTTGTCAGGAAAGCCTTTGTCGTTATTTTCATCATAAAGAGCTACAATCGGTGGGCAGTTGAAGGCTTTCTGCCATGCTTGATTATTAGGCACTTGCTGGGTAGAATTACTGAATACACCATTGAATCCGACTTTCAGCCAATTGGCAGCGTCATAGTCGACAGAACCACGAAAGTTCATACGCTTGTAGTTGTTGTCAATGTTCATGATACCGTCTTGATATAAGTAGCTTGCACCTACAGAATAAACGGCTTTATCAGAACCGCCATTTATATTTAAACTGTGGTTTGTGATAACTGCAGTACGTAGAAGTTGATCATACCAATTGTTGTCAGCACCGAATGTCCAATTGTGAAAATCAGTGTCGGCATAGCTACCTCCATATTTATCAATAGATTGTTTGAAATGTGCTTGATAAGCATCATAATTTCCTTCAAGAAGCATGGTGGCGTATTCGTGCGCATTGCACAACTCAAGGACATTGGATGCTTTTTGAATACCGACATATCCGTCATAGGTGATTTTTGCTTTTTGGTTACGTGCTCCTTTTTTAGTAGTGATAAGTACTACACCGTTTGCAGCGCGTACACCGTATATAGCTGCAGCTGAAGCATCTTTCAAGATTGACATTTCTTGAATATCAGCGTTGTTCAAGAAGTTGATGTTATCGTAAAACATCCCGTCTACAACAAATAAGGGCTTACTATTGGAAAAAGAACCAATGCCGCGAATTTGTACAGTAGGCCCTTCTCCCGGTGCACCATTATTTACAATGTTGACGCCTGGTACTTTTCCCTGAAGAGCTGCCATCGGTGTGGTAGATGGTACTGAAGTTAGTGTTTCTCCCTTTACAACGGTAATAGGAGCAGTTAAATCTTTGGCTTTTGCTGCACCATAACCTATTACGATTATTTCTTCAAGTTGTTGTGAGTCTTCTTTTAAAATGATATTGATGGTAGATTGTCCATTGACTTTTATCTCTTGTGTCAGCATTCCAATATAGCTTACGACTAAGGTTGCATTTTCTGGTACATGGTTCAATGTATACTTTCCATTTAAATCAGTAACTACACCATTATTGGTGCCTTGTACGAGAATAGATACACCTATAAGAGCTTCACCGGAAATATCGGTTACAGTACCTATTACATTTTTTGTTTGGGCTAATGTAGATGTGGCTATTATTAGCAGACATGTCATTAGGAATAAACTTTTAAGATAAGAGACTCGTCTTAAAAGAAGATGTGGTTCTTTCTTCATTGCATTAATTTTTAGTGGATAACATTTGTTTTTTTTAATTGATTTTTGCCCTGCGCAGTGCTTTAATTCAATTTTAGACAAATGTATGACTTGTGATATCTGAAAACAAAAAAACACCCTCATCACTAATACATAATTCTGATTTTTAATAGTTTTATAAATTCACATTTACTACTCAATTTTTTGTAATTATCTGATTATTAGATTTATGTATGCTCAATTTATTGTCAAAAAGAAATCGTTTAAATTTTGTGTAGATTTTAAATTTAGCTTTTTGCGAAGACGATAGCGATTGTTTTCAATAGAACGGATGGATAAATTCATTAACGAAGCAGTATCTTTGGTATCCATATTTAGTTTTAGACAAGCACAAAGTCTTAAATCGTTGGTGGTGAGTTGGGGATAATGCTCTTTCAATGTTTTGAAAAAATTATGATGTTTCTGTTCAAATTTGATGAGGAATATTTTCCAGTCGTCTTCTGTATTGAGATTATTGGCAAGTAGATGATTTATTTTTTGATAGAGTGGGATTAACGCCTTTTGTGTATTTTTAGAACAAATCTCATCTACTATTCTTTTTAAATTCAGAATTAGTTCGTTTTTCTGTATAATAAATGAGGTTTGTGTGAATAATTCTGCATTTTTCCTCTCTATTTCGTTCTGCAATTGTTCATTCATTTGACGTAGAAATTCTGTTTCTTTTATTTTCATTCGCTTTAGATTCTTTGCTTGTAATCGCTTCTTCATCAAGAGAAAAATGGCGAAAAAAGAGGCTATTATTAATAGGGTACAGACAAGATACCACCAGGAGGTAAGATACCACGGTGGGAGTATTCTAAAATGGATAATAGTATCATCAGAATAATTGTTCAGCCCATCTGTGGAATGAAGACGCAAGGTGTATTTTCCATGAGGTAGCCGGGCATAAGATATGTAATTTTGTTTTTTGGCTTGGCTCCATGTGCTATCGACATCTTCTAGTAGGTATTCTACAAATAAATTCTTGGCAAAGGCATCGTTGACAGAAAAGCCTATGGTCACTGTATTGTCTTGATAAGCGATTTTAATATCTTTATTAAGGAAGTTATTGTTTATACTATTATCTTTTCCTGTGCGTATGTATTCTAAATTTGGTGGAGTAAGGCTTATGTTGTTTGATTGCTTGCTTTTTTGAGAATTATGTATGATAAATCCTGTATCTAAACAAATTAATGAGAGAGAATCATTTAGTACGGATATGTTTTCGGATGCCGTAATAAGTGATAAATTGTCTGCTTCAATTTTGTAGGCTTCTTGAATGCGGGCAATGTAGCCGTCATAGAAGAATCTATAAACCGAAGAACTTGTAATGGCCCAACTTGCTTCATGATTGATGGGAACAATGCGTTTGAGAGAGTTAATATTTTTAAAGCATTGGTTTAGTAGTGGAGAGGATTGTAAGTTATCTTTGTTTTCGTTGTAAGCATAGAATTGGTCGTTTCCTAAAAAGAAAATACGTCCACTTGCCTTACATATCTGGAGATGTTTTGGAAGAGTTTTGTCTTTCTTGTGTCCGTAGTAGGTATAGTAGCGGAAAGCGTTCATTTCTTCATTCAGCCGACATTTGTAGACTCCATTGTTTACTGTCCCCAACCAGATGTTACCTAAATGGTCTATTTCGGCTTCATTGATAGGGTCAGGTATTTCTCGTATGATATGTACATCTTTTGTTTCCTTATTGATGATATAAACTTCTTTATAAGTAACGAGAATATTTATTTCTTTCTCATTATAATTAGTTTCTAACATTTTGAACACTCCAATGTCAATTCGGTAGGGTTGGTGTATGCTAAAGTCTGGGCGGATTTCTAGCAATCCCTTGTTATGACAACAAAAGAGTTGTCCATCTATTTGTTTAAAGGCCCATACTTGTCCCTCTGTACCTTTGAGAAATTTCATAGAAGAGAACATTTCAAGATCTTTGGTTTTCTCTTTATGGACGAAGTATACTCCCTGGTTGGTACCTATAAATAGATAGTCATTCCACAATGTGGCTGTATATACAGCACTTGAGATGCCTTCTGTTGTGTGATAGTAGCTCAATTTGTTTGTATATCGGATATATGCAAGCCCGCGGTCCATTGCCACCCATATATTGTTTTGCTGGTCTTCATATAAGGATAGAATAGTATTATTTTGTAAGGAGTTGGCAGCATGAAAATGGTTCAGTACATTTCCTTGTATGTCTACTTCGTAGATACCACTTAGCTGTGTCCCTAAGTAGTATGTATTTCGTTTGGCACAATAGATACCACAATTCAGTTCTTGTCCGTTTAATAATTTAGAGAGGGAATTGTTCCACGGAATAAAGTTTTTGCGGTCATATAGATAAATTTCTCCTGTGGAAGTACCTATTAAATAGCGTTCTTTCCCGTAGGGTAGAATAACACGAGTAAGAGTTCCATTTAGAAATTCACTGCCTTTTATCTTCTTCAGTTGTTTGTTTGCCAATTGGTATAGCGAACCATACATTTCCTGTACCCAATATTCATTCCTCACTTTGGTCAGCAATAGAAAACCTTTTGGGGTCGTTAGTTGCTGTATGGTGTGGTGATCATAGACATAAATATTGGAGAAAGATTGAAAATAAACTTTGTCATTGTCTATCCATATACGCCAAAAACTTTCATTTTCCAAGCTTTTAGGTGGGAGCATATTTTTGAAAGAAGTATATTGAAGTTTACCTGCTTGGTTTCTATCCCATCGTCCTAATTCCCCCAAAGCACCTACGTAAATTGTAGAATGGGATTCTACTGCCAAAGATCTTATCAAAGAAAAATTTGGCATTTGATAAATTTTCCATTCTATACCGTCAAATTCAAGCAATCCGATGTCATTTCCAAAGTAAGTAATTCCTTTCTCATCTTGTCCAATGGTCCAGTTCTTGTTTGCAGCATGATACTTATCGCGGGCAAAGTTTATAACGTATGGCTTTTGGTGAGCAATGGATGGAGTTATCACCAGTAAGGACAAGATAAATAAAATGAAGTGTCTTTGAATGCTCATGGTTCTCTTATTTTTCAGCTTTTCATAATAGTATGAGTGAACAAAAATAGGGAAAAAATGTAAAATAATAGTCTTTTACTGAAGTTTCATGGTTTTATCATCCGATGCCGAATTCTTCGTAGTCTAATTAAGCTCTGATTTTTATTATGGGGTTTGATATATTTACAAGATGAAGTATTGTCTGAAGTCGTTCTTATGCTATGATAATTTACTAGTACTTTGTTGTAATACAAGCAAGCTTTCCGGTCCCATATTGAACAGCAAATCGATAATGCTGAGGTTGGGCAGGAAGCCGAGTCTTTCCTGAAATACCTGGTAGTAGGGTTGGGGAAAGAAATCGGGGTCTTCCGTACGGAAATCCTTTTTGGGATGAATACGTTCGCGGAAATCCGCTTCATCGGATGTAATCCCGGTCTTATACTCCGAGGTTCGTTTCAGGGTTGGCTGTATGTCTATCAGGGAGCAGACGAGGTGGCAAAGTTCTTCGTTGAAATCGGCTAAAAACTCATATTTCTTTTCATAAAAAGGGCGGAAATCATCTTTGTAATATTCAAAGAAAGGTGTATGGTTGTATGCCGATTCAATGGCATTCCAGTGCAGATGACGCCAGTTGCCGTGGTCGGAGATACGGATATCACGCATCGGGCATTTCGGTGTGTCGGGTTTGACTGTAGGAATGGAAAGGGCCAGTTCACCGTCGGGCGCAGCAATG